>ERZ772820.734-NODE-734-length-29647-cov-7.217694_pt1 | contig 29647 bp, 27 predicted proteins | sample MGYA00511377_ERZ772820 | MGnify/ENA primary metagenome ERZ772820 (study PRJEB29015, sample SAMEA2737684) | human gut metagenome | biome: human gut; feature: human-associated habitat; material: faeces | place: China | collected 2012 ... | reverse complement strand
ACAACAACAAAGACACCTGAAACAACAACTAAGGTGGCAGAGACAACAACAAAGGTATCTGAGACAACAACAAAGACACCTGAAACAACAACTAAGGTGGCAGAGACAACAACAAAGGCACCAGAAACAACAAAGGCATCAGAAACAACAACAAAGGTGGCAGAGACAACAACTAAGGTATCTGAGGCGACAACTAAGAATGATGAAATAACAGAATCTGGAACAACAGAGCCACAGCAGGTTACAACAACCGGAAACGGAAAAAATGAAGGCACAACAACTACAAATGCGGTGAAAAAAGATAATGGCAATGTAACAACAAACTCTTCAGTAGGTAATGTAAAAGTACCTAAAGTGAAAATTAAAAAAGCAATTAAGAAGAGAAGTGCTAAAAAAGCAAAAATCAAACTTAGAGCTGCAAAAGGTGTAAATGGATATCAGATAAAGATATCAACATCAAAGAAATTTAAGAAAGCAAAGACTAAAAAATATAAGAAAGCTAAATTTACGATTAAAAAACTTAAAGCTAACAAAAAGTACTATATTAGAGTAAGAGCATATAAGGTTGTAAATGGAATAACTTATTATGGTAAATGGTCTAAACGAAAAATTAAAATGAAAAAATAAATAAAGCAAAGAGTCTGTATTCTTATGAATGCAGGCTCTTTTTAAGTAATAAGTTTATTAATAAGCATATGTTACATGGTATAAAATAAAGAAAGAATATTGGTGAAAAATACTTGACCTAAAGTTGGGTTCAGGTGATAATATACAATTATAAATACACGTAAATGTGAAAGGAGATTTTATAATGTATAACAAAAATTTAACTTTAAATAATGGTGTTAAAATACCACAGTTAGGACTTGGAACATGGTTTATTGATGATTCAAAAGCAGCGGACGCAGTAAAAGATGCAGCAAAACTTGGATATAGACATTTTGATACAGCACAGGCATATGGAAATGAGCGAGGTGTCGGTGAGGGAATTCGTACTTGTGGCGTTCCAAGAGAGGAACTATTTGTAGTTTCAAAGGTGGCTGCTGAGCACAAAACTTACGAAGAAGCGAAGGCAGGAATCGATGAGACATTAAAAAAGATGGGACTAGATTATCTCGATATGATGATAATTCACAGCCCACAGCCATGGGTAGAAGTAAATCAGAGTGATAACAGATATAAAGAAGGCAATCGCCAGGCATGGAGAGCACTAGAGGAAGCTTATAATGAAGGAAAGTTAAAGGCAATCGGTGTTTCTAATTTCCAGATTGAAGATATTGAGAGCCTTATGGAAACAGCAAAAGTAAAACCAATGGTTAATCAGATTCTTTGCCATATCAGCAACACCCCACTTGAACTTATAGACTACTGTCAGAAGAATGACATTGCTGTAGAAGCATATTCTCCAATAGCACATGGAGAGATTCTTAGTCAGCCGGAAATCAAAGCAATAGCTGATAAATATGGAGTATCAGTTCCACAGCTTTGCATCAGATATACATTACAACTTGGAACAATATCTCTTCCAAAAACAGAAAATCCGGAGCATATGAAGTCTAATGCAGAGGTTGACTTTACTATCAGTGAAGAGGATATGGAAGTACTTAAGAATTTTAAGAAGATTGAAAATTATGGTGAAAGTAGCGGATTCCCTGTATATGGTGGAAAAATGTAATTAGAAGAAACCATATATTATCTGCCACATGATGATTTCCATTGGTGGAAGAATCGACTGTGCCATGACATCGAAGCTGCCGGAAGTTGATGATTATTACACGACATTGGATGAAATTAATGTGCCAACTACAGTCAGTGGACGAGTAACAGCAGAGCTTGAAATGGCAGATCTGGGCGAATTCCATGCAAAAAAATACAGAAAGCTATGAAAAAGAGGGCTTTTCCAAGAAAGCAGATGTCACAGGCTACGAAGTTATTATTGATACAAATGAGAACTTCTATGGATGGAGGCGTCTGGTATGATAAAGCCATATCTGATCGTAACCAGTGAAAAAGTATCCAAAGAGTATCTGAACTATTTGGATGGACAGAATATTTCTTGGATTGCATGTGGAAAAGAGAGTGTTAACCTAGTACGTGCAACAGAAATTCTTGCAGAAGAGTTTGATGTAGAACGTATAGGAGTTGTTGGAGGCCCAAAGATTAATACTGCATTTTTAGAAGCAGGACTTTTAAATGAAATAAGTCTGTTGATAGGAGCAGAAATTGACGGCAGAGGTGGTATGTCTGCTGTGTTTGATGGACTAGCGATGGAACAGGATGTTACAAGGTTGAAACTAATTGATGTAAAGAAATTTGATAGTGATGCGGTATGGATAAAGTATCAGTATTAAGAAAAATGACTACAAACCTAATAAAAGATTTGTGGTCATTTTTATTTTTTACATTGATATGTGTGTTACATTATAAAATCGCCAGATAAAAATATATATGATGATTTATAAAATAGCAAAATGGATATTAAATTATAATATTGCAATGTTTATCATATTTCTCTTTAATATCAGTGGAAATTGATGGATCAGTTACGATAGCAGTTATTTCCGACAAATTAGAAACCTTATATTGAGATATTCTGTCAAATTTACTCGCATCACATAAATAGTAGACTTCACTACTATTTTGAGAAACTGCAAATTTACTTCTGGCTTCTAAATCGCTTGTGGTAGATATACCAAAATTAACATCTATACCATTTGCACCTAGAAATGCCTGATTAAAATGCATTTGTTGAATTTGATTAATAGAAGTCATACCTTCAATAGTTCGGGCGGTATTTATATAATTACCACCTAAAATTATAAGATTGTAATCACTTCGCTTGGAAATTATATTTGCAACATCAAGAGAATTAGTAACTATTGTGAGTCCTTTTGCGGTTAAATAACAAGATAGTATATTTGTAGCAGTAGATGTTCCTAGAAATATAGTTGAATTGTTCTTAATCATGTTTGCAACTTTCTTCGCAATTATTTCTTTTTCTTTGGAGTGCAAAGTTTTTTTTGCATTATAGTCATATTCAGTTAGGGAGGATTCTATAGGAATAGCTCCTCCATGAGTTCTTTTAACAAAACCAGATTTCTCAAGAGAAGATAAATCTCTTCTTATAGTGGATTCGGAAACAGAATATTTTTTTGCAAGATTTGCTACGTTTACACTTCCCCTTGCTTGAATGGTATTTAATATAGACATTTTTCTCTCGTCGTCATACATAGAGCTTACCTCCTAAAATATATTTATTAATGACAATATAGCATAAATGAGCATTTGATGCAACAATATGAAAGAAAATGTGCGAAAACGAGCATAAATGAGCGTGAAAAATATTGAATTAGGCAAAAAATAGTGGTATATTGAGCATATCAAAAACAAGTCGTTAATAAAAGGAGGAAAGAAAAATGGCTAAAAAGATAGTAGCAGTTACGGCGTGTCCGACAGGAATAGCACATACATTTATGGCGGCAGAAAATTTAGAAGTAACTGGAAAAGAATTGGGATATGATGTGAAAGTTGAAACTCAGGGAACATCAGGAGCAGAAAATGTTTTAACACAGAAGGAAATTGATGAAGCAGATGCGATAATACTTGCAGTTGACCGTGATATTGACGAGAGTAGATTCGTAGGAAGAAAGGTACTTAAATGTAGCGTTGGTAAAGCAGTTAAAAAAGCTAATGAGGTTATTAATAATGCGATTAATGATGTAGGAACGGAAGTTATTAAGGGAGAAAAGAAGGCTGACTCAAGCAATGGAGAAAAAGGAATTAAATCCATATATAAACACTTAATGATGGGAATTTCCTATATGCTTCCAATTGTAGTAGCTGGCGGAATTTTAACAGCGATTTCATTTGCATTTGGTATATATGCATTTCAGGATGAAGGATCAATAGCATGGGGCTTTTATCAGACAGGTGCTGTAGCAGCTTTAGGTTTGATGGTTCCTGTATTGTCGGCTTATATAGCTCATTCAATAGCAGATAAAGCAGGATTTGCAGCAGGTTTAGTTGGGGGCTTTCTGGCAAGTACAATAGGTTCAGGGTTTATCGGAGGCATTATAGCAGGCTTTTTAGCAGGATATGTAACTTTGTTCTTAAATAAATACATAAAAGTACCAAAGACAATACAAGGTGTCAAGGACATTCTTATCGTACCGATTTTATCAGTTGGAATTGTTGGATTTGTGATGTTGTTTGTTGTTGGAACTCCAATTTCAGCAATGAATGCAGGAATAACAAGTTTCTTAAATAGTCTTAATGGAGGAAGTATCGTAATTTTAGGCTTAGTATGTGGACTTTTATATTGGGACTTAGGTGGACCATTTTCAAAAATTTTATATGCATTCGCAATTGGATTAATTTCTGAAGGTGTATATGGTCCAATGGCAGCAACAATGATTTGTGGTATGGTTCCACCACTTGGAATTGCAGTAGCAACATTAGTGACAAGAAAAATGTGGACAGAAGAACAGAGACAAGCAGGAATCTCAGCGTTGTTCTTAGGAGCTAGTTATATAACAGAAGGTGCAATTCCATTTGCAGCTGAGAATCCAATAGTAGTACTTCCAGCCTGTATGATTGGAGGAGCAGTAGGAGCAATTACCTCATTAGCACTTGGTGCCGGAATTTCAGCACCTCACGGCGGATTATTCTTATTATTAATTCCAGGAGTAATAACAAATGTAGGAGGATTCTTAATTGCATTATTAGCTGGAACATTAGTGACAGCAGCTATGCTTATAATATTGAAAAAAATAACAATGGGAAAAACAAAATAGTAATTATGAAATGTTGTTGCTCTAGATATAATAGTTAGTTATGTTTAGAGCAATAATTCCTAGGAGTCAAGGAGGCAATTATGAACGATAAAAGCGTAAAGGAAATAGTCGAGATTAGTAAAAAAATCCCTTGTGAAAAAACTATAGAAGAACAGGTTTCTATAATGGAAGAATATACAGAATGTTATAAAAAATATTCGGATGTATCTGTAGCAAGAAGAGAAATTGAATGCTTAAAGGTATTATTTCCAAGAATGTTTAGGAAAATAGAGGACAAAGACTTAGTTGTCGGAAGAAGTGATATTTTGCCAATTGGTTTTGGCTGTGTAACTTCAACAGGTGGAGTAGGACATTATTGTACATTTCCTAAATTAAAAGCTTTAAGAGACAGTACAGATGATGAAGGATTGAAGGAACGTTTAAATGTACTTGAAAATTTTTGGGATAAGCATGACACGAGAAGTATGTTTTTTGACAAGGCATTAGAACCAAATAAATTTGGAAAGTTTGTTGACGCAAAATGTCCAACAATTTTAACAGCAAGACTAAGTGGAATGTATCTGGATTATCCAAAGCTTATTAAAAAAGGAATAAAAGGAATAGAAGAAGAAATCAGATTTCAGAAAAGCCAGACACAGGATGAGGAAAAAATTGATTTGTATGATTGTTTTTTAGAGTGTATGCAGTTATTAAGAGATAGTATTAAGCATTATATTAATGAATGCAACATAGAAAAAGAAAAAGCAAAAACAGAGAAAAGAAAGGAAGAAATGCAGACAGTAATTGATGCATTAGAACATATACTTGTAGACAAGCCTGAGACTATGATTGAGGGTATAGAGTTAGCATGGATATATATGATGCTTTCAATGGTAGTTAATTATGGAAGAATGGATGTTTACTTGGGAGAACTTTTAAAAAGTGATTTAGATAAAGGACTTTATACAGAAGATGAAGCTATAGAATATATTAAATCATTTTTCAAATTATTAGAAGCAAGAAGAACAAATGTTAATGGAAGAGTAATTGTTGGTGGAAAAGATAGAGAAAATGTTGAGGCATGTGATTTATTTTGCAAGTTAGCTATTAAAGCTGTAATGGCTAATAAGGATATAGAACCTCAATTTACTCTTAGGGTATATGATGGTATGAATAAAGAAGTATACAATCTTGCATTAAAAGCAATTGCTATAGGTTGCACATATCCGATTTTATACAACGATGAGGTTAATATACCGGCTGTTCAGAAGGCACTAAAAGTTGATGAAAAAACAGCGGAAAAATATGTTCCATTTGGATGTGGTGAATTGGTTATATCAGGGAAAAGTGTAGGAACACCAAATGTATGTATTAATGTATTAAAAATTTTAAATATCGCATTAAATAGTGGAATTGATCCATGGGATAATATAGATAAAAGTGGTGGAATTGAAATGAAGAAGCCTTGTGAATTAAAAAGTTTTGCTGATTTACAGGAACAGTATTATAAATTGTTAGATTATAATATTGAGCGAGGAGCAAAAAGTCATATGGAATCATATAAGCTTATGAATTCTCAGGTTAAATATTTATTTACATCACTTTTACTGGATGATTGCATCGAAAGAGGAAAAGCTGCTTTAGATGGAGGAGCACAGTATTTAGGAGGTACACTTGAAACCTATGGAAATATTAATGCATCAGATTCGCTTACATCCATTAAATATTGGGTATATGATAAGAAAAAATACTCATTAGAGGAAGTTGTGAATGCAATGAATAATAATTTTGAAAATTATGAAAACTTGCGAAAAGATATGCTAAATGCACCTAAATATGGAAATGATAATCCATACGCGGATGATGTTGCAGTAGAACTGCATGAATATGTGTGTAAAAAAGTTAGTGAACAAGCTGAAATTAACGGATTTGATTCATATAATGTCGTAATAATCAATAACCAGGTAAATACTGAGTGGGGTAGAATGACAAGTGCGTCTGCTGATGGAAGATTAAGCACTGTATATATGAATAATGGAAATAATCCTCAGGGAGGTGCTGACAAGAACGGTCCTACAGCAATGTTAAATAGCTTAGTTAAGTTAAAACCTGATTTACATGCCGGCTCAGTACAAAATATGAAATTTAGTAGAGATATGTTTATAAATCATGAAGATAAAATAAAAGCTTTACTAAGAACATACTTTAAAAATGGTGGAGGCCAGATTATGATTTCGGTTGTAAGCAAGGGTGAATTAGAGGATGCATATATTAATCCGGAAAAATATCCGAATTTGCTAGTAAGAGTTGGTGGGTTTAGTGCAAAATTTATAAACTTAGATAAAGATGTTCAACGGGAGATAATGTCAAGAACTTTAAATTAAAACGAGGTGATATCAATGGGTGTTGTATTTGATATACAAAAATTTTGTGTCAATGATGGACCGGGAATAAGAAGTGTTGTATTTTTAAAAGGATGTCCACTTAAATGCCTGTGGTGTCATAATCCAGAATCTAATTCTATAAAACCACAATTATATTGTGAATGGAGCAAATGTATTTCATGTGGCAAATGTGTAAGTGTGTGTGAAAATAATGTACACGAAATAAAAAAAGGAAAACATATAGTACATTTTGAAAAATGTACTATGTGTGGAAAGTGTATAGAAGTTTGCACAAATGAAGCTATGGGATGCTATGGATACAACGCTCAAATAGAAGAAGTTATAAAAGAGGTTGAAAAGGATAAAAATTATTATGCAGAGTCTGGTGGTGGAGTCACAATTAGTGGTGGTGAGCCAATGGCACAGTTTAAATTCACTTATGAGCTTGCTAAAGAATTATTTAGAAGAAAAATAAATGTATGCATAGAAACTAGTGGCTTTTCCAATAAAGATTATTTTGAAAAAATAGCACAATATGTAGATTGTTTTTTATTTGATTACAAGGCGACTGGAGAAGAAAAGCATATATATTTAACAGGTGTAAGTAACAAAGAGATTTTAAACAATCTTTTACTTTTGACAAAAATGAAAAAGAAAGTTATTTTAAGATGTCCGATTATTCCAGGACAGAATTTGTCAGAAGATCATCTAAAGGCAATTGCTGATTTAAGTAATAAAGGAGTGCATTCAGTTGAAATAATTCCATATCATAATATGGGAGTTGCAAAGGCAAAAAAGATAGGGTCTGGAATGTATCTTAGTAATGTGAAAATACCACGGGCAGATGATGTGGAAAACTGGATTGAAAAAATAAAAAAATATGGGGGAATTAATATAAAAAAATCATAAATAGATAACTAAATTTTTCATAATATTAAGGATGTCATATGTTTAATAGCAAATGGCATCCTATTTTATTAAATATATGAAAATTTATATCGTAATAATTGCTTTTTTATAATAAAATAGAAAATGAAAATTATATTTTGCATATGAAAATGAGTTAATGTTATGCAAATAAAGAGTAAAATCATATGTTTTTACAAGGAGGAACACAAATGAGCGAAGTATTAAAAGAAATGAAGGAAAGAAGAAGTATTCGTAAGTATAAGGCGGACATGGTTCCGCAGGAAATTCTTGACCAGATTATCGAGGCAGGATTATATGCAGCTAGTGGAAAGGGAACTCAGAACACGATAATTATTCAGGTGACAAAAAAAGAATTAAGGGATAAAATAGCTGAAATGAACAGAAAAATTGGTGGTTGGGAAGAAGGATTTGATCCGTTTTATGGTGCACCCGCAATGTTAATTGTTTTAGCGAGAAAGGACTGGCCAACAGGAATTTATGATGGAAGTCTTGTAATGGGTAATCTTATGTTAGCAGCACATGATTTAGGAATTGGAAGTTGTTGGATACATCGTGCGAGGGAAGAATTTGAAACTGAGTGGGGAAAAGAACTTCTTAAATCATTAGGTATTTCAGGAGAATACGTGGGTATAGGACACTGTGCTTTAGGTTATGCAGATGGAGAAACACCGAAAGCGGCAAAGCGAAAAGTAAATAGAGTATTTTATATTAAATAAAGAAAAGTACTAAATTAATACACAACATATAATAATAGGTCAAATAACATAAAATGATTGTCAACTAATCAACGAAGTGTAGTTGACAATTAAAACCCTTTTAATGTACTATGTAATAAGTTAAATGAATTTTGATAAAGGAGATTAAAAGATGAATATGTTAGATTTGGCACAGGAGATTATAAAAGGCAGACGAATATCAAGAGAGGATGATTTGTCTGTCTTTTTAAATTGTGATTTAGAGGAACTTTGTAAGGGCGCGGATGCAATACGCGAATATTTTATAGGGGATAAAGTGGATTTGTGCTCAATAATAAATGGAAGAAGTGGAAGATGTCCTGAGGATTGCAAATACTGTGCACAGTCTGCACATTATCATACAAGTTGTGAAATGTATGATTTTCTTCCAACAGAAAAAATATTAGAAGCATGTAAGCTGAATGAGAGAGAAGGAGTAGATCGTTTTTCGATTGTAACAGCCGGCAGAGCTTTGACAGGAGAAGAATTTGACAAAGCGATTCATGCATATGAGACGATGAAGTCACAGTGCAAAATTGATTTGTGTGCATCGATGGGATTTTTAAATGAGGAGCAGTTACATAGACTTCATATGGCAGGTGTCACAAGCTATCATCATAATATAGAAACATCAAAACGTAATTTTCCTAATATATGTACAACACATACTTATGAGCAGAAAATCGAAACACTAAAAAAAGTAAAAGCAGAAGGTATGTGTGCATGCTCCGGTGGAATTATTGGAATGGGAGAAACATGGGAAGACAGATTAGATATGGCAGTAAGTCTTGCAGAATTAGAAATTGACTCAATTCCAATAAATGCACTTATGCCTATAAAAGGAACACCACTTGAAAATCTTCCAAAGCTTACAGAGGATGATATTTTAAGAACAATAGCATTTTTCAGATATATTAATCCGGAGGCAAATATTCGCTTAGCAGCAGGAAGAGCATTACTAACAAATGATGGAGAAATAGCATTTGAATCAGGTGCATCTGCAAGTATTACAGGAGATATGCTTACAACTGTAGCGTGTGCAACGATTAGAAGTGATAGAGAAATGTTAAAAAATTTAAATCGTGATGTGACACCGGAATATTGGAAAAACAACTAAGATAATTTACTACATAAAAAGTGTGTCTACAGTGTATAAAAAATTTATGGCGTAGAAAAATGCATATTGTAATTACGGTACAGAAAAATACTTTTATGCTATATAAATAAAAAGCATATTATGTTGTTAAAAAAGCAAAAATATGTTACCTTTAAATACAGCAACTTAATTTAATTAAGTAAAAATAAAATTTATGAGGTGACAATTATGAAACAAAAAAACGGGTTTAGTGGGCAGGTAGGATTTGTACTCGCTGCGGCAGGAAGTGCTGTAGGTGTAGGAAATCTTTGGAGATTCCCATATCTGGCAGCAAAGGATGGTGGGGGACTTTTCCTTATCATATATTTGGTGCTTGTATTGACAGTAGGTTTTACATTATTAACAACTGATATTGCAATTGGTCGTAAGACAGGAAAGAGTGCGATATATGCATATCAGTCAATGAGAAAGAAGTGGAAGTTTTTAGGGGTTATTACATTTTTGGTTCCTGTATTAATTATGACTTATTATGCTGTAATCGGTGGATGGATTCTTAAGTATATGACTATTTATATTTTCGGTTCAGGAAAAGATGCAGTAGCGGACAATTGTTTTACAAACTTTATTTCTTCACATTCTTCAGTATGGTTTGGAATTATTTTTATGCTTTTAACAGCAATTATAGTTTATAACGGAGTTGAAAAAGGTATTGAGAGAGTTTCTAAATTCGTTATGCCGGTACTTTTACTTCTAGTAATCGGAATAGCAATTTTCTCATTAACGTTAAAAACAACTTTAGATGATGGAACAGTTAGAACAGGTCTTCAGGGATTAAAGGTTTATTTAAAACCTGATATGTCAGGTATTACCGTACAGAAATTTTTACAGATTTCATTAGATGCAATGAGTCAGTTATTCTTCTCATTAAGTGTATCAATGGGTATTATGATTACATATGGTTCATATGTTAAGAAAGATGTTAATTTAAATAAAGCAGTATCTCATATTGAAATTATGGATACGGCAGTAGCTTTCTTAGCCGGTATGATGATTATTCCTGCTGTATTTGTTTTCTCAGGTCTTGATGGAATGTCAGCAGGGCCGGGACTTATGTTTGTATCACTTCCAAGTGTATTTTATAGAATGGGATTTGCAGGCAGAATTGTAGGACTTATTTTCTTTGTATTAGCAGGATTTGCGGCATTAACTTCATGTATTTCTGTATTAGAATCAATCGTTGCAAATTGTATGGAAATTTTCCATGCAGATAGAAAGAAAACTACAGGAATTCTATCTGTTATTTATTTAATTGCAACAGCAGTTATTGCTTTAGGATATAGCATTTTCTATGTAGAAGTTAAACTTCCAAACGGAAGCACAGGACAGCTTTTGGATATTATGGATTATATTAGTAATAGTTTCCTTATGCCATTTATTTCATTACTATCAGCGATACTTATTGGTTGGATTATGAAGCCGTCATGGATTACAGATGAAGTGGAATTAAATGGAGAAAAGTTCTCACGTAAAAAATTATATAATGTTATGATAAAATATATAATGCCATTAATTATGATTATTTTATTCTTGCAGTCAACAGGTTTACTAAATATGATTACGAAATAAAGATTCTAAAGAACAGAGACTCTGATAGTTTAAGAGTTTCTGTTTTTTGTATAGGGCAAGGCCATATTTATAAAGGCGAGTTTTTTGTGAAAAAAAAACGAGGCTTTAATTAATCCCTTTTTATTTAAAATTAATTTTAAGTTTGTTTTAGGAGCAAATAAGTTTGTTGACAACACTTTTTCAGAAGTCTAAAATGGAACTGATTTGAAACAATTACAACGAGGAAAAATTATGAATGCAACAGATACAACAGAATTTTTTGGACAGGAAAAGATTAGTAAAATATTATTTAAACTAGCTACACCTGTTATGTTTGCACAGCTTATATAGGCATTATATAATATTGTGGACAGTTTATTAAAAATTTTGAGTAGAGATTAGAATGTAATTTTAAGGAAAGAGTTGCCATTAATAAAAACGCAAACAATTTATTTGAGAATAGTGAAATTAAAAAAATATAATAATAAAAATACAACGAGTTAATAAAAAGAGGAGACAACATGGCAGAAAATAACAGTAATTATAGAAATACATCAAAAGAACTAATGGCGTTTATAAAGAAAAGCCCTACAGCATTCCACGTAGTAAATAATTTTTCAAAAATGCTTGAAAGTGCAGGCTTTGTTAAGTTAAATGAAATGGATAGATGGGAAATTAAACCTAATGGAAAATATTATGTAACAAGAAATGATTCATCAATAATTGCATTTTGTATGCCTGAGAATGAAGATTTTTATAATTTCCAGATAGCAGCTGCACATAGTGATTCACCGGCATTTAAAATTAAAGAAAATCCTGAGATGATAGAAGACAGTAATTATGTAACATTAAATGTAGAAAAGTACGGTGGAATGTTGATGGCACCTTGGCTTGACAGACCACTTTCAGTAGCAGGACGGGTTATTATAAAGGATGGAAATACCCTTAAGCCTGTTCTTATAAATGTAGATAGGGATTTGTGTGTTATACCAAATCTTGCAATTCATATGAACAGAGATGCTAATAACGGAATAAAATATAATCCACAAAAAGATATGATTCCGTTATTTGGTGAAATTTCTTCTAAGAATAAATTTAAAGAATTGATTGCCAAAGAAGCGGACACAGATGCTGAAGCTATCATTAGCATTGATTTATTTGTGTACAATAGAGAATTGGGGACAATTTGGGGAGCAGAAAATGAATTTATATCAGCTCCACGACTTGACGATGTAATGTGTGCTTATAGCTGCATAAATGCATTAATTAAAAGTAAAGAAACGAATAAAGAAAGTGTAAATGTATGTGCTGTATTTGACAATGAGGAAGTTGGAAGTACTACAAAACAGGGAGCAGATTCGTCATTTCTTTCAGATGTGCTTTCAAGAATTTCAATGTGTACAGGAAAGGATAGTGAGGATTTTGTAAGAGCCTGTGCATCATCATTTATGCTTTCAGCAGATAATGCACATGCAGTTCATCCTAATTATAAGGAAAAAGCTGACCCAACAAACAGACCATATATGAATAAAGGAATTGTTATTAAATACAATGCAAATCAGAAATATACAACAGATGCTATATCAGCAGCAGTATTTAAGGAGATTTGCAAAAAGGCAGGAGTAGAGGTTCAGTCATATGTAAATCGTTCAGATATTCCCGGAGGTTCAACGCTTGGAAATATTTCAAACAGTCATATTTCAATTAACACTGTAGATATAGGATTGGCACAGCTTGCAATGCATTCACCATATGAAACAGCAGGGGTAAAGGATACAGAGTCGATGATAAAGGCTGTAAAGAAATTTTATGAGACGGCAATTATTGTAGAGGAAGGGATGTATGAATTAAAAGAGTAAGACGTTAAGTAAAATGTGTTTAATAAACGTATATATATCAGAAAATGCAATATACTAAACACACCCGAAAAAATATAAATAATAATGAAAATGCCTTATTATTAGTGGAAAAAAGCTAATAGTAAAGGCATTTTTTATTTGCGAATAATAATCAACTTATTACAATATAAATATAAATTCTAAACTTTTTAAATTTAATTTAACTTTATAATTTTTATAATTTAATTTTAAATAATTGCACTAAAATACTATTCTAAATCGTGTTAGTTAATGAAAGGAGTTAAGATGCTAAACATTCAAAAAGAACAACAATACAACAAAATAGTAGAAAAATATTCTGACATGATATTTAGAATCGCATATCAATATTTGTTTAATAATTATGATGCAGAAGATATTGTGCAAGAGGTTTTCGTAAAGCTATTGACAAAGAAAGTTATTTTCAAAGATGAAGAGCATGTTAAATCCTGGCTGATCAGAGTAACTATTAACCAATGTCTGGACTATAAGAAAACTATGGCAAAGAGAAGTGTAGTACCAATTGAAAATATGGAAATTCCTTTTGAACAAAAGGAAGAAGGAATTCTTGAGGAACTTCAATTGCTAAAGGAGGATGAGCGAAACATACTTTATTTGTATTATTATGAAGGATACAAAATAAAGGAAATTGCAAAAATCCTAAAACAAAAACAAAACACGATTAATTCAAAACTTACAAGAGCTCGAAAAAAATTGAAAGACATAATGGAGGTTAAAAATGAATAGCGATTATAAAAGTGCACTGGACAAAATTCATCTTGAACAGGAAAAAAAGGAAGAGATGAAGCAGTTATTCAGAAAAAATAATATGAGAAGAAAAATTAATTTTATTAAACCGGCAGTTGCTGTTGCAGCATGTATGGCACTTGTTGTTGGTATTAGCCAGCTTGGAAATAATCAGGCTACAACAGATAGCCAGTCTGGTTTTTCTATTAGGGTAAGCGCACAAACATTGACAAAAGGTGATTCATCAATAGATGACACAAATGGATTTGCCGGAGCAATGTGTAGCAGCGAAGAAAATAGTCAGGTTAGTTATAGCATAGAATTTCCGGTAACATGTAAGGGTAAGAACATTGACAAAATTACTTATGACATAAAAGATGCGGTTTTTCAAATAACAAATCCTGAAGGAAATAGTATTGTAAAGGAAGGAAAGAAAACATCAAAACTTCTTAATGTGCCTGGTTCAATAGCAGGTTGTGATGATAAAAATACAAAGGAAGAAGATTACACTAAATCTCAGTACACATCGCTTACGGTTGATTATGATAAACAGAAAGATGCACAAACATATATTGGAATAGCTTACGATTCTAAATATCTATCAAAGGAACAAAAGGCTATAATAGCAAAACTAGATGCTTTTAATGGAACTTTGGAAGATGAAAAAGCAGTATATGAACAGTTATACAAGAATGTGGAGATTAGCTGTACAGTAACTTACAAAGATAAAACTAAGGAAACAAAGAAAATAAAGGTAACACCTAAGATTGGAAAAATTTCAGACTTGAATCCGGATGGATTAAATTCGGGTGAAAAAAATCCAAAGGCGGATTGTAAGATAGTTTATACAGTTTATAGTATAAAATAGAGAGAACCATAGTTTATGAGAGTGGAAATACAAAGTATGAAAAACTAAATATAAAAAAGGCGGCTGCAAAAATAATCATTGTTATTAATGCAGCCGCTTTGTTGCGTTTTTGGGTACTAGTTATTTTTATGAATTCAAAAAAATCCTACCCAAATGAAATTTCAGGAGCATAAGGTATGCCCACGATAAATAGGGGGCATGAAATAATATTAGAACTTAACTAAAAAAAGAGAATCCCATTACTACAATTCCAAGCACAACAAGTATAATACCTGTTGCACGATTTAGTGTTTTAGGAGTGGCCTTGTTTGCAAAGACAGCGGCAATTCTTGCCCAGAATAATGTGAATAAAATACACAGAATCCAAACCTTTACATCAGGAATTCCACCTATGGCAAAATGAGATGCAGCACCTGTAAATGCAGTGAAGGCCATAATAAATACACTTGTTCCGACAGCAGTTTTTAATTCATAGCCAAGAACAGATGTTAGTATAAGTAACATCATCATGCCACCTCCTGCACCGATGAAACCACATATAAATCCAATTAAAACGCCACATATAACTGACTGGATGGCACGTTTTTTTGCAGATACATTTTCCATAGCTTCCTTAGTTGTCATAACAGGTTTTACGATAAATTTAATACCCAGAATAAAAGTCATAAATACTGAAAATCCACCCATTGTAGTTGAAGGAACAAGACTAGAAACATAGCTTCCGACAACTGTAAATGCAAGAACACTGACCATCATAATAATACCATTTTTAATGTCAAGATTCTTATTTTTCCCATAAGTGTAAGCAGAGATAGCACTGGCAAGAACATCTGATGAAAGTGCTATACCTACAGCCATATAAGGGTCCATACCAAGAAAAGTGATTAACATAGGACTGATAACTGCAGCGGCGCTCATTCCGGCAAATCCGGTACCAAGTCCTGCTCCCATTCCCGCAAAAAAAGTAACTAGTATTGTAATAAATAAAGACATTGTAAAAGTCCTCCTTTAAGCATTAAGTATAATGAAACTGGAAAATATTATAACAGATACGTATTGTGAAAACAAACAGGTTACAGAAATATATGTAAATACAGTTACATAAATATATGTAAATATATAGATATAAAAAATGTTACAGTAAGCTGTGAAAATATATGGAAAAATGCTACAAAAAATGTTACCGTTATACAGAGACGTAAAATAGAGGGATGAAAAACTTTAATTTTGTTTAATGGGTCAATGAATATCTAGAACCAACTTTGTAGGAAGTTTCTTAAGACCGGAGAAGCTTAAGGAAGCAAGAAAACAGTTCGACAATGGAAATAAAGAAGAAGTAATAAAGAGAATACACGAAGCAGAAAAATATATTCCATTAGACAGACTTTACTTAAGTCCTCAGTGCGGATTCGCATCATGCGAGATCGGAAACAAGCTTACAGAAGAAGAGCAGTGGGCAAAGCTTAAGCTTGTTAAAGAAATAGCTAAAGAAGTTTGGGGATAGTTGAATATGTAACCATAAGCTAACCTTTATGGGGAGCTTCTGGTTTCTTTTTGTTATTTGGATAAGTGTATTGTTTTCTATATATTTTTTGCATTTTTTTAATATTCAGATATTTTTAATGACTTTAATTTCACTTTTTTATTTTTTACGTAACTTTGACATAAAGTATACAGAGGCTTTAATATTACGAATTATTATATGTGAGTACACGTAAATTAAGTTTAGAAAAGTGAGAGGAAATTATGAGAAAAAATACAAGTAAAGCAATAGGGGCAGTTCTTATTGCCGGTATTGTGGCATCAGGATTAAATGGAATGCCATTAAATAATAGTGTAAATCAAATTAATGCGGCAACTGTTGAAGCAGGAACTCCATATGACGGGGCAGGAAATTATAATGTAGCAGTAAATCATGTAATTATTAACCAGGTGTATGGTGGCGGAAATAATAAGGGTGCAGGTTCGCACGGTTTTATTGAATTATACAATCCTACAGATTCAGAGGTAGACTTATCCACATGGTCTGTTCAGTATGAAGGTGCTACAGGCGATGACAAGAATGATCCGGGATGGCATAAGCTTGATCTTAATGGAAGTATTCCGGCACATTCATCTTATTTAATAAGAACTAAGAAGTATAAGGATAACACTACACCGGCTAATTTTCAGGTTCCTACAGGTGACATGCAGTGGGATGATATTATAATTAATGGCAAAGGTGTAGCAGTTACATTAATGAGCAATCAACAGCTTTTAACAGATAATAATATTTTTGATAACACATCGAAGAAACCGTTAAAAGAAGGATATGTTGACCTTGTAGGTGTTCATGGCAATGATTCAATGGAAAGCGAAAAGGCTTTTGCTTTTGAAGGTTATGCAACAGACAGTCAGTCAACTAAGAAGGCTGTTAGAAGAATTGATTTTCAGGATACTGACTGTAATGCAATTGGTGAAGATGATGGTGACTTTGTAATAATTGAATATAATGCAACAGATGCTGATTATCTTCAGTGGGCAAGACCAAGAACAACAGCAGATGGTGCATGGTACGCAACACCAATGCCGGAATTTAAGGAAACTACATCATTAAGCAGTAGTGAAATTAACGTATTAACAAATACTTTTGGCAACAATGTTGAAAGCACCAGAAAGTTTACATGGCAAATGCCTGCTAGTTTTTCAGAAGGCTATGTAAATGTATCTGTAAATGAAAATATGACAAATGCTAAGAAATTTAATGCTACAAAAGCTTTAAACCACAAGGAAAGTGCAAGTGTGTTTAGAGCAGAGGCAACAGAACTTTCAAAGAATACAAAATATTATTATCAGGCAGTATGTGGAGATGTAAAATCAGAGGTTTATTCATTTACAACAGGAAGTTTATCTGATGATTTTACTTTTGTAAGAGCATCAGACAGTCAGTCTAAAACAGAGTCGGGATATGATATTTTCCAGAAAGCAGTTACAAAAATAGCAAATACATATAACCCTGCATTTATTATGGAAACAGGAGATCTTGTAGATACAAATTATTTTGAAGATGAATGGAGATGGTTTATAGGAAAGTCTCAGGGAATGTTTGGAAGTACAGCATATATTCCGGTAGTAGGCAATCATGAACAGACATCTTCATATGATGCATGGGCTTTTAGAGAACATTTTTCAGTTCCAAATGAATGTACAGAAGAAGGTGTGACACCGGGAACAGTTTATTCTTTCGATTACGGAAAAGTACATTTCGTAGTTTTGAATTCAGAATGTAAGGGTGAAGGCTTAAAGGCACAGGCTAAGTGGGCAGCAGATGATATGTCAAAAACAAAACAGAAATATATTATCGCAGCAATACACAGAGGACCATATGGCGGAGCAGGAATTGCAGGAGATGTTTCAGAAGCATTTACACATGTTTTTGACAAATACAATGTAGAATTAGTATTATTCGGTCATGACCACTCATACATTAGAACAAAAACTTTAAAAAATGGAGTAGAAGATAAAAACGGAACAGTTTATCTTGAGTGCGGTGGCTGTGCATCAAAACAGGATTCAGCTAACAGCACAATTCCGGGATATGCAGAAATTACAGGAACACCGGGAATGCCTGTATATGATGTTATTACAGTAACAGATGAAAGTATAAAGGTTAAGACAGTAACAGTAGATGAATCAACTGACACAATTTCAGATTTACAGGATACGGGAAGCATAAATTATGTAAACCCTGATGCTAAAATTGAATTTGAGGTTTTGCCTAAGAATCATTCAATAAAAGAAAATGAGTCGACAACAGAACCTGCAACAAAAGAAAATGAGTCAGCAACAGAACCTGCAACAAAAATTGAAGTTATCAATACGACAGCTAATGCCGAAACAACAAATAATGAAACTTTAAAGACAACAGATATAATTAAAGAAAAAGTACCTGCAAAGGTAAAAGATCTTAAAGTAAAGCAAGTAAAAAAACGTTCAATAAAAATAAGCTGGACAAAGAGTAAGAATGCTAAAAAATATGAGGTAAGTATTTCAACAAATAAGAAGTTAAAAAAATCAAAAACAACTACATATATGACAAGTAAAAAAGTATATGTATTAAAGAAACTTAAAAGCAGGAAATACTACATTAGGGTTAGAGCAATAAATGGCAAAAAAACAGGAAAATGGTCAAAGATATTAATCAAAATAGTTAAATAATTTCAATAAAAAAAGGATGCTATTAATGGGTGAATTGCTTCATGTTAAGTAGACAATTAAAACAATAAAAAATTTTTCTATCCAGCAGGATATTCCTGCTGGATGTTTTTATTCTACTTTTAAATAGTTTTTGTGTTTTCAATAAGTGTTAATATTCCTAAATTTCTTTGTAATCTTTTATTGCTGTCTCTGACTACGTAAGCAACAATTTTTCTGTCATATAAATCGAGTATTGCACTCAAGTACACATTATATTTTTCAGTTCAAATATAATACTTAAATTCTGTAACAGCAGTTAACTATTTTTATTTGGTGTATAGGCAGAAAATTCACGGCTTAATATGTTTTTAGTTTCAGTAGCCGGGATTTTCCTATTAAGTCATTTATAATAGGAAGCTCAACTTACTTTTCCAAGGTTGCATAGTGCATTAATGGAATATCCATAAATTCTATTTCCTTCCTTGATTGTCTGAAAGATAATTCAATACAGCTTGCTCTTTTAATTATTTTGGGTAATGTTTATATGTAGATACGTAAAATTCATCTTCACTAGAATTGTTGTAAATAGTTATCCATTGCTAAATAGAAGTTAGTGTAATTTCTAGTCTATTGGCCATATGAGTCATACTTTCTTTACAGATTTAATTATATGAATAGAATCAAGATTATCTTATGGACTGATTGTGGATTTTAACATAGAAAATGCTCCCTTCTAAATATTAAGTGATTTTTCACTTGTCTATTTAGAAGGAAGCATATCCGAGGTATGAACAGCCTCAATCTTATGTATTTAAATCTCATAAGTTATGTTTGACATTCATAATTTTATTTTTCTAACAATTGTTCAAGAAAGAACATTAGACTGTCAGCTGATACAAGTTTGTTAACTTTTTCAGGCTTTTCTAATGTCTGGACTATACCATTATATAATTCCATGAATTTTTTCCTGTCATTTTGTTGGACGGCTAACATTAAAACAATATGAATAGTATGTTCGTCCCATTTAATGCCATTTTCACTAGTAAGAACACAAATCATAGTATGGGTAGCGTTCATGTCTAAAGCATGTGGAATTGCAAAGGTGTCAAAAAAACATGTTGAAGATAATTGTTCACGTTCTAAAACAGATTCAATAAAACCATCTTTACACAAACCATAATCTATAACATTTTGTCCCAAAAACTTAATAACATCTTCCTTATTGCTAAAATTGTTTGATTTAAAGAAAAGCTTTTTATCAAAAAATGATGATAACATATTGTTTCTTTTAATTTTTTGCTTGTTTTCTAAACATTTATGAATGGCATTATCTATGTTTATTTGATCCATCATAGTAAAAAATGGTGATACCACAATAACTTCTTTTCCAATGAGATTTAAAGGTTGTGTAGTTATAATCAAATCAGAGTATGCATCAATTAAAGTAGAACTGTTATTAGTGTTAAATAATTTTAGTGTTATAAAATTGTCATAATTATCTAAAAGTTTTTTTTCAATATTAGAGTCAATATGGTGGTAATCATGACATAAAAGCAAAATAGAAACTTTATCAGAATCAGTGTTAGATGATTCAATAAGATATCCAATATGTATGCTTATGTATCCGATTTCAGAATCAGCAATATGAATGTTGTATTTTTTATTTAGTTTTTGAGCAATATTAACAGATACATCATATATAAAAGGACAATTTTTCTTTATATTATAGAGAAAATCGTTTCCTGATGACTGAATACTGTTAGCTCTTTTAATTAAACCATGTATATGTAGAGCAAAACTATAAAGATACTCATCAAAATTAATTTCTAACATGTAATAAGAAAATACATTTAATAAAATCTCTCGGATATCTTCTATAAAATCTTCCGACAAGATATCTTTAGAACTTATCAGATGATTTTGGTTTATAGGTTTTATTATTCCCTCTAATAATGATGAAATATAAAAAATATCATCTTTTGTAGGAGCAATATTGCAATGTGCTGAATACTGAGTACAAATTTCGTTTGCAATTTTCGATTCTATATTATCAGAATGGTCGGATATATTATTAATCGGTTGTGAAACATAATGATCCGTACGCATTCTGTATAATGCTATAGTAATGTTTACAATTAAATTGTTATAGTAAGCATTATCAATATAGTAGTCATATTTATTTATTGAGTTTAGAATAATTATCTTTATTTTATCAACATCGATGCCTTCAAAATAATTGGTCAGATTGTCAATACTGTTAAAAGCCGGATTAATTTCATCAAAAATAATTTTGTTTAAGTATTTGCGCTTATTTAATTCGTTGCCAACAACAAAAACAGTGTTGTTGTTTCTTGATATTTTTAAATCAAAATTTTCTAAAGTTTTATTTATTGTTTTAAAGTATTTTTCCAAGGTAGTAGTGCTAATATATAGAGAATCCGCCAGGTCATCAATATTATAATGAGGCGTGTGAAAAAATACTTTTTTCAAAATTATATGTTCCAAATTTTGTTCATCTTCAGATAGCTGGAAAGTTAATGCTTTATACATATTGTAATCAAGAGAATATCCTCTGTTAGTTGATAAAATTAACGGTAGGACTTTATTTATTTCAGCAACTTCAGATTGAATAGTTCTTAAAGAAACATTTAAAATCAAACTTAGTGATTTCCCTGTTATATAATCATTAGAACTACTGATTTCTTTAATTATTTTTTTTTGCCGCTTAGTGAATCTGTTCATAACAATCTCCTTAATAAAAAATACGTTATAAAAGTAATTAAATTATACAATATTGATAAAGTACAGGCAAATACTTCAATGCGGTGTATACCGCAAAAGTCGATTTGTAATCGCAAATCAAGTGAAATATAATAGCAGCATAAAGAAACGAAAGGAGAAAAAAATATGAATAGAGAAGAAGCACAAATGGTAGCTTTTCAACTTATAAGCTATGCCGGAGATGCGTTTTCATCTTTTTTTAAGGCAGTGGAAAAAGCAAGAAATGGAGAGTTTGATGAAGCTGATGAGCTAATAAAAAAAGGAGAAAGTGAGTTAACTAACGCTCATAACGCTCAGACAGAATTGCTGGCAAAGGAGGCTCAGGGAAAGGATATTGAATATAGCATAATGTTAGTTCATGCACAGGATCATTTAATGACGACAATAATGTATGAACGTGTTGCAAAAGAATTTATAACATTGTACAGGGAGAAAATTAATGGATAGAAAATTCTTGTGGGGAAGTGCTACAGCAGCTTATCAATGTGAGGGAGGATGGAAAGAAGGTGGCAAAGGAATGTCCAATTGGGACACTTTTTGTCATAGTGAAAAAAACAATATAAATCCTGTAACAGGAGATGTAGCATGTGATCATTATCATAGATATGAAGAAGATATAAAAATGATAGCAGATGGAAATCAGAATGCATATAGATTCTCCATTGCGTGGACAAGAATAATACCGGATGGTGTAGGAAAAATCAGTAGAGAAGGTATTGATTTTTATAATAGATTAATTGACACATGTAAAAAATATAATGTAGAACCGTTAGTAACATTATATCATTATGACTTACCACAATCCTTATTTGAAAATGGTGGATGGGAAAACAGGGCAACAGTTGATGCGTATGAAGAATATGTAAAGGTTTGCTTTAAGGAATTTGGAGACAAAGTAAATTATTGGGCAACAATAAATGAACCAAATTACGAAACACTTTGCTGTTATGGTTTTGGAAATTATCCTCCTAATGTAAAGAATCTTGAGAGACGGTGGAAAGCTATGTATCATTTAATGTTAGCTAGCGCAAGAGCTGTTAAAGCATATAAAAATATGGGATATAAGGGAATGATAGGACTTGTAAGTGATAGCTATCCAATTGAAATATTAAAGGATAATGAAGAATATAGGAAGGCGAAAAAGCTTGCAAATATATTTTTTAACACGTCAGTTAATGATACATGCATAAAGGGATATTATCCTGATGAATATATAGAACATTTAACAGAGTTAGGTTATGATTTGTCATATATGAAAGAAGAAGACAAAGAAATATTTAAGGCAGGAACAGTAGATTATCTTGGTGTGAATGCATATTGCAGATTTTTGGTTAAACCTTGTACAGGAAGAGAAACTGTAATGGAGGTGAATAATACAGGAGACTCATCAAAAAATGAGGAAATGGAAATAAAAGACTGGTGTGCGCTGGATGATGATCCAAATACGAAGAAAACACCTTGGGGAACAGAAATATATCCTAAATCAGTATATGATATGTTGATGGAATTTAAGGAATTATATCCTGATACACCAATTATTATTACGGAAAATGGTTTGGGAGAGTATGACATAGTTGAAGGTGAAAAAATACATGATCAGTATAGAATTAATTTTCTACAGGGATATGTAGATTGGATTAAAAAAGCTATAGTTGAAGGTTGTGACTGTAGAGGATATTTTGTATGGTCAACAATGGACGTTTACAGTTGGATTAACGGTTATAAGAAACGTTATGGTTTAGTTTATATAGACTTTGATGATAACTGCAAGAGAATACCGAAAGACAGTTATCATTGGTATAAAGAATTTATAAAAGAAAAAGGAGGAAGTTACAATGGAAAAATTTAGTAATTGGATTGAAAAGAAGATATCTCCACTTGCAAATAAATTGGCAAGACAGAAATATCTTCAAGCTTTGCAAAACACATTCCTAGCTTTAATTCCACTATTCACTATAGGAAGTTTTGCTCTTATTATTATATCACCGCCAATGGATTATACAACAATGGATTCAGGTGTGCTTAAGGCTATTATGCACGGATGGGCAAATATTGCATCGTTTACAAGTCCAGCACTGGGGTATGTTTATTCGGTAACAATGTCTCTGATTGCATTGTGGACATCAATTGGATTAGCAATTAATTTAGGCAAACATTATAAGATGGACAAATCATGGGTTACAGTTGCAGTTTCAGTTGCGTCATTTATGATAACAGCAACTATGAACAAAGAGGGAACGTTAGTTTTTGATTATCTGGATGGAAAAGGTTTATTTGTTGCAATATTAGTAACAATTGTATCTTTTGAATTATACAGATTTTTATCTGACAGAAAGGTTGGATACATCAATTTGGAAGGTGGTGGAGTTCCACCTGCACTTGCCGAATCGATAGGAAACCTTGTTCCAATAGTGATTGTTTTGGTAGCAGTTGCAACAGTTAACGCAGTATTATTAAACTTTACGGGAGTAGAAATTCCGGCAATAATGCAACTTATTATGACACCTATAGTTAATATGGTTGACAGTATTTGGGGAGTTGTTATATTAGCATTAATAGTTATGATTTTCTGGTGGTTTGGTATTCATGATACAGTAATAACAGGTCCGTTGGATACATTCTTAATGAATAATTTTACAGCTAATCAGGCTGCCTTTGCAGCTGGTACAGCAGCAGTAGCACTTCCGTATATTGTTACTGAGCCATTTTGGTGGACATTTATGGCTATTGGAGGTAGTGGTGCAACACTTGGACTTGCTATTTTAACATTGTTCAGTAAATCAAAACAACTTAAGACAATAGGAAAAATAGCTATTATTCCTTCATTATTTAACATTAATGAACCGTTGATTTTTGGTTTGCCACTTATGTACAATTCAACAATGATGTTGCCTTTCATATTGGTTATGCCGTTAAATGGTGTAATTACATATATAGCAATGAATACGGGAATTGTAGCAAAAACTTTTGCATATGCAAGTTGGAATATGTTTTGTCCAATAGGTGGACTTATTGATACTATGGATATTAAAGCATTAATTTTAATTTGTGCTTTAATTGTAATTGACATAATTATATACTTCCCATTCTTCAAAATATATGAAAAACAGAAAATAAAAGAAGAAGTGATGGAAGAGAGCACGCAGGCATAAAATAGATAATTTTACATCGTAGGATAATAGGTTGAAAAATAAAATTTTTCATTACTATTTGTGCCCAAACAACGAGAAAGGAATGAAGATTAATATGAAGATTTTGTTAGTATGTAATGCAGGTATGAGTACCGGGATTATGAAAATGAAACTTGAGCAGGAAGCAAAAACAAGAGGGTTAGATGCCAGTGTAGATGCTATCCCAATGGTAGAGTTAGGTGATAATCTTGAAGGAACAAGTGTTATACTTCTTGGACCACAAATAAGATTTGCATTAGATGACATAAAAAAACAGGCAGAAGGAATTCCGGTAATGGCAATTGCTGCTCAGGATTTTGGAATGATGAATGCAAAAAAAGTTTTGGATGAGGCATTAAAGGAAATATAATGTTAAGGAGGCAAATATGATTCAAATTGACCATATAATAAGTTGCATAGATGGATTACATGCACGACCAGCCGCAGAATTAGCAAACATTGCAAGCGAGTATGCAATTGAAGTGTATATAAACAAAGATGGAAAGATAGCAAATATAAAAAATATAACTGAAGTTGTAGGTTTATGTGCTAAATATGGTCAGAAAATATCAATATTAATTAATGGAGATAATGAAAAAAAATCATTAAAGACTATAAAAAAATATATAGAAGAAAAACTATAAATTAAATAATATGGTTTGATAATATATGAAGGATAATTTGGCCTTAAATATATTTATTTTATCTTTCTTATTTAGAGGGGCTGTCGCTTTAACGAATGAAAATTCGTGAAGTGACAGTTTCATTTATGCATTTTTTGAGGTTTCTATTGAAGTTTTAATCTTTTCTGTCACTTTTTATGGTGTAATTTAATAAGCCGTTATTAGCGGCTTATTAAATTTATACGACGTTTAGTCTGATTCTTTGTTACTGTTTTCTTCTATGTTATATTTAGTTGCACTGATTTAAATTATAAATTTTCTGTAAGTTAATGTTTGAGTTCATACATTAATTTTACATCAACTGTCAGAGTCTTTTGAGGCATGGCAGTTATTTTTTGAAAATTTTTACATGAAAAAGTAGCATATAAACTAATTACTTTTTCAATAATATAGTATCCCTTTTTTATATTGTAATCAATCCAAATGCATTTGCGATTGAACTAAGAAGAATAATTGTTGCAAATATAGGACAAAGATATTTAATCATAAAATTAAAAATTTTCTTTCTGCGAAATTTTCCCTCGCCGTTAAGAACCTCTTCCTCAATCTTATTAAGACCAATTACCTTTGAAACGAGTATACATGTGGCAAATGCTGCAATTGGCATCATTACAGAGTTTGTTAAAAAGTCAAAGAAATCTAAAAATTGCATTCCAATAATTTTAACACATGCTAAAGGTCCATAACCAAGAGATGATAAACTGCCAAGGACAAGCATTATTCCACCAAGGATAAAAGTAGCCTTCTTTCTTCCCCATCCGAACTCATCTTCAAAAGTTGAAACAGCACTTTCTGTTAATGCTATTGAACTTGTAAGTGCTGCAAATAAAACTAATGTAAAGAATAAAATCCCAACTATAGTGCTAAGCCCCATGCTTTCAAACATTTTTGGAATGGTGATAAACATTAATGAAGGACCTGCATTTAATGCATCAGGATCACCACCAGAGAAAGCAAAAACCGCAGGTATAATCATAAGACCGGCCATAATAGCAATGGCAGTATCAAATATTTCTACGTTTTTAGTAGAATCTTCGATTGATAAATCTTTTTTCATGTATGAACCAAATGTAATTAAAATCCCCATTGCGATTGATAAGGAATAAAACATCTGTCCCATTGCAGCTACAACAGTCATCCATGAGAAATTCTTGAAATTAGGAATAAGGAAATATTTTACTCCGGCTAAAGCACCAGGTCGTGTTACTGAATAAATTGTAATTATAATTGATAAAACAATTAATATTGGCATCATAAATTTTGATACACGTTCAATACCATTTCTGACTCCGGCATAAATAATAGCAAGTGTAATAAATGTAAATACTACAAAGCAGATTTCAGCAGAAAAACCACCTGTAATAAAATTTGTAAAGTAGTCATCTGATGCTAATAATTTACTGTCGCCAATTATATATTCAACTAAATATTTAACAACCCATCCGCCAATTACAGAATAATATGGAACAATGAGAATAGGAATAATAGCATTAATCCATCCGCCTAAAGATGAAAACTTAGAATTGCTAAAAAATTTAAAAGCACCAACAGGACTTTTTTTAGTCATACGTCCAATGGATGTTTCGGCAACAATCATTGTATAGCCAAATGTCAGTGCAAGAATGATATATACTAATAAGAATATTCCACCGCCATATTTGGCAGCTAAATACGGAAATCGCCATATGTTTCCAAGACCTACAGAAGCTCCGGCAGCGGATAATACAAATCCCAGCTTTCCGGAAAAAGAACTCCTTTTATTATTGTGTTTTTTCATAATTTTTTACCTTTCATATACATTTTAATCGCAAGTATAAAAAGTGTAACATAGAGTAGAAAAAAACACAATAAAAGTAGAATAAAATCGTAAGGAGGAAAATGATTTATGAACACAGATAAGATTTATGCGGAATCACTTGCAAATGAATATGCACCAAAGGATACATCAAAAGTGGTGGCATTAAGAAAACTTGATAGAAAGGCAAAAATGCCGGCAACGATATTTACTTATACTTTTGGTATTTTATAAGCATTAATTACAGGAATAGGGATGTGTCTGTCAATGAAGGTAATAGGTAATGGAAACCTGATGTTTATTTTGGGAATAATAATTGGCATAATAGGATTGGCATGCATGGGAGTAAATTACCCGATTTATAAAAAAATGTTTAAACACATTTTTAGTCCGGCAATGGATATGTATAGTATTTCAAATGAAGAAAAAACATATATTGCAGCATTTTCATTGATGCAGCCGGAGCAGAAAGTATACTTGAAACATTTATGGAATATGGCAAAATTGAAAGCCGGTTTGTTTCGGTAGCGGTTAATAATGCAATTAGAAAATTAGATTTATTACATATGACTTATGCACAAAAAAGCATAATAGGTTCAGGCGGATACATGCCGGAAGATGTTTATGATGTAATGGAAATAATGAAAAGTAAACGATGGGATATTGAATCAATTATCACGGATGAATATCCGTTAGAAAAACTTGACGAAGCAATAGAAAAAGCATCAAAGGCAGACGAAGCATTTAATGTTGTGATTAAATTTTAGAAAAATAAACAGCGTAGGAGTAGGACAATTTTCTCAAGCAATTGCTGCAGTAGAAAAAACAGAGGAATAGAATTTATATGGTTAAAAAATATGGCTAAAATGAAAAGGGGTTTTTCATTTTAGCCATATTGCAATTGTATAGGTAATTTATAAATAATAAATATTACCTTTTACTAACTAACAACCGAATTTAAAAAAATTGCAAAGAGCATTAAATAACTCGGAACAGCTATTGAATTTAAAACACATAGTTTCGTCCTCCTTATTTTAGATTTGTACTGGCCAATTACAAGATGAATTGTAACAATTTCGTAATATTTAAACAATAGGGGATAATTGGAAATAGTTTATACGTTTAAAATAAAATTTCCTAAGTACATAAATATGTGGAACTAAGCTCAAAGCATTTTAAAAGCCCTACAAATTTAAAAATAAGTTAAATATAGGGCAAGTTGCACGAGTTTACCTAAGCCCAAATAAAGATGTTTTTGAAATTGAATTATGATATAATTACAAAATCCCTACTAATTAAGAAAGAGAAGGTCAGAAAATGAATATTGCAATTTGTGATGATGATATGGTGATTATTGAACAGATTGAAGAATTTCTTCAAATTATTCACGATAAATCATTGGAATATGAGGTGTTTTTTTGTGCGGAAGAATTACAGAAATACATAACAGAAAATAATGTTAATTTTGATGTGTTTATATTAGATATTGAAATGAAAGAAATGTCAGGGATAGATTTTGCAAAAAAACTTCGAGAGAAAAATGTTGATTCTTTAATTATTTTTATGACCAGTCATTCGCAATATGTATTTGATGTGTTTGAAACCGTAACATTTGACTTTATACAAAAACCGTTAACCTTCGAAAAAATAAAAAATACATTAGAGAAAACAAAGAACTATTTAGAAATAAAGAGAAGGAGCTTTGTATTTTCTTACAAAAAAAATAATTACAACATTGCATTTTCAGACATTTGTTATTTAGAAAAAGATGGTAGAAAAGTATGGATATATACAATTGATGATAAAAAATATCAATGTAATATGACATTGAAAGAAATATGGTCACAATTAGATGATGAAATGTTTGGAATGTTAAATAAATCGTTGATTGTAAATCTTTCAAAAATCGAAGGGATTATAGGAGAAAATGTAATTTTGCAAGATCACAGAATGCTATATGTAAGCAGAGATTATAGAAAAGAAATTAAGAAAAAGCACTTGAATTATTTAAGGGGGCAGGTATGAATTT
>ERZ772820.731-NODE-731-length-29703-cov-5.332130_pt1 | contig 29703 bp, 24 predicted proteins | sample MGYA00511377_ERZ772820 | MGnify/ENA primary metagenome ERZ772820 (study PRJEB29015, sample SAMEA2737684) | human gut metagenome | biome: human gut; feature: human-associated habitat; material: faeces | place: China | collected 2012 ... | reverse complement strand
TCTTTTCATAAACCTATAAAATCACGACTTGCGAGAGGACGCTTATATCTGCCCCCTCACAGCCTATAAATGCACCACAAAATCTGCTGCTCTATGGTAAGTTAAACTCTGGTTATAAATACTTGCGGATTTCTTCAATCAGGGAAGCATATTCTGCATCTGACAGGAATTTTTCACCCGGATTCATGGCAAAAACGCCACCCCATTCATAGCCATCTGTGTATTTTGGTACAAGATGGAAGTGAAGATGATGTCCGGTGTCACCGTAGGCACCATAGTTGATCTTCTGAGGATGGAATGCCTTGTGAAGAGCCTCTGCTACATGGTTGATATCTTCCATGTAAGCAGCGCGTTCTTCGGCAGTCAACTCTACAATCTCACTGACGTGTTTCTTATGGGCAACGATCACACGTCCTTTATGGCTTTGTTCTTTAAATAAATAAACTTTGGAGGATGGAAGTTCACAGATTTTAATGCCGAACTGGGCAACTAAGTCACCTTCCATACAATAAGCACAATTCTGATCTGTCATAATCTGTCTCCTGTCTTATTTCTGGTTGAAATGTACAGCGAAACCGGCGATTTCATCTTTTAAATAAGCAACTGTGATATTTCCTTTTGCATCATATTTGAAAGAAGACTCATCAAATACAAAACCACGTTTCTCTAAGTGGTACATTGCACGTGCAAGATAGTTTGTCTGGATTGCGATATGACCACAAGTTCCACGTCCTGGATTTTTCATCATTTCGATAAGAGAACCAACAAACATAGAGCTGTTTCCAACTTTTACATCCTGTCCAAGTAATGTAGCGAATTTTGCAGAATCAGAAGCAGCAGCTTCCTCAGATGCATTGTTTACACCAACGTGAAGAAGTTTGAAACCTAACATGGTAGAAACTGCTTCTTTTGTGAGTGCTGTGATACCAGCCCAGTCTTTTGCAGCAACAAGGTCTTTGCTTACCATCCAGGAACCGCCACATGCGATGATTTTGTTGAAATCAAGGTAATTTGTAAGGTTCTTCGCATTGATTCCGCCGGTTGGCATGAATTTCATATTTACATAAGGAGCTGCCATGGATTTGATCATGTTTAATCCGCCGGCTGCCTCTGCAGGGAAGAATTTTACAACATCAAGACCAAGTTCAATAGCAACTTCAACGTCACTTGGGTTAGAGCATCCAGGAGTAACCGGAATTCCTTTTTCTACACAGTATTTCACTACTTTTGGATTTAAGCCAGGACTTACAATGAATTTTGCTCCGGCGTTTACAGCGCGGTCAACCTGCTCTGTAGTAAGAACGGTTCCGGCACCTACTAACATTTCCGGGAACTGCTCAGCCATAATACGGATAGATTCCTCAGCGGCAGCAGTACGGAATGTAACCTCTGCACAAGGAAGTCCTCCGTCACATAATGCTTTTGCTAAAGGAGCAGCGTCCTCTACGTGATCCAGGGCGATAACAGGTACAATACCAATTTTGGAAATCTCTTCTAATACTTTGTTCATGATGATTCTCCTTATCATTCTTATTTTCTCATCCATGTTTTGGATGATTGTGTTCTAATATAAAGTTCCATTATACGAAACATTGTTCCATAAAACGGTACGGTTTTATTATAACATCAGAAAAACGGATGTCAATAGTTCCAACTCAATTCCCTTGACATTTCTAATAGTAACTGTTAATATGAGAAAAAAGAAAGTTCCACAATATGAAACGAGAATCTGAAATATGAAACATATAGGTAAATCCAGAGTTTTTTTTGGTTTTACAGAATTATATTGTGAACAGGAAGAAAGGGACACCTACGATGGCAGAAGAAAAAGAAACAAAAAATCCGGTGCAGTCTGCAGAACGAATTTTCCAGGTGCTTGAGATGTTAGCAGAGCATGGCGAGATGGGGTTAATGGAGATCAGCACAGAACTCGGACTTCACAAAAGTACGGTCCACCGCTTATTAATGTCCTTGATCTATATGGGGTATGCAAAACAGGACGAGACAACGCAGAAATACATGCTTTCTTACAAAATCGTGAGCATGGCGGGAAAAATCTTAGAGCGTACCGACATTTTACAGATCGCAAAACCTTATATGGAGCGCCTGTCCGATATCAGTGGGGAGGCAGTGCATCTTGTACAGCGGGAAGGCAACAACATTTTGTACATCTATAAGATAGAAGCAAAAGTTGGCACAATCCGCATGGTATCACACGTTGGCATGGTGCATCCGATGTATTGTTCCGGCGTGGGTAAGGCGATCATGGCAACGCTTCCGGAGAAAGAAGTAAAACAGATCTGGAACGAGAGCATTATCGAGAAGAAAACGGATAAGACGATCACTGACATTGACGAGATGATGCAGGTGTTAGATGAAGTCCGTAAGAACGGTTATGCGTTAGACGACGAGGAGAATGAGGAGGGCGTGCGCTGTATCGCTGCCTGCCTGCATGGTTACAGCAAGGAAGTGAAATATGCATTCAGCATTTCCGGACCGGTCAGCCGTATGACGAGAGAGCGCGTGGAAGAACTTGCTGTGGATGTGAAAAAAGTACAGGAAGAATTATCAAGAGAACTGGGGTATTATCCACAAAATTAAATTTTTTTACAGAATATGTATAAGAAAAAAATCGATGGTCATACTATTTTCGAAGAACAGAGCAAATATACTCTGTAAAAGAAAAGGAGAAATGACTATGAGAAAGTGGAAATTACTTTTGGCTGGAATGATGCTTATGTTATCGTTGAGTGCTGTCGCAGGCTGCGGAAATAACAATGCAAACGATAAAAATAATGGCACAAACGGTACAAACACAAGCACGGAAAACCGTCTGAATAACAATGCGGACACTACCACAGGAAATGACAAAAATAATATTGGCACCACAGAGGATAAGGACAACAACCGTGTGGATGATAACGGCAACGTGATCGAGGATGTAGTGGACGGTGTTGGCGATGCCGGTAAAGATGTGATCGATGGTGTGGAAAATGGTGTGAATGATCTCACAAACGATGCAACCGGCGGAAATGCAGAGAATACCAACGGAACCGGTGGGAATGCCGGAAATGGAACTGCAAATCCGTAAATGATAGAGAAATACAAAAAAAGAAACGGCTTATCGTTTCTTTTTTTGTGCCTGTTTATTCAGATACATTTCATGGTCTGCTTTGTCAAGCAGATTGCGGAGCGTACAATCTTTGTAATTCATGGAGTAGCTGTAACCATAGGCGTAACTGATCGCATCCGGCATATTGCCGGGCTGATACTGTGTGACCGTAGCATGTAGTTTTTCCAACAGTTCGTCTGCCTGCGCGGAGGTGGTGTCATACAAAATAGCGATAAATTCGTCACCGCCGTATCTGCCGACAAAATCTTTTTCAGGAACTACCTTTCTTAAAATGTGGGCAAAACTGGCGATCATCGAATCCCCGGCAGCGTGTCCAAGGGTATCGTTCACTTCTTTTAAATTATTTAAGTCGAACATAACAAAACACAGCGGCTCAGTGATAAAACCGGAAGTGTTCAAAAGGTCTTCACAGCGGCTTTTGTTTGGAAGTCCGGTGTGCACATCCAGGTAGGCTTTCTTGGATAAAATATGATTTTCCCTGACGGCCTTAATGTGCTGGATCTGCTGCTGGACGATCAAAAAGATTAACAATAGTATATCAAGCGCAGAAATAATCTCGGTCAGCCGGATACGTGCGGCAATCTTTTCCGAGTACTGTTCGGCAGCAGTCACCGTCTCGTCGGCATATTCAAAATAAGTTTCACTCATTGAGACAACATTGGTGTTTTCATAGCCCTTTTCACGAACAGTATAAATCTCTTCTTTCAGTAGTTCCCAATATTCAATCTGATTGTCCAGACACTGCTGGTAAGCAGGATCTTTCAGGCTTACCAGATTATAATTTCCATCTTCATATTTTAAACCGGACAAAATTTTATCCAGATACTCGATCTGCATGTCATCTGCAGTTCCGGTAATCTCAAGCTTGACTTCACGCTGCGTGGCTCCGCGCACAAGACCGGCATAGTTTACCACGTGGGCAGTTCCATGTAGATTCTGGATCTGCACCATCATAAAAATGACAAGGAAAATCAAAACGAAGATCAGAATTTGCTGCAGCAGTGAGGCAGCATGCTGTTCTGCCTGTTTCATTCGTCTGCTAAAAGAGGTTTCTTTTGTATACATGAGTCACCTTTTCGGAAGTTTTTTTGTGTGTAGCTGTATTCTAACCCATAAAATCAGGAAGGTCAAATATTAGTATGTTTTTCAAAGAAAATATCTTAAATAAAAATGAAATCTTGCCAAATTAGTTGTGATTCATTTTTATTTGAATTATAATAAATCCATCGCATTTTTTGAGGCGATGAAAACAGAAAGCAATTTCAGGGATATTAAGGAGATTTCAATGTCAGATAATGATTTCAGAGAGGTAATCGACGGAGAAGAGAACAAAGAACCGACAGCCTCTGATAATAATTTACATACAACGGATGCAGAGAGTGCAGAAGTGGTAACAGGTACTACAGAAGAAAAAAGTGACGAGAAGAAGGATGATGAGTACGAGGAAATCTGCTACATCTGTCACAGACCAGAACATATTGCAGGAAAAATGATCAAGATTCCAAATAGCATTTCCATCTGTCATGACTGTATGCAGAGAACGTTCGACAGCATGAATGGTACCGGATTCCCAATGGGCGATATGATGAACATGGGAAGTTTTAATAATATGAATCTGGATAAGATGCCTAATATCAGCATGATCAATCTCTCTGATCTGCAAAATATGATGGGCGGTATGCCAAACAGCCAGAAGATCAAGAAAAAGAAACCAAAAGAGGAGAGAAAGCCGGAGATCGATATTCATGCGATCCCGGCACCACATAAGATCAAAGCGTCACTGGATGAGTATGTGGTCGGACAGGAACATGCCAAAAAAGTCATGTCCGTAGCAGTTTACAATCATTACAAGAGAATTGCTTCTGATGTGCAGGACGGTGTGGAGATCGAAAAATCCAACATGCTCATGATTGGACCGACCGGAAGTGGTAAGACTTATCTGGTCAAGACACTGGCAAGATTATTAGATGTGCCGCTCGCCATCACGGATGCAACTTCCCTGACAGAAGCAGGTTATATCGGTGACGATATCGAGAGTGTAGTCAGTAAACTGTTAGCGGCTGCTGACAATGATGTGGAGCGCGCAGAGCACGGCATCATCTTTATTGATGAGATCGACAAGATTGCAAAGAAGCGCAACACAAACCAGCGCGATGTCAGCGGAGAATCTGTTCAGCAGGGAATGTTAAAGCTGTTAGAGGGTGCGGAAGTGGAAGTGCCGGTAGGGGCAAGCAGTAAAAATGCGATGGTGCCGATGACGATGGTCAACACAAAGAACATTCTTTTTATATGCGGAGGAGCGTTCCCGGATCTGGAAGATATCATTAAGGAGCGTCTGAACAAGGAAGCTTCCATTGGATTTAAGGCAGACCTGAAGGACAAATATGACAATGACGAGAACCTGCTTGCAAAAGTGACGACAGAAGATGTGCGCAAATTTGGTATGATTCCGGAATTTTTAGGACGTCTGCCGATCATGTTCACATTAGAGGCACTGACAGAAGATATGCTTGTGCGTATCTTAAAAGAGCCGAAGAATGCGATTATCAAGCAGTACGAGAAGCTGCTTGCCATGGATGAGGTAAAGCTTGTATTTGACGAGGATGCGCTTCATTCTATCGCAAAGGAAGCAAAAGAGAAAAAGGTAGGAGCGCGTGCTCTCCGCTCTATTATCGAAGATTTTATGTTAGATATCATGTATGAGATCCCGAAGGATGACAATATCGGCATGGTAACGATCACAAAAGATTATGTAGAGAAAAAAGGCGGTCCGCTCATTACGATGCGCGGCTGTGCAGCGATCGAAGAAAAGCCTGCAATTTAAAGGAATAAAGGACAAAACTCCGGCATTTATTGTAAAGATAGGTGTGCGGAGTTTTTTATGTCTGACTGTGAAGAAAAGATTTATTCCAATGATTATGTGGATTTTATCATATCGAAAGATGTTTTGGATGTGATTGACCTTTCAAGTGATTGTATCCAGCGGATCGATGAGGAAAAAGATACTTATTTTTATCCGAGGAGTTTTTTCCGGATATTTGATTTTCCGGCAGATTCCTATGCTTCTGTTCCAAAGTGCTATGGACTTCTGGATGAGACGGCGCTTGAGGTTTCGGGGATATTAAAATTACAGCAGCAGCCGGCACTCGCACTGAAAGGGCAGGGCGTGATGATCGGATTTATCGATACCGGGATCGATTACCGAAATCCGGTATTTCAGTATTCTGATGGGACAACAAGGATTTACCGCATCTGGGATCAGACGATCCGGGATGGAACAAAGCCGGAGGGGATCGCATATGGTTCCGAGTATAAGGCAGAGCAGATCAATGCCGCACTCCGGGCAGAAAATCCGCTGGAAACCGTTCCGTCCATGGATACCAATGGACATGGAACCTTTGTGGCCGGGGTGGCATGTGGAAGCGAGGATGTGGAAGATAATTTTATCGGGGCAGCGCCGTTTTCCGAGATTGCAGTCGTAAAACTGAAAGAGGCAAAAACTTATCTGCGGGAATTTTATTTTATCCCGGATTCTGTTCCGGCGTATCAGGAGAATGATATCATGATGGCAGTCAGCTATCTGGACCGGCTGGCAAAGGAGCGGGATATGCCGCTTGTGATCTGCATTGCACTAGGAAGCAACATGGGAAACCGTGGCAAGGACGGACAACTGGCAACTTATCTGGATATTGTATCCAGAAGGCGGAAAAGATGCAGTGTGGCAGCAGTAGGAAACGAGGCGAATGCAAGACATCATTTTCTTGGAAAAATACAGCCGGACATGGAGTACGAATCGGTGGAAGTCTCGGTGGAGGAAAATATGCCGGGCTTTTTCATTGAGATGTGGGCAAATGCGCCGGAGCTTTATGCGGTATCGGTCAGCTCGCCCACCGGGGAAGTGCTGCCCAAAGTGCCTTATCGGAGCGGTGGAAGACAGGAGTTTGTCTTTATTTTCGAGCAGACAAGAGTCAGCATCGACTACCGGCTGACGGGCAGACGGCAGGGAAACCAGCTTATTTATTTACGTTTTTCAAATGCAGCGCAGGGGATCTGGACGATCAACGTGTATCCGCAGAGCATTGTGACAGGCGATTACAATATGTGGCTTCCCATGCGGAATTTTACGAGTGGAAATGTTTTTTTCCTGCGGTCAAATCCGAATCATACGATCACCGTGCCGGGTAACGCAGGGCAGGTCATAAGCACGGGCGGCTACAATGTGGCAAATGGTGGTCTGTATCTGGACTCGGGCAGGGGATTTACACTTTCAGGTGAGGTAAAGCCGGATTTCTGTGCCCCGGCGGTGAATGTGTATGGACCGGGACTGCGGAACCGCTTTGTGACCATGACCGGGACGAGTGCGGCGGCAGCGATCACAGCCGGGGCATGTGCGCAGATCATGGAATGGGGACTGGTAAAAAGAAATCAGATTTTCATGTCCTCTGCGGATATCAAAAATATGCTGATCCGCGGCGCAGACCGGGCGGATGACAGGAGTTATCCGAATCCGTCGTGGGGGTATGGAACGCTGGATGTGTATGGAGCATTTGAGGATCTGCGGAGGTAGCGGACATTGGCTTTTCATTTTCCCTTCTGTGAAGTATAATAATATGTAGAAAAAACATTTTGCAGGCTTCCTGTGACAGTAAAATGGATCACAAGAGGTATGGAAATATTATAATTACGCAGGAGAAAAGAAAATTTTATGATAAAGATCGCGTTTTGTGATGATGATATGGAAGTGCTTCATCAGATGAACGAATTATTAGACCGCTACCGGGTAGAGCGGAATGAGGATATTACCTATGCGGCATTCCAGAGTCCGTTTGAACTGCTGACGGAGATTGAGAAGGGCATAAGACCGGATATATTATTTCTCGATGTCGTGATGCCAGGGCAGAATGGCATGGATGTGGCAAAAGAGATCCGGCAGTATGACACGAATATGAAAATTATTTTTCTGACCTCATCCCCGGAGTTTGCGGTGGAATCTTATTCGGTTGGAGCTTATTTTTACCAATTGAAACCGATCTGGGAGGAAAGCTTTTTCCGGCTGATGGATGCGGTGCTGGGACGAAAACTTTTATTTCATCTGGAAAACGGAGCAGTTATGGAAAGCGCAGGGAGTCTGGATGATCTGGCAGGACAGCTGATGCAGTACAGCAATTTTTTCCGTCCCCACCGATCCTTCCTTGTGAATATGGAGTATATCCAGAATATTTCCAGCCGTTCCATCAAAATGGTAAATGATGCGGAAATCCCAATTCCGCATGGAAAATGTTCGGAAATCAAAAATACATATATAGAATATGCGTTTAATGGAGAGCAGGCTGTCTTATGACGGTCTGTTTTTTCTTTGATAGAATAAACTACATGAATAGTAAGAAAGGACATGGTCGATTCAATACATTTTACGGTCGATTCATGACAGTACGTCCATTTTTGGGGGAAAATCGTGTATGGTAGATTCAGACAAAGGAGAAAGCCAAAATAAGCACACAAAAGAAGGGAGGATTAAGAAGAAAAAATGTTAGGTATGGAAATCTTGGTCATTATTGGTTTGATCCTGCTTTTACTTGTTCTCTGGATCATCTCCGTGCAGCGGAAGTTTGCGGTGATGGACGGAAATATCCAAAATGCCATGAATCAGATCGGAGTGCAGATTTCCTCACGTTTTGATGCACTATTTGCAGTGCTTGATCTTATGAAAGGATATGCAGCAGATGACATACAGCCGCTGATGGAGCGTGCAGCAGCCAGACGAAGTGTGATCACTGCTCGCTCCGCACCTGAGGAGGTATCAGAGCAGGAGCAGGTGATAGAGGAAACCGTAAAAAGCATCCGTCTGGCAGCAGAACGCAATCCACTGCTCTGCGCAGATAAAAACTATACCAAATGTATGGATGCGGTGGAATGTTATGGGCGCATGGTATATACCAGCCGTTTGATCTATAACGATTCAGTGACAAAGTTAAACAGTGCGCTTGGTATGTTTCCTACAAATGTAATTGCAGGTATTCTTGGCTTTCATAAAAGAGAATATCTGTCACAGAAAGGGGATTAATATGGGATTATTCAGTAATAATAAAAAATTATGTCCGGTCTGCGGGAATCCGACACCGCGGCTGCTTGCAACAAAAATACAGGACACACCGATCTGTAAGGAATGCGATAAAAAAATCTATCTGCCAAAAGGCAGGACAGATCGGATGACCATCGATGATTTTAAGCAGTACATCCAGTTTTACGAAGATAATCAGGCATTGAGAGATCAGTTCGAGGAAAACTATTCGTTTAATTTTGGACTGTTTGGTGGAGATCTGGTATTAGATATTTTCCATGGACTTTTCCGTGTGAACTGTGACAAAGATTCGCTCGCATTTCAGGCGGACAATTTAAAGTCTTTCCGTATTTTAGAGGACAGCCGGGTTTTATTTGAGGGAAATCATCAGGAATTAAAGCATTACGACAGTAAAGTTCCGGAAAAAGTAAAGCAGCTGGAGCCGCAGATCGCACAGTTTCAGATGCAGATGAGGGAATATGAAATGTTTGAGCGGCTGGAGCGGATGCATGAGGAAAATGACAAAGATGATAACCATTATCATGAGTATCATCCAAGACCATCTTTTGACGTGGCTTCTCCGGCAGATACCTTCCATGTGGAGCTGACGTTTGACCATCCTTACTGGGATAATATTATGTGGGATTGGACAGGAGTTTCCTTTGACAGTGACAGTCCAAGTGTCGAGGCGTTTTTGAGCTGCTATGAGGATAAAACAGAGAGTCTGCACACGCTGGCGCTCAATCTGGCACACCTGATGAATCCGAATGTCAAAGAGATGACAGCGGGGGAGAAAAAACAGGCTGCAAAGCAGGAGACCGGATCTTTGGAAGAGCAGAAGCAATCTTCTGAGAGCGATACGATCGAACAGCTGCAGAAGTACAAAGGTCTTTTGGATGCAGGAGTCATCACAGAAGAAGAATTTACAGCGAAGAAAAAACAGTTATTGGGAATTTAATGATAAGGCTGATCCGGAAAGGGTCAGCCTTATTTATGAAATCTGCAAAAATAATTCTCAAATGTTACGTTAAAATTTGTGATGGAAATTGAAAATTTCGAGTATATTTTGTGCCGGTTTTATTGTATAATATTCTTTATGTTTGTAAATAAAAAAGTGAATGAAAAATAAGGGGATATCAGGGATGAGAATAGGATTTGACAATGACAGGTACTTAAAAATTCAGTCGGAGCACATCAAAGAGCGGATCAACCAATTTGGGGACAAGCTTTATCTGGAATTTGGCGGAAAATTATTTGACGATTATCATGCATCCAGAGTATTGCCGGGATTTGCACCGGACAGTAAACTCCAGATGCTTATGCAGCTTGCGGATGTGGCAGAGATCGTGATCGTGATCAGTGCGGCAGATATTGAGAAGAACAAAGTCCGCGGGGATCTTGGAATTACTTATGATGTGGATGTTGTCCGGCTGATCGGAGAGTTTGAGAAAAAGGGTCTGTATGTGGGAAGCGTTGTCATCACGCAGTTTGCAGGACAGAGCGGTGCCGTACAGTTCCGTGAAAAACTGGAAAAAAGAGGCATTAAAGTATATCAGCATTATAAGATCGAGGGCTATCCGGCAAACATTCCGCTGATCGTCAGTGAGAACGGATTCGGCAAGAATGACTATATCGAGACGACCAGACCATTAGTCGTCATCACCGCGCCGGGACCTGGAAGTGGAAAAATGGCAACCTGCCTCTCTCAGCTTTATCATGAGAACATCCGTGGAACAAAAGCCGGATATGCAAAATTTGAGACATTCCCAATCTGGAATCTTCCATTAAAACATCCGGTAAACTTAGCTTATGAGGCGGCTACCGCAGACTTGAATGACGTGAACATGATCGATCCGTTCCATCTGGAAGCTTATGGAAAAACGACGGTCAACTACAACCGTGACATTGAGATCTTCCCGGTTTTGAACGCTATTTTTGAAGGGATTTATGGAGAAAATACTTATTATAAATCACCGACTGATATGGGTGTCAACATGGCCGGAAACTGTATCATCGATGACGAGGCATGCTGTGAAGCCTCCAAAATGGAGATCATAAGACGTTATTACACAGCGGTAAACAAACTGGTCAAAGAGGAAGCGACGGAAAATGAAGTTTACAAGATTGAACTTCTGATGAAACAGGCCAAGATCACAACGGACGACAGACATGTCACAGTCGCTGCAAAAAAACGTGCAGAGGAACTTGGCGTTCCAACTGCAGCGATCGAACTTTCCGATGGCTGTATCATTACGTCCAAGACATCAGATTTTCTCGGTGCGTCTGCAGCATTGCTCCTGAATGCGTTAAAATATCTGGCTGGCATTGAGCATGATGAGAAACTCATCCGCCCGGAAGCGATCGAACCGATCCAGGATCTGAAAGTCCGTTTCCTCGGTGGAAAGAATCCAAGACTTCATACCGATGAGGTATTGATTGCCCTTTCGCTCGCTGCGGTGACCAATGAAAACGCAAAGAAAGCATTAGAGCAGCTTCCGGCACTTCGGGGATGTCAGGTGCATACTTCAGTCATGCTTTCTGAAGTTGATATTAAAATTTTCAAAAAACTCGGTGTGGATCTGACAAGTGAACCGGTGCGCAGTGGATTGAAATTGTATTAGAATTTGTTTGTTAAAAAATACATGAAAAATTGTGAATAATGTATAAAAACCCTTTTATAAAATAAGGTGTATGGTATAATAAGCACAAGTGATGAGATCACCAGGTAATACATGCGGCCTGATTGTTAAAAACATAACAATCAAAACAAGTACATACATATTTTATAGGAGGGTTTTTACAATGGCAAGATTTACGTTACCAAGAGATTTATACCATGGAAAAGGTGCTCTGGAGGCATTAAAGACATTCAAAGGAAAAAAGGCAATGATCTGTGTTGGCGGCGGTTCCATGAAGCGGTTCGGATTCCTCGACAGAGCAGAACAGTACCTGAAAGAAGCCGGAATGGAAGTTCAGCTGTTTGAAGGCATCGAACCGGATCCTTCTGTGGAAACCGTGATGAAAGGTGCAAAAGCAATGATGGAATTTGAACCGGACTGGATCATTGCGATGGGTGGCGGATCCCCGATCGATGCAGCAAAAGCAATGTGGATCAAATACGAGTACCCGGACATCACATTCGAGGATATGTGCAAAGTATTTGGAATCCCGGCTTTGAGAAATAAAGCTCATTTCTGTGCAATTTCTTCTACTTCAGGAACTGCAACAGAGGTAACTGCATTCTCTATCATCACAGATTATGAGAAAGGTATCAAATACCCGATCGCAGATTTCGAGATCACACCGGATGTAGCAATCGTTGATCCGGATCTTGCAGAGACAATGCCGCAGAAATTAGTTGCACACACCGGAATGGATGCCATGACACATGCGATCGAGGCATATGTTTCTACCGCTAACTGTGACTTTACTGATCCACTGGCGTTACATGCAATCAAAATGATCCAGAATGATCTGGTTGATTCCTACAACGGAGATATGGCTAAGAGAGATTCCATGCACAATGCGCAGTGTCTTGCCGGAATGGCATTCTCCAACGCTCTGCTTGGTATCGTTCATTCCATGGCACATAAGACAGGAGCTGCATTTGCAGATTATGGAGCTCATATTATCCACGGTGCTGCAAACGCCATGTATCTGCCAAAAGTTATCGCATTCAATGCAAAAGATGAGACAGCAAAGAAACGTTACGGCGATATTGCTGATTTTATGGGACTCGGCGGTGACAGCTTAGATGAGAAAGTTGCGTTACTCATTGCATACTTGCGCAAGATGAATGATGACCTTAAGATTCCACACTGCATCAAAAATTACGGCGCAGACAGCTACCCGGCAGAGCAGGGCTTTGTTCCGGAAGAGGTGTTCTTGGAGAGACTGCCGGAGATCGCTGCCAATGCGATTTTAGATGCATGTACCGGTTCCAATCCTAGACAGCCGAGCCAGGAAGAGATGGAGAAGCTGCTGAAATGCTGCTACTATGATACTGAGGTGGATTTCTAGGGAAGAAAATAAAGATAGAAAATAATAATATCCGTAGCCAGACAAGTTAGGAAATGTCCGGTTGCGGATATTTTTTTAGGTTGTAGTCAGTTGAGTGAATCTACATTTCTCCCAAGGGAAAGAGGGAGATATGCAAAAAAACTACCTGTTATGTGAGATGAAACAATTTAGTTAGTTTTCGGTGATTTGACCTATGCAATTTGGACATCAAATTGGAGTACTAGATTGCCAAAGTTTTCTATAAAGTATGAATACTGGACAGGATGAGTTTCTGAAAGTTTCTGGAATCTGTTTTTACCGGATTCCATTTGGACGCCAAAACCACAGTACATACAGCCATTACGGGAATATCCCATTTGATAAAGCTGAGAAATTTTGACATTATGAATTTTTATATATTCATCAATGTCTTTTTCCGTCCAAAAGGAAAGAGGGCGACTTTGATTTTCTTTTCTTTCATGGAAAACATTGCAACCATATTCTAGCCAATCCTTTTCTCGTTGGTAGCTTTCGGAAGCAAGTATGCCAAGTATAGAGCATTCAAGACCTAGTTCTTTTGCTTTTTTACGTAATGGCTCTTTTTTTAATTTATCACAACATTTATCAGATATTGGCAGATCTTTATATTTAGTATATTTTTTAAAATTTCGATTCATATAGTCGATAGAGTGTTGCTTGGTAGTTGCAGAATGGATGTATTTGAAATTATAAGAAAATATACGAGTGGGTATGTTTCAAAAACAGGAGATTCAGATAACAATAATTTATATATTGAGTATGAGGCTGCAAAAAGAGAGGTAGAAAGACTTGAAGAAAGAGAAGCTAGCCTAAAGAAAGACATAAAAGATGCACTGACAAGCCTTAATGATATAGAGGTTCAGTTTACTGAGTTAGGCACAGCATTTAAGAATGCTGGAGGAATAACGGTAAAAGACAGAAGAGAATTAGAAACAAAGTTCAAAAACGCTGAAGCTAGCAGATGAGATCAATGCAGGATTGGATGATGAAACAAAAGTGGTATTGCTGCATTTATAGTGGCTGGGTGTATTGTCTTACTGATGTAGAAAGAAATTAGGATGGAACGAAAATATAAAATATACGAAAAATGTATAAGCTTATTACTGCTATCGCTATTCCTCTTCGGCTTTACATATCTGAGATTTTTTATCTTGCTGCTTTTTGCAGGTGTTACAGTCATTGATTTGATAAAGCATAGAAAAAGATGGCTGCTCGTAGATATTACGATAATCATCTTACTGTATTTTGCAATTGGACCAGGACGATTTCCTTTGCTGTTTCAGAGTCTTGAGCGTATGAGATTTATGATATTGCAGAATCAATATGAAAATGAGGCAGAAGTCATTTTAAATAATTATCCGGAAGATACGGATTATCAGATGATAGATGGCTGTAACTGGATGCTGACCTCACATGGAACGGTCAATTATCAAAGAAAAGAAGAAAGTGCAGTCATATTCTTTATGACAGACTATACAGAAGTGTCAGGATATGTTTATTATACGGATGAGACAGCCATGGAATATATGAAAGACTGTGTTAGTGTTGAAAAAATCAAAGATCACTGGCTTATGGTACAGATGTACGATTGAAAGAGGAGAGTAGTAATGTAAATCAGCAGATTTTGTGGCTGCACTCACAATGTAAAGCAGGACAGATTATATAGTCCATGCACAAGTCAGTCACAATGTAGAATAAAAGAGAAATCGTATAAACAAATATTATTTTCTTTGTGAGCTATGGAGATAAGACTCTGAAAAATCTTGGTTGTTGCTTTGTCTTGCTCTCGGCTATGTTATCGGAAAAATCATTGCAGTATTACTTGGTATCGTTGTAACAAATGCAAATGCTTATGAATTTGTTGAACTGATTCCAGCAGGTACTGCAGCATTCGGCTTATGCTTGACATTGTTTCGATATAACAAAGAAAAAGAAGACGAACTTGGAGCCTAATATACAAAACGAGGACGCCAGAAACAAAATCTGGTGTCCTTCTGTTGTATATACACTCATATTTTGTTATTCTTATGATTATTAAACGAAAGGATTTATTCTTATGGAAAACGAAACAATTTATATGAAAACGAAAAAAGAAGGGCTCTGGGAAGAATGCCCTGCTGTTGCGTGTCTTGGCTATATGGCGATTGGATTAATTCTTTTCTTCGTTCTTTTCTTTAGTCCGTTTTGTTATGGAATTGCAACTGAAAACGCAATCGTTGTATTGTTAGAACCAATAGCAATGATTTTGGGTTTATTTTCGCTCGGTTACTTTAGTGTGTACAAAATCGTACAGACAAATAACGAAAAGAATATATCGAAGTCAATCGCATTTATAAATCGAGATAATCATTGGTATGCGATTAAATTGATGTATAATCCAGCCGCTGCCGGAACTCCCTTGTACATGCCTTCTGGTTCTATCGCTCAGGCAGCAACTATGCCGAATAATATCAAAGTCGCATCAAAAATACAGTCCATGGAAAATGAAATTAGGAAACAAAGACAGGATACATCTGTGTTTAGTGCCACGTTAACTGATGTTTTGGATGCAATTTATTTCGGTTCTGCGAAAGAGTTTAATGCATCGAAAGCAGATAAATGGATCGACATGAAAGTAAACAAATACGCTTTTCAGGAGATTTCAACTCAGAATGGACGAACCGTTGGCTATATCATCCTAAATAACGTTCGTGTTGTCAAGGTAACAAAGAAACGCATTACATTAGAGTTCGAAAACGAAAAGAACGAAACAAAACAAATGCAGTTCCATAACTGTTATGGCGGTTTAGTTGGTGCGATCAAAACAAAAAACACGATTACGCCACAATCGTAAACAAACAGAAAAACACCGGACAGATGTTTCTGCCTGGTGTTTTCGTTTCCTTGGTGACCTATGTTCTTGTTTACGTCTCGATATACTTCTCCGTCGACTTCATTTGTCATTTTAGATGAGATCTCATAACGTAAAGAGAAAGAAAAAACGTAAAACAAAATATAATATTTCGTTTGTACGTTTTTTCTTTTTAAATCCGCTTCTTCAAAAATGCAATAAATTTCTCAAAATTCATCGGCGTGCCCTGAATTTTCTGCACTTCCAATCGATTTTTCTCATTGAATCCAACGAGAATATTGTGGTTAGCTTCCGCAAGGTAATCCATAATACCGTCGATATCAGATTTGATATTTTTCGGGCACTGGATATACAGATGCTTGTTGGCGCTGATATGCAGTGTATAGGAAATACTGAAATGATACCAGAAAAACTTATGGAGAGTGGAGTACTTATAAATCCATATAATCTGGTCGATCGGGATGATCGCATTTCCATAAATAGAGGTTTCAATAAAATAATGTTCTGTGATAAACATATCCTCGGTTGCTAACTGAGGAAGTGTTGCAAGTTCTTCTTCCGCCTGCTCTAGCAGCTTCTTCGGATTGCCAAACAGGGCGAGATCCTGACAGCACGGCGAGAGTACCGGAAAGAAAATAAACAGAATATAAAGCACAAGACAAAGAATCGCATAAATACCTGTGCCAAATATGACTGTAAAAAGAATCGTATTTATGGTACGATTGTAATCCGGTTCACTGATATAATATCCGGATACCTTACTCTGAATACCGCTTTCTGTCCAGCTTAAATCTTCTGCCATATTTTTTAAAAGTGCATGGAAAGATTCAGAGGACTTTTTGATTTTTCCCGTCAATTTTACTTCATCAATGGAAGGAAGCCCTTCTTCACAGGTAGAAGGAGAAAGCAGTACGATGATACATTCATCATTCCGGATTGTGTAATAATAATAACCGGAAGTCCCGGCAAAGTTGCTTCTGGTGTATCCGGTGAATTTTAAATCTGTCAGTGTGGTATGCATGTTGGCAGCGTCATTGCGGTAGGCGGATTCCAGTGGGACATCATCCGTCAGATGCACCGGAAATAAAAGATCCGTCAGTGAAAATACATGCCATAGGACGATCACAATGATCAGATATACAATTGGTGAAAAAAGTCGCCGTTTATATAATGCTTTTATGTTTTTTGTGATATAATGGTCGTAATTCTCGGGCATAAAAAACCTCACTTTAAAATACTACTTGTAGTATAAAGGTTCGTGAAAAAATAATCAAGGAGAGAAAACATTGGAAGCATACAGCAGTTTTGCACAGGTATATGATCTTTTTATGGATAATGTACCTTATGAGGAGTGGAGCAGATATCTTATCAGTCTGTTAAAGGAGTATCAGGTGACAGATGGCACCGTGGTGGAACTCGGTTGTGGTACCGGAAAAATGACAAGGCTTTTGGCAGATGCAGGCTATGATATGGTGGGAGTGGACAATTCTGCCGAAATGTTAGAGATTGCAGGAGAACGTCAGGAGGAAGAGGAGCGGAATGATATTTTATATCTTCTTCAGGATATGCGGGAACTGGAATTGTTTGGAAATATCCGGGCAATTGTAAGTGTCTGCGATTCGATGAACTATATTTTGAAACCGGAAGATTTGAAAAAAGTATTTGAGCTGGTAAAAGAATATCTCGCAGAGGACGGTGTGTTTATTTTTGACTTGAACACCGTGCATAAATACCGGGATCTGATGGGAGAATGCACCATCAGTGAAAACCGGGAAGAGAGCAGTTTCATCTGGGAAAACTATTTTTATGAGGATGAGATGGTCAATGAGTACGACCTGACGCTTTTTATCCGGGAGGAAAGTGACCTCTATCGGAAATACGAGGAAATTCATTATCAGAAAGCCTACGAATTAGAGCAGGTGAAAGAGCTGCTTTTGCAGGCAGGCATGGAGTTTGTGGCAGCGTATGACGCATTTACCCATGATCCGGTGACGGCAGAGAGTGAACGCATGTATATCATTGCAAGACCGAAGGTGATTTAAGGAATATGATATAACAGAACAGGCGATTGCCTAATATAAAATAACAGGAAAAGAGGAAAAACATGAACGATTATATTGTAAGAGCAACTGCGGCAGATCATTCTATCCGTGCATTTGCAATCACATCCAAAAACATTGTGGAAGAGGCAAGAAAAGACCATAACACAAGTCCGGTGATCACAGCAGCTCTGGGTAGATTATTATCTGGTGCGGCCATGATGGGAACCATGATGAAGGGTGAGAAGGATCTTCTCACAGTACAGATCCAGTGTCAGGGACCGGCGCAGGGACTGACCGTGACAGCGGATTCCGCAGGACATGTCAAGGGATTTCCGAGAGTGGCAGATGTGGAACTGCCACCGAATGCATTGGGCAAATTAGACGTAGGCGGGGCACTTGGGCTTGGTGTCATGAGCGTCATCAAGGATATGGGTTTAAAAGAGCCTTATGTGGGACAGATCGCACTTCAGACCGGAGAGATCGCAGAGGATTTAACCTATTATTTTGCGACTTCGGAGCAGGTTCCTTCCGCAGTAGGACTGGGTGTTTTAGTAGATGTGGACGGTTCTGTAAAGCAGGCAGGTGGATTTATCATTCAGCTGATGCCGTTTACCCCGGATGAAGTTGTGGATGCATTGGAGAAAAAAATCAGTGAGATTGCGTCTGTGACTGAGATGTTGGAAGAGGGGAACACACCGGAGCAGATTTTAGAGATCATTCTGGGCGATTTTGGACTTGAGATCACGGATACACTTCCGGCAGCATTCCAGTGTGACTGCTCCAAAGAGCGCGTTTCCCGTGCAATCTCAACCTTGAGCAAAAAAGATTTAGACGATATTATCAACGATGGTGAAGCGATTGAAGTAAAATGCCAGTTCTGTAACAAGGCATATCATTTTGAAGTGGACGAACTGAAGGAGATGAGAAAGTAGTGAAACAGGGATTTGTCAAGGTGGCAGCCGTCACCCCGAAAATTGTAGTTGCGGATACAAAAGAGAACACAGCATTAATCTGCGCAGAGATTAAAAAGGCAGAGAAGGAAGGGGCAAAGATCATTGTACTCCCGGAACTTTGTATTACGGGTTATACGTGCAGTGATCTGTTTTTACAGGAAAAAATGCTGCGTGAAGCAAGACAGTCGCTCCTTGAGATCGCTGCGTTTACCTTTGCATTGGACTGCATCGTGTTTGTGGGACTTCCACTCGAATACAACGGAAAGCTTTATAATGTGGCTGCCGCTGTGAGCAATGGAAAAGTGCTTGGTTTTGTGCCGAAAACATATCTGCCAAATTACAATGAATTTTATGAGGCAAGACATTTTACAAGAGGAATGGAAGAAACGGTGCAGGTAAGCCTCGGAGAAGAAGTGGTTCCAATGGGCAAAAAGTTATTATTTACCTGCCAGACCATGCCGGAACTGAAAATCGGTGTGGAACTCTGCGAGGATCTCTGGACGCCGGAACCACCGAGTATCCGTCATGCGTTAAACGGTGCGAATGTCATTGTCAATCTGTCAGCATCGGATGAGACGACCGGAAAAGACATTTATCGCGAGGAGCTGGTTGGCGGACAGTCTGCAAGGCTACTGTGCGGCTATATTTATGCGAGTGCCGGAGATGGGGAATCCACGCAGGATGTCGTCTATTCCGCGCATAATATCATTGCGGAAAATGGAAGGATTTTAAAGAAAGCAAAGCGGTTTGCAAATGAAACGGTATATTCGGAGATTGATGTTCTGCGTCTGAATGCAGAGCGCCGCAGAATGACTACATTTGAAACCAGAATGGACGGTTACACGGAAATTCCATTTGCATTGAAAATAGAAGAGACGGAACTGACCAGATACATTGATCCAATGCCGTTTGTTCCGGGCAGTAAGACAGACAGAGAGCGCCGTTGTGATGAGATTTTATCCATTCAGGCGATGGGACTGAAAAAACGTTTGGAGCACACACACTGCAGATCTGCCGTGATCGGTATCTCCGGTGGATTGGATTCTACACTGGCATTGCTTGTGACGGTGCGTGCATTTGATCTGCTCGGCATGGATCATAAAAATATTAAGGCTGTGACAATGCCGGGATTCGGAACAACGGATCGTACTTACGATAATGCGGTGAGCCTCATCAAATGTCTCAATGCGGATTTTATGGAAGTCAGTATCAAGGATGCGGTCAATATCCATTTCCGGGATATCGGACAGGATCCGAAAGTGCATGATGTGACTTACGAGAATGGACAGGCACGTGAGAGAACCCAGATTCTTATGGACATTGCAAATAAGACCGGTGGTATGGTCATCGGCACAGGCGATCTGTCGGAGCTGGCACTCGGCTGGGCGACTTACAACGGAGATCATATGTCCATGTATGCGGTGAATGCGTCTGTGCCAAAGACACTGGTCCGCCATCTTGTCCGGTATTATGCAGATACCTGTGGCGATGAAGCGTTAGAAGCGGTTCTTCTCGATGTTTTGGATACACCGGTTTCACCGGAACTTTTACCACCGGAGGATGGGAAGATTTCCCAGAAGACCGAAGATTTGGTCGGACCTTACGAATTACATGATTTTTATCTGTATCATATGCTTCGTCTTGGCTATGCGCCGGCAAAGATTTACCGTCTGGCGAAAGTTGCTTTTGTGGGAACTTATGATGATGAAACCATTTTGAAATGGTTAAAAACTTTTTACCGCAGATTTTTTGCACAGCAGTTCAAACGTTCCTGCCTGCCGGATGGACCAAAAGTCGGAAGCGTTGCTGTCTCTCCGCGTGGAGATCTGCGTATGCCTTCGGATGCGTCTGCACGGATCTGGATGGAAGAACTGGAGGCATTAAACACCGAGAGGAGATAGCAGCATGCAATATCGGAAAGATAAATATGGAAACGATATTTCTGCGCTTGGCTACGGCTGTATGCGTTTTACGAAAAAGGGGAACAGCGCAGACCTTGACAAAGCAGAAAAAGAAGTGATGGCGGCAATTGAGGCGGGGGTCAATTATTTTGACACTGCCTACGTGTATGCCGGAAATGAAGTGGCAGTGGGAGAAATTTTACACCGGAATCATTGCAGGGAGAAAATCAATCTTGCCACAAAGCTTCCGCATTATCTGATCAAGTCGATCGATGGCGTGGAAAAAATGTTTCAGGAGGAACTGCGCCGCCTGCAGACCGATTACATTGATTATTACCTCATGCATATGCTGACGGACATCCCAACCTGGGAGAAATTGAAAAAACTGGGGATGGAAGAGTGGATCAGGGAGAAGAAAGCGTCCGGGCAGATTCGGCAGATCGGATTTTCCTATCACGGTAATTCCGCGATGTTCTGTCAGTTAGTAGATGCTTACGACTGGGATTTCTGTCAGATCCAGTACAATTATATGGATGAACATTCTCAGGCTGGTGTGGAAGGACTGCGTTATGCGAACCGGAAAGGACTTCCGGTTATTATCATGGAGCCGCTTCGTGGCGGACGTCTGGTGAACCTTCTCCCGGAATCTGCGAAAGAGTTATTCCGCAGGGATGAAAAACATCGCACTCCGGCAGAAGTTGCGTTGAAATGGCTTTACGACCAGCCGGAAGTGACCTGTGTGCTCTCCGGCATGAATTCCATGGAGATGGTGGAACAGAATGTAAAAACTGCCAGCGAGTCACTGGTGGGATGTCTTACAGAATCGGATCAGGAGCTGATCGAAAAAGTAAAAGCTGAGATTAAGAAAAATGTGAAGGTCGGCTGCACCGGATGTGGATATTGTATGCCATGTCCGCGTGGAGTGGATATTCCGGGAACTTTCCGTTGCTATAATGCGATGTATTCCGAAGGAAAAAAATCGGGAAGAAGAGATTACCTGCAGTGTACTGCATTTCGAAAAGATACGAGCAGTGCATCCCAGTGTATTTCCTGTGGAAAGTGTGAGACGCATTGCCCGCAGCATATTGAAATCCGCAAGGAGCTGAAAAATGCCGCAGCAGAACTTGAGGATGTGAAGTATAAAGTTATGAAAACAGGAATCCAGCTACTGAAATTGTGGTAAAAACATAGTTAGATCTGTCCTGGCTTGCGCACCGGTTTTGCAGCGGTGACAGCAGCCCAGTTGGTTGTGTATACAACGGAGTACATAAATACGGCAAGTACCATACCGGTGACAACGTCGAAAACGGAGTGCTGTTTCAAAAACATTGTGGATAAGATAATGAGTACCATCAAAACAGCGGAACCATAGCGTACAGCTTTGTTCTTTTTGAAATTGTCACTGTGCCATACGGCAATATTCACGGCGATGGAGTTAAAGACATGTACGCTTGGAAACAGGTTTGTCGGTGTATCCGTTGCATACAGCCATTTTACCATCTGGATAAAAATATTATTATGTTCAAAATAAGCTGGCCTCAGATAGTGACCATTCGGATAGATCGTTGAGATCACAAGGAAAACGGTCATTCCGGTAAAAAGCATTGCACAGAGTTTAAAATATTCATCTTTATTTTTGAGATAAAAATATCCGACTGCCCATGCGACATATCCAAACCATAAAAGATAAGGAACAATAAAGTATTCACAGAATGGGATCATGTCATCCAATGCGGTATGGATCACATGAAAATGTGTGGTCACAGTTCGTTCCAGATGATGAAACCATGGAAAATAGATACAAAAATAAAGAAGCAAAAAACCATGTCTGTTTTTCTCGATAAAAGCATTGAGTCTGCTTTTCATATCTGTCTTCAAAATATCACCTTCCTAACACATTTTTATAAAAAATAAATTCTTTTTCCTTACATTGTGCGATTATAGCATAGTGATTTTTAGGAAACAATTCCCTTTCTCTTTTTTTAAGAAAGATTATTGAATATTTAAAGATTTCTTAAGGTAAATGTCTGGTTTTTGTGCAACCTTACAAACAATTTCAGAAGAAAAATTTTACCATCATTGTTACGAATTAAAACAAATTCATTACGCAAATATTACGATTGCCGCAAATTGTTGACAAAGCCCTTTTTCTACCTATAATAGAGTATGGTTTTGCTGAAAATAGGCGCATATTGATACGTCTTTTTGAATAAGCTACAAAAGAGTGAGAGGAAAAATTATGAAAAAAGAAAAAAAGGATCTGACACAGGCAAATACGGCAGTAAAATCCAGAGACAAAAAGAAGATTTTTATGACGATTGGAATTGTCGTGGCATGTCTGGCTGTTGTTTATGTTGGATTTGGAATCTTTTTCCAGAGCCATTTCTGCTTTGGTACGACCATCGATGGAATAAAAGCCGGTGGTAAGTCGGTAGAAAAGATGGAGCAGCTCATCACAGAGGAGATTGACAGCTATGTGCTGAATCTCGTGGAACGTGAGGATGGACGGGAAAGCATTGCAGGAGATTCCATTCACATTGCACCGGTGTTTAATGGCGAAGTGGAAGAATTATTGAATGGACAGAATGGTTTTGCATGGGTGGTCACACTGTTTAAACATGAGAATCTGGAGCTGGCTAAGGTTGTGACATTTGATGAGGATGCACTGGACAGCGAACTTCAGGCGTTAAACTGTATGCAGGCTAGCGCACAGCGCGAACCGGTGGATGCAACAGTTTCAGCGTATACGGCAGATGGCTATTCTTTAGTTCCGGCAGATTACGGTACGACCATTGATAAAAATGCCTTCAAAAAAGCGGTGGAGGATTCCATTTTAGTTCTCGCAGATGAACTTGATCTGGATGAGGCAGAATGTTATGTGAAGCCGGAGGTCGAAGATGACAATGAAAAATTGCTGGCAGTCATTGATGAGATGAACAGCTATGTTGGAACTACGATCACTTATGATTTTGACGTTGCGAAAGAAGTGCTGGATGGAGAGCGTATTTCCGAGTGGCTTTCTGTGGATGATGACTTAAATCTTGTGGTGGACGAGGAGGGAGTTCTTTCCTTTGTAAAAGAGCTTGCAAGTAAATATAATACCTGTTATAAACCGAAAGAGCTGAAAACATCTTATGGTTCCACTGTGACGATCTCCAATGGACCTTACGGATGGAAAATCAACAATTCCGAGGAAGTGGCACAGATTTTAGATGATCTGAAAGCCGGAAAAAAAGTGGAACGTGAACCGGTTTATTCCCAGACTGCGAACAGCCATGGTGAAAATGATTACGGTAATTCCTATGTGGAGATCAATCTCACTTCACAGCATTTGTTTGTATATAAAGATGGGGTGCTGGTGACCGAGTCTGACTTTGTATCCGGAAACGTGGCAAAAGGGCATACAACACCGGGTGGAGCATTTATGCTTACCTATAAAACCATGAATGCCGTACTGCGCGGACCGGATTATGAGACGCCGGTTACATACTGGATGCCATTTAACGGAGATATCGGCATGCATGATCTGACATCCAGAAAAGCATTTGGTGGAGACATTTATAAGACAAGAGGTTCCCATGGATGTATCAATCTTCCATATGCGGCAGCAAAGAAGATTTATGAGACGATCGACAAGGGTTACTGCGTATTGGTTTATAATCTTCCGGGAACGGAAAGTGACAGTGTGAAACAGAAAGAGGCAGCTGCGGTTGTCAATACGATCAACAGTATCGGAACTGTTACATTAGAAAGCGAACCTGTTATCGTGGCAGCAAGAACAGCATACGATGCGTTATCTGATGCAGCAAAGAGTTATGTTACCAATTATCAGACACTTGTGGATGATGAGGCAGCGCTGGCAGCCTTAAAGAGTGGCGCAGCAGCGGCTGCACAGCAGCCTGCGGCAGATCAAACAGCCCCTGCAGATGGCTCAACAGTTGCTCCTGCAGATCCTGCAGCGCAGACGCCGGATGGAACTGTGGCACAGTAAGCGGAGTTTGGAGCATTTTGGCATATGCCGATTGTGATGTTATAGGATATCTATAAATTTTAAAATGAAATTTTCACAAAAAAGAGAAGCAAAAATCAGAGGAAAAATGATTTTTGCTTCTCTTTTTTGTGACAGAACAAATGTTCTTGATATTGTGGTACATTTATATTATAATAAGAAAATACATTTGGAGGTCACAAAATGAAGAACACAAGTTATAAAAATAAACAATTCGTACTTTTAGGAATGACTTTTTTAAGCGTGGCTGGCATTGCCGGATGTTCCAAGGTGGAACTCGCGCAGAGCACAGTGACACTGGAGCTTGGCGATGAGCTGTCGGAAAATGTTGAAGATTATCTGCAGAATCCGGATGAGAAAATCTTAAAGGGTGCAAGCCTTGATCTGTCAGCAGTAGATGAAACAAAAGTTGGTTCGTACAATGCTGCCGTTGCATATGATGGGAAAAATTATCCATTTACGGTAGAAGTGAAGGATACGACTTCACCGCAATGCGAAGCAAAAGATTATATCTACATGCAGCCGGGAACTCTGACCATGGATGATCTGGTAACGGAGATCAAAGATGCATCGGAAACTTCCAGCGGAATTGTATCTTGTGAGCAGAAGGAGGATCTTGTAGTCTGTGATTATGATGATATGCTGCAGGAAAAAGCGGCGGTAGATAATGCAGAGCCGTATGATGGAGCAGATTATCAAGAAAGTGTTCAGTTGGATGATGAAGGCTGCTATGAAGTGACAGCACAGGTAAAAGATAGTGAAGGCAATTTTACAGATATAACATTAAACGTTTACGTGGATGGTACAGCTCCAGAGCTGGCACAGAATGTGATCAATCTGGATGTGGATGCATCCGGGATCAGTATTGACGACATCAACACAGATGACGCTGAAAAGATTGCAGACATGCTGCATGAGCTTCCGGATTTTTCAAATGCGGAGTGGGCGGCAGCCAGTGATGCATTTTGCGGAGACAATGCGATCAGCTACGAATTTGAGCAGAAATCTTTTAATCTGCAGAAAGAGAACCCTGTAGAAGTATTAAATGTACACTGCACAGTGCTGGATCAGGCTGGAAACGAAAACAAGGCAGATTACGAAGTGACGGTTACATATACAGGTTTGGATGCAGCCACTCTGATCGAAAAGACGGGTCTGATTTTACAGACAAGTGATGATACTGCCAATGAAAAAAAAACCAGAAGTAGTGATAATAAACCTGGAACAACAAATACTCAAAAAATTTCAAAGGCTAGTAAAAATCAGGATGTAGATGATTTTGGAATGACAGATGATGAATGGGTAGCTATGTTTGAAGCAATGACACCAGATGAAAGAGATGCTTACTTAAATTCTGTAGCTTATGGAAGTGCTACAGACAATAATGTTCAAGTATCTGGTTATTATGATAGCAATATGGCACAAGAAGTATTTAATTTGACAAATCAAGAAAGAGCAAATAATGGTTTGCCAGCATATTCATGGGATAGTAATATGGCTTCATATTCAGATAGACGCGCAAAGGAGATAGTTACAGATTATAGCCATAATTCTGCAGGTGGAAACTGGAGTGTAGGAGAAAATATTGCAGAAGGTGAGACAAGTGCAAGTGAAGTAGTTAATGACTGGATGAATTCCGCAGGACATAAAGCAAATATTTTGTCGGATGTATCTACAAAAATATCAGTATCTTGTTATGTTGAAAAATTTACATATGCAGATGGATCTACACAGTATTTGTATCATTGGGTACAGAATTTTACACATTAAAAGCATTCCTTTAAAAATTTAATAAATTGCACTGATTTTATTGGTTTGGTATAATGAATGAGGTGCTACGAGAAAACGGTAGGCGGTTAGCCCTCAACAGAGGGACTGAACCCTCTGATTACATAGAGATCTTCGAAAGAAGAAATTCATTAACGGAGGGGATGCTGGTGATAACACTTACGGAACTGATTCAGTTCACAAGTTTATTGATAAGCGTTGCCGGATTATTTTACCTTATTGGGAAAGATAACCATGGCAGAAAAAAATAACCGCCCCAGGCCAAGGTTGCGGTTATTTTTATAATGCGTAAACCGGGCTAACCGTCTATCGGTAGCACCTTTTTATTGATAGATTATACCATAGATATAACAAAAAGTAAATAAAATCATTAACAGTCCGGTTATTCGCATTTTTTAGTGCGATGCCGGATTCTTTTTTATGTTCAAAATAAGAAAATGAGCATTTTTGCACTTTAATTGGTTAAATTCCACAAAAATTTGGACGAGATTTCGGGATTTATTACGTATAGAATAATAAGATATTTTAGAATACAATAGAAATGCGAAAAAAAACGAAAACATGTGAAGAGGGGGATTATGATATAATCACATGCAAGTAGGGGAGAAAAAGGAGAAGGAAGAATGAGAAAGTTAACGAAAAGCTTTCAAAAGAGACAAAGCATTGCAAGCAGAGTACTATGTTTTCTGTTAGTGCTTGCAATGGTAGTAACTATGGTTCCGGCACTTGGTGGCGGAAGCAGCACAGTACAGGCGGCAGAGAATCCAGTCGTGAGGTTGTACTTTGAAAAACCGGATGGTTGGAATATCCCAGCATTTAACTATTGGAATGAATCCGATGTTGAAGTAGACAATGGGGATGCAGGAGAGGTGGAAGTCTGGACGAGTCAATCAAGACCTGCTATGTTGAAAGATAAATCAACAGGTTATTATTATATTGATATCCGGACGAACAGCATCAGTGGCTTTCAGATTGTAAACGGTGGAACTGGTGTCGGAAACCCGGCAGAAAAGAAATTTGAAAACTGTGCCATTATTGATGCAATTAATTCGGCAACATCAAATACATCATTTTATCTTTTAAAGAATGATAATGGAATGTCATGGTACTTAGACAAAGATAAAAATCAGGTGTTACCAGAGAAAGAAAAAGCAGCTGCACATAAAGTTATAATTTATTTTGAAAAACCAGAAAATTGGAAAACGCCTGTTATCAATCTATGGGGCGGCGATTTTGTATTGGACAATCAAGGAGCTGGGGATGCGTCTATTGCTGCGTGGGGAAATCAGGACAAACCAAAACTGGCTGATTCAGACGGTGAAAATATTTATACTGTTACATTAACCGGAACAACAATGACAGGTTTTCAGTTGGTAGATGCTGACACAGGAGCAGAGAAAAAGTTTGATGGTCAGAGCGAAGAAGTGAAAGCTATCAACGCCATAACAACAGACACCTCGATCTATTACTTAAGTGACGGCAATGGTGGTATGAAATGGTATAAAGATGCCAATAAATCCGAAACCCTGATCGAATACAAAGAGGCAGGTTATGTAAGCCCGGAGGTAAATGGACGAAATGTAACATTCCGTGTTCCAACAGACAAAGCCGGAAATGCAGAGGCAGTTACAGTTCCAGGGGGAATGAACGGCTGGAAAGTGGATTCTTCCGACTATGAACTGAAAAAAGATGAAGCAGCAGGTATGTGGGTTGGAACTTTTACCATTGCGCCAGGAAAATATGAATATAAATTTGCAATTAATAAATCATGGGATGTTTCATTTGCAGATCCGGCGAATAATAGAGTGAGTGGAGAAAACAGTTTATTGATCGTTCCGGGCTTGGCTAACGGAAAAGCAGATGCAATGAAAGGAATTGAGACAGCACTTCCAGAAAAACTGACATTGTGGTCTGAAGACGGAACAAGCAGTGAAACTCCGGTTACTTACAGTTTAAAAACTGCAAATAAAGATATTACATTAAATGGAAATAGCATTATAATCGGCAAATCTTATGCAGGACAGACCGTAGAACTGACGGCAGAAGCAGAGAACGGACAGACCTCTGACTTTGTGGTCAATGTGACAGAAAAATTATATACATATACCATTTATTATTACGATTTCGATGCAACACATATGTCAGAAAATGCATCTGACTTATGGATCTGGGAGAAAAATGGTGTTGGAGCGACAGAGGGAACACCTTTTACCGCAACCGAGACACTTTCTGATGGGAATGAGTGGCTGCGCGCAGAAATAAAACTTCCATATACAGACCTTCAGATCATCCCAAGATCAAAAGACGAGTGGAAATGGGAGACGGACACGATTTCTTATAGCAACAGCGCAGGAACAGAAAATGTAACACTTTATATTGTATCCAATAGTAAACAGGCATACACAGAGATTCCAGAGCTGGTAGCACCGAGATCCCGCTACGTCATGATCGAGTACGACAGACCGGCGAAGGACTACACAGGTTGGAACATTTACACCTGGAACAGTGGATTTGGCTCTGATGTATCTGTAGCTTTTGCAGACATCAATGGAAAAATGGTTGCCAAAATTCCGGTAAAAGATTCGCAGGCAGATCTGATGTTATCTTTCTGTATGAGACAAAGTACTGCTGACAATGAGTGGGCAAACAAAGACAGCGGTGACCATTATGTGACGATCCCGGCAGACCAGTCAGTGGTAAAAGCAGTGTTCACACAGGGAGAAGGAATCACAAGAGTATTGCCATACAACACAGGTTTTGAGCGGGATGGAGCAAATAATGCAATCCATTTTTACTACAGAAATGATGAACTGGCAGCAGAGAATAACCTTGCTTCTTTAGACGGCAAAGTCAGTGTTGTTGTCAACGGACAGACCTGCCCGATGACTTATGATGCAGCAAATGACCGCTTTGGATACGATTTCACT
>ERZ772820.730-NODE-730-length-29705-cov-8.825464_pt1 | contig 29705 bp, 30 predicted proteins | sample MGYA00511377_ERZ772820 | MGnify/ENA primary metagenome ERZ772820 (study PRJEB29015, sample SAMEA2737684) | human gut metagenome | biome: human gut; feature: human-associated habitat; material: faeces | place: China | collected 2012 ... | reverse complement strand
GGTGTAGAGCAGGGGAAAAGGTGGAGATAATATCAAATCCTTACCTATTGCTATAGCTCTTAAGGGCAACCGGAGGAATGCTTAAGAAAAACGGTTACAACGTAAAGGTGCTCAATCTCATAGACATGGCAAGATCTGACTGTTACAACCCATTCAATTACATACGAACTGAAAATGATGTGATAAAACTTGTCACTAATCTAATCAGCAATACAACGCCAAAGGAATCAGCCCCAACTGACCCGTTCTGGGAACATGCGGAGGGGATGCTTCTGCAGGCGTTGTTTTATTATGTATGGCTTGAAATGCCATCCAACAGAAAGAATTTTCAGACAGTATTAAAGCTATTGTCGGAGGCAGAGGTTGATGACAAGAAGGATTCAAGGCTGACAATCAGAATGAAGCAGCTTGCCCAAACAAGCCCATTAGGGGAACATCATCCGGCATACAGACAGTACATGAAGGTTGTAAGAGGTGCAGGAGACACAGTAAGGTCAATCATCATTTCTGCAAACTCAAGACTGGCATTGTTGGAAAATCCACAAATCTTAAGAATACTGTCAAAGGATGACCTTCACATAGAGGAACTTGGAATTGGAACAAAAAGAAACAGAAAAAAGAGAACAGCTCTGTTTTGCGTGATTCCAGATTCAGACAAATCCTATAACTTCATTGTGGGAATGCTTTACACACAGCTGTTTCAGGAACTTTATTATCAGGCAGATTTTAAGTTTGGAGGAAAGCTGCCCATTGATGTAACACTGATGATGGACGAATTTTCAAATGTTGCACTTCCTGATGACTTCTGCTCACTGCTTTCAACAATGCGAAGCAGAAGAATAAGTGCAGTGATAATCATTCAGAACCTTGCCCAGATAAAGGCACTGTTCAAGGACACCTGGGAAACAATTACCGGTAACTGTGACACTCTTGTTTATCTTGGGGGCAATGAGAAATCAACTCATGAGTACATTTCAGAGCTACTTGGCAAGGGAACCATAGACAAAAGGTCAACAGGTGAAACCAGAGGAGTGCACGGAAGTGCATCAAGAAACTATGACGTTCTTGGAAGGTCTTTAATGAATCCCGATGAGGTAAGAAACATGGATAACAAGAACTGTCTCATTTTCATAAAGGGATTTAATCCGATATTTGATGAAAAATACTGGCCCTTTGCTCATAAAAACTTTAAGCAGACAGAGGACGGTGGGGCAAAGCCTTACACTCACAATGTACGAAAGGGCAATAAAATCAGGGACGGATTAAAACTTTACAGTGAAAGAGAGATAAATGAAATTGAAAAGTCGGGAGAAAGGGTCAACATCATAGACCTGTCACCACAGGAAATTGCAGCATTACAGGAAAATGAGTTTCAGACGGAGGTCAGGGAAAATGACAGTGATCTGCGGGAAGAAATCACAACAAGACTGTGCACAATGGATTTTTCAGAGGAGCAGCTTAAGGAAGCAGGTAAGGCGCTTGAAATGAATGTAAGACCTGAATATCTGATTGAATACCTAAAGCCTGAAACATCCGTTGAAGAAATGAAGGATAAATTAAAAAAATATCAAGAAAGATAAGGAGAAAATCAGACATGAAGAGATTAAAGAAAGACATAAGGGAAATAACATCAAGCCTTTTAGGGGCAACATACATGACAGCAATGCAGGTAAACAGCGTGCTTGCAGCAAGTGATGCAAGCTCAGTAACAAAACCACTTGATAATCTAAAGACACTGGTGCTTGCCATAATTGGTGCAATCGGAGTAATCATTCTTGCAAAGAATGTAATGGAGTTTGCCCAGGCATATCAGGCAGCCGACTCATCAACAATGAACTCAGCACTTAAGGGAATAGTGGCAGGAGTAATGATGGCAGGCATTTCATCAGTACTTGGAATACTGGGATTTTAGAGGGAGGTGCAACATGAGCGAAGTGAATGTTTTGGAACGCACCGACCGAATTGCCGCCGAACCACGTGAGGGGGCGTTTCAAGAGAAGAGGTGCAACATGAACGAAGTGAATGTCTTTGAATGCACCGACCGAATTGCCACCGAACCATGTGAGGGGGCGTTACCGAAAGGAGGTGCAACATGGACATATTTAGCTTAGGAGGTGTCATTCTTGACCTCTTGCAGACAGTTGTTGACTTCTGGAATGACAAGGTGTCACTGGTCTTTGAACTGCTGGGACAGTCCCCGGTAAGTTTCAAGGATGGAGGACCCTGGGGAGTGATTGCAAACCTTGAACCAATATTTGTTGCGGTTGGCTCATCCCTTGTGGTTCTGTTCTTTGTCATAGGCTTCTGCTCGGAGAGCATTGACATAAAGGAAGAGGTCAGGTTTGAGACCATTCTTCGAATGTTAATGAGAATCGGAATGGCGGAATGGCTTGTGGCAAACAACGTGACAATAATGAAGGCATTCTTCACGTCAGCGGGAAATCTTGTGGGGCTCATGACCCAGGGGAAAACAACAAAACTGAAAATCCCGGATGAACAGAAGGAAATCATAAAAAATCTTGGATTTGGAGAAAGCCTTCTCATGATGATACTTGCAGTAATCATTGCGCTGGTAATAATCTTTTGCGGATTCATGCTCATATACACGGTGTACTTTAGATTTCTAAAGATACTTGTGATTGTACCATTCGGTGCACTTGCCTTTTCAACAGTAAGCGGAAACCGAATGGTAAGCCACTCTGCAGTAAGCTATGCAAGGTACTTTCTTTCAATAGTGCTGGAGGCAGTAACAATGGCACTTGCAATAATCGTGTGCAACGCATTTCTGAATGCAGGGCTACCAACCTTTGCAAGTAATTATGCAGACTGGACAAAGGCACTTATGTACATGTGCGAGCTTACGTTCAGCGTGGCAATGACCGTTGGGGCAGTAAAGGGTGCACAGGGATTAACAGGCAAGGCGCTTGGATTGTAGGAAACATTAAATAAGAATGCACAGTATGTACTAAACAGGAATGTACGTAAAATGTGGAATAAGAATGTACAAAAATGATAAACAGAAATGCGCAGAAAATGTGGAATAAGAATGCATAAAAAGTATTGGGCAGGAATGCACAGAAAATATCATGTAAAAATGTACAAAAAATATTACATGAGAATGTACAGGTTTGTTTTGACAGTTACAGGTGAAACAAGAAATTTGGTAACAAAAACAAGGCAGGAGGAAGAAATGAACATATCAATAAACAGGGACATAGAAAAGTATCAGGAAACGGTGGTAATGGGACTTACCGCAAGGCAGCTGATATTTTCCATTGCATCAATAGCATGCGGTGGGGCAATAGTTCTTCTGACATACAGGCACGTGGGACTTACGGGAAGTGCATACATTGCAATTCCCGTGGTGGCACCACTTGCATTAAACGGATTTTATTCATATCAGGGAATGAGCTTTACCCAGATGCTAAGGAGAAAAATGTGGTTTGCATTTAAAAACAGACCACTTACATACATTTCAGAGGAAAGTGAGAAGACCATTGAAATGATGCAGATGGAGGAAGAGAGAATGCAGCAAAGATTGATTAAGGAAAACAGAAAAAAGGAAAAGAAGAAAATAAAACACAAAAAATAAACGGAGGATTTTAGATGAACATATTAAGTGACAGATTTTCTGAAATAAAGAAGGCTTCGGAACCCCTTTACAGGACACCGAAGTCGGTTCAGGAAACAGTGGAAATATTAAAAATATCAGAAGGTGGAATATTTGAGGTGGCAGAGGGCAGATACTCAAAGACATACAGATTCAGTGACGTTAATTATGCAACAAGAACTGAAAATGAGCAGGAAAGCTTCTTTCAGAAATACTGCAAATGCCTTAACTCATTTGACTGCACCTTCAAGATAACGGTAAACAACAGGAACAGGGACATGGAGGCATTAAGAAATGAGGTAATGCTTGGATTAGGAAATGATGGATTCGATGAAATGAGAGAAAGCTACAACAGAATCATTGAGGAGAAAATCCTTGAGGGAAGACAGGGCATTGAGCAGGAAAGATACATTACCGTGACTGTAAAGAGAAAGAACTTTGAGGAGGCTAAGGCACAGTTTGCAACAATAGAAAACACAATGCTTAAGAGCTTTGCAGAGCTTGGTTCAAGACTTACACCTCTTAATGGCAATGAAAGACTAAGAATTCTTCACGATTATTACAGACTTGGCAGGGAGGATGAGTTTAACTTTGACATTAAGAAGGGAAGAATTACCGGAACAGACTTTGCAAATGAAATATGTAACAGCAGCATTAAATATTACCCTAATTGCTTTGAGGATGAGGGAAAGGTTGGAAGGGTACTATTCATTAAGAAATACCCAACATACCTTTCAGACAGGTTTTTCACGGAGCTTACATTCCTTCCGGTGCATTCCATTACAAGCGTTGACGTGGTGCCCGTCCCAAAGGATCTTACAATGAAAATGCTTCAAAAGAAATACCTTGGAATTGAGTCAGACATAATAAAACAACAGAGAACCAGAAACCGAAACAATGACTTTTCATCAGACATTTCATATGCAACAAGACAGAAGAAAAGAGACATTGAGGAGATAATGAATAATGTAAGGGAAAATGACGAAAGCCTGTTTTATGTTTCGGTGACAATGATTGTGATGGCAGAAACCAAGGATGAGCTTGACAGCATCTGTGAGACAATAGACTCGATTGCAAAGGGAGCAGGATGTGCAGTAGACACATGCATGTACAAACAGAGGGAAGCCATAAACACAACACTTCCAATAGGGGTTAGACAGATTGAAACAATGCGAACAATGCTGACACAGAGTCTTGCTGTTCTCATGCCCTTTAATGTGGAGGAACTTTGCGACAGGGACGGCATTTATTACGGAGTAAATCAGATATCAAGAAACATAATTGTTGGAAACAGAAAGAAGCTTTTAAACGGCAACGGATTCATATTTGGCGTGTCCGGTGCTGGAAAGTCGTTTCAGGCAAAAATGGAAATGGGTTCAGTTTTATTGTCAACGGAAGACAATGTAATTGCAGTTGATCCAATGAATGAATATGAGGATGTGACGGAAAAATACAACGGCACATACATAAACATTTCAACCAACACAAGAAACTACATCAACCCAATGGACATGGATGTGTGGAATCTTGATGTGATGGACAGCAGGGGCTGGGTAAGGGACAAGTGCCAGTTCATGCTAAGCATCTGTGAGCAGATAATGAAGGAAATCACACCACAGCAAAGGTCAATCATTTCAAGATGCGTGAAGGACCTTTATATGGACATTGCAAGAAGCAGGGAAAAGTACGTGCCAACAATGGAGGACCTTTACAACAGACTGCTGGAGCAGGAGGACAAGGAGGGAAGAGATGTTGCACTTGGATTAGAAATATTTGTTACAGGTGCTCTTAACATCTTTAACCATCAGACAAACATAAACGTAAACAACAGATTTATTGTTTATGGAATAAGGGACCTTGGAGAGTCACTTGCCCCACTGGCAATGCTTGTAATGATGGAAACAATACAGCAGAAAATCATACAAAACGGAGAGAATGGAAAGGCAACCTGGTTCTACATAGATGAAGTGCATGTGCTCCTTAATTCACAGTTCAGTGCAGAATATCTAAGACAGATGTGGAAGAAGGTAAGAAAGCAGGGAGGACTTTGCACAGGAATCACACAGAACATCGTTGACCTTTTAATGAGTGAAACAAGCACCACAATGCTATCAAACTCAGCATTCATACTTCTTTTAAATCAGTCAAGCAAGGACATAGAAAAGATAGTGGAGGCACTGGAAATATCAGAGGAGCAGCTTAATTACGTGATAGACTCACCGTCAGGATGCGGACTCATAAAATGTGGAAGCAGAATGGTGCCGTTTGACAACGTGATTGACAAGGACAGCGAGTTGTACAGGCTGTATAATACTAATCTGTATGAGAAGATGGAAAAAGGAAAAGAAATAAGTAGAGTTGATTAGGAGTTTTAATTAATGGGTGGTTGAAAGAAAAAGATAGAATAAGAGATGGAGATTTGATATAATAATCGAATAGATATACGACGTGGAGGTTAAAATATGGAGGAACTTAAGATTAACTCAAAAGAAACAAAAGATTTTTTTATACATGCATTTAATGAAGAAACTTTGGTTCCAATACTGGGGGCAGGATTTACACGTGGTGTAAACACAGGCAGAGGTGGCAAAGTTCCCAGTGGAAAGGAATTAAAGGATGCAATGATTGAGAAAATATCTCTCAAGAAAAAAATTAATAAGAGTGAATTGGAATCAGAGCAATTTAGTTCTATTGCTGAATTCTATCAGAATACATTTAGCAATCCATCTAAAGATGGAGTTATTGAATATTATCTTAAAAATTTTACAAGAGTTAAAATAAATAAGCCGCAGCAATTAAGATTTTTAAATGACATTAAATGGCCATATATATATACATTGAATATTGATACTGGTATTGAGGATTCAAAACCGAGGGGATGGGAAGTATTCTATCCAAATAGAAAATTTGACAAAAGAACAATAAATCCAGAGTGTAGAACACTATATAAAATTCATGGTGATGTTGCAATGTTTTGCAAAAATTTAGATTACAATGAGATGATTCTCACAGAAAGCCAGTATATTGCAAGTCTTCAGAAAAGCGAACAGTTCCACGATATATTATCGGCAGATTGTGGAAATAAAAATTTATTATATATTGGTTGTAGCTTGGATGATGAAATTGATATTAAATATTCTGTTTTAGCAGATAAAAATAGAAATAAAAAAGTACGTGATATTCGAGGCATATATGTTACATCGGATTCCTTGTCTGAGTTTAAAAAAGACAAATTGAAAGGGTTTAATATATCACATATAATAAAACTCACATCAAGTGATGACTATGAGTCTTTTTATGAATTTTTGGTTGAATGTTATGAAGAGAGTCAGGCTCAAATAGAGAGAAATATAGAAAATTTTAAGTATACAGAATTAGAAAGAATTGGAAAAAATAAAGAAAAGAATCTTGATTATTTAGCAGATTTGTCACCAGATAAGAGTAAACTACCATTTTATTATGTTTCTTCTGAATATGTTCGAAATATTAAATTATTACAGGATAAAGTTAATGTTGTAATTGGAAGAAGATTTGTGGGAAAAAGTATGCTTGCATATGCAATTTTAGAAGAAAATCCTAATTATCATCGTTATTTTATTTCTGAAAAGGAATCATTATCTGATGGTGATGTGGCAGATTTGCTTCAAGAAGATAATGCACTTATTATTTTTGACAGTGAATCGCTTGATGATCATGGTTTTAATAATTTACTAGTAAAGTTTGAACCATCTAAGAAAAATATTGTTTGCGTCTTTTTTAATTCTTTTGATGATGTGGTTAATTTAATAACATTTCATTCGGAAATAATTAATTATGCTATTAAAGAAACGTTAAGCGGAAGAATGTTAGAAAAAGATGTACAAGCGATTAATAAAAAGTTGAATTTATTAGGGATTGCTACATTCAATAAAAAAAATAATTTATTGGATAATACTTTAAGAATTGCCAACGTTTATGACAGAAAACTTGTTGATAAGTACGTTATTATGTATTTAGATGAACTTAAATTAATAATATGGATACTCATTAAAAATAAAATTTACTTTGAGGACATTGTTACATTAGGTTTGGCTAAGGAATATAAAAAAATAGTTAACAAATTTACACCTTTCATACAAGAAGAAAAGTGTAAGAAAGGTGAAATAGGAAAGCATTCGACAATAAAAGTGATATGTAATGGAAAATTAGGATTATTACAGATACTGAGTGCCTATATTTATCCTTCGGCAAATAGCGAAATAGCTAATCGAATGGCTAAGGAACATCAGAAAAAAGTTTGTGAGGCTATATATGCGATATTATTGAGTTTTAGTAAAATTGACATAGATAGCGTCAAGGAATTTTTGCAATTTGATAAGTTAAATGATGTTTTTTCTAGAGTATATTCGGAGTCTTCTATTTCTTCAATATCTGGATCAAAAGGAACAACTAATATTAAATATGGAGCAGCTAGTTTTATTCATAATGTTTATGCTAATGAAAACATAAAGCAACTTAAGGCTAATGATCCTAACTACTGGTTGCAGAGAGCTAAGAGTATATATATTACTAATAATTATAAACGTACAGGTTCTAAAAGAGAAATACTTGAGGCGATTGATTGGGCTAAAAAAGCTGAGCAAGATTCGCGAACAAGAGTAGACAATGGAGAGATGAAGTATTCTCGTACCGAGAGTAATGCTATTATGCAAATTGCTATGCTTTACGGCAAATTAGCAAAGTTAGATAGATATAATAAAAAGAAAGTTAATGAGTTAGCGTTAGAATATTACTATAAAGTATTTTCTGATGCTAATAATATTGGAGCTACAAAAACACTGCTTGCTAATAGTAGAGGAACTAATGACTTTATAGAATTTATTAATAAACTGATTTCTAATGAAAATACTGTGGGTGGAGAGTGGTCAAGAGAAAAGGATTATTTAGTCAATGTTGGAGTAAATAAGGATAGGTTTAGTTATTCTTCAAGATAAAAGGCTGGATTAACTTCAATTAGTAAATAATAATTTTATACAAAACGCCAAGTTAGCATAATGCTAGCTTGGCGTTATTTTTTATCAAAAACAAAGGAGGACAACATGAAAATCAACAAGGAAAAAGAAGTTAAGACTGAAATACATAAGAAAAATAATGGAAAGATTCATAAAAAGAAGGATGCGAAAATTGACAACAGGTCAACGGCAACTAGGGCAAAGAGAAGTGCGACATCAGTAGGAAGAATGGCTGAGTCAGTTATTACTGAAAATGTTGAAGGCAGCGAAAACATTGAGGAATCACTTGAGGTAACAGGCATTGCAATAAGGCCAGTAAAGGGAGCGATAAGCGAAGGCAATCGAATCCGAAAAAAGATAAGCACGTCAAAGCTAAAAAAGGAAGGGACAGGCAAGAGAATCAGAAGGAAAACATCAGCCAAGGGTAAAGAGCTTGCCAAAAAGTCAGCAAAAAGGACAGCTAAGAATGCATCAAAAAACATTGCAAAGAAGACATCCCAAAAAGTGACAAAGGAAAGTACAAAACTTGCAGTAAAAACCGGCACTACAGTTGCTGGTTCAGCGGCAGGTCCTGAAGGAACCTTAATAGGAATGGCTGCAGGTGAAGCAGTGGGAATGAAGATTGAAAACACATTTTACAGGGCAGAGCAAAAGAGCAGAATGATGAAATATTTTATGGACAAGCTAAAGTCCGGTGAGGAGCAAAATGACAGTCTGTTTAAGCTCGTAGGAAGCATTGTAAAAAACAAGGTGGCATACATAATTATGCAGGTGATGTCACTACTGGCACCATTAGTAGTTCCGATTCTCATAGTGGTGATGGTCGCAACAGGAATTGTGTTCGCTATCATTGCAGTTCTTTACAATTCACCATTTGCAATATTTCTTCCACCACTTGAAAGCGGAGATACAATACAGACAGTGACAACGCAGTATGTATCTGAATTTAATCAGGAAATACAGACACTGGTGGATGAACACAAGGATGCGGATGAGGGCAGAAAGGTGTATGTGGACTACGAGGGAATGAACAGCGAGCCATCAAACTACTATGACATCATGTGCGTGTACATGGTGAAATACGGTTACGAAAACACGGCAACAAAAATGAATGAAACAAACAAGCAGAATTTAAAGGCGGTGTTTGATGACATGTGTAGGTACACAACAGAAAAGGTAACAGAGAAAAAGGGAAAAAAGAAGAAAAAGTACCTTGAAGTGAGAATTACATTAAAAAGCTACACGGAAATGTCAGTGGAGTATCAGTTTGACGAGGAAAGACAGGAAACACTTAATAAGCTGATGAGTGCCTGCATTACAAGTAATCCGTCAGGCGGTCAGACAGGTGGAAGTCAGTTAAGTGGCTTGCAGGGAAGTCTTACAGCACAGGAGATAACAAGCATAACAGACAAAATAACAGATCCAACACAAAAGACAGTGGCATCCTTTGTATTGTCAAAGGTTGGATATCCATACAGTCAGAGCTTAAGAAACAGTGGAAAAGCATTTGACTGTAGCTCACTGGCATTCTATGGGTGGAAATCAGCAGGTGTAGACATATCATTTAATGGTTCAACAACTGCAGCTGCGGAAGCAGAAGGACTTAAGGACAAAACAGTCAAGGAAAAGGACATACAGCCAGGAGACCTGATATTTTATAGCTATACAACCAATGGAAGATACAAAAACATAAGCCACGTGGGTATTTATGTAGGTAACGGAAAAATGGTTGAGGCTGTGGATGAGGCACACGGAGTATGTTTGGGTAATTATCATAATGGAGGATTGGTGATGATATGTAGACCAGGAAAATAAGAACCCTAAGGTATAGCAACACTAACTCTTAAATCAGATGGCTTTAATATATCATAACCATACATGGTTAAAAAATTATATTTATAAAAATAAGAAAAAGGAATTAAGGAAAGGAGACTAGCTATGAATTATAGTATAAAAGTAAACAAGTTAGAAAAAGAAAATTGGAGTACAAAGGCTTTTGTTTCAGTGGTATTTGAAGAAAGCTTTAAGTTAACAGACATTACAATCAGGGAAACAAAAAATGGAGAAACATTTGTGGCAATGCCAGGATATAAAACAAGTAAAAAGGATGAACAGGGAAATCCAGTTTACAAAAATTACTTTTATCCAACAACAGCAGAGTTTAGAAAGGAATTGTACGATAACATCATAAAGGCATATGAAAGCAATGCGAAGGAACTTAATATAACATCTGGAAAAGATAAGGTTAGTGTTTCAGTGGCAATGTACCCATGCAATTTTAATGAAAAGATAGAAAGCATCGGAAAAATTTACATAGACAAGTGCTTTGTGATAGATGGTGTTAGAGTAACTGAAAGTGAAAAAGGAAGCTTTGTTGCGATGCCGACAAAAACCACCGAAGGTAAAGATGGAAAGACAGAGTATTCAGAAGTATGCTATCCGGTAACAAAGGAGTTCAGGGAGCAGCTTTATGGAGAAATTATAAAAAAGAGCAATGAGGTAAAGGAGCAGAAAAAAGAGATTGGAGGATTTAAACCTATAAGAGACTTTGGAGATGAAAAGTTGCCGTTTAGATAAAAATATAAAACAGTAAATCACAAAAAGCTTAAAATGAATATTTTACAAAGTCACATAATCAGAAAATAACTATAGTTACGATTGAGAAAAATAAATCTTGACAGTGAAATATAAAGATTATACAATGTGGCTGAAAAAAGATACATTGTGAAATATTAGAAATACATAGTTTGTTGAATTATCTACTATCATAATAAAGTTTTATAATCAGCAAACATTGGGTGATGATAAGGAAGCATAGTGGCTTCCTTATTTTTACATTATGAAAAAATATTTGAAATTTAGTGTGTTAAATTAAAAAACAAAAACAAAAATTTGAAATTTTGCACCCAACGTTTGAAAACAATCGTGTTCTATATAGAAAGAGAAAACTTTCAAATAAATCAGAAGGGAGGAATTACATGTATAAAGAATATGCCGGCATGAGCTATGAAGAAGTTATAGAAAAATATTCTGATTACATAACAAGAATGTGTGTTGTATGGACACAAAATGAAGAAGCAGCTAAAGATTGTTTTCAAAATACATTTATCAAGCTTTATAAGAGTTCAAAAACATTTAATGACAGTGAACATTTAAAAGCGTGGTTGCTTAAGGTGGCTAGAAATGAGTGTAACGATTATCATAAGTCCTTTTGGAACAGAAATGTATCCGTTGGTTTAGAAAAGGACAGGCTGGAAGGAATGCAGAATAATTCGACTAATGGACTACAATTAGACAATGATACAGAAATTCTGGTAAAGGCGTTGAGAAAAATATCTTTAAAATATCGTGAAGTTTTAGTTCTTTATTATTATCAGGAATATAGTACAAAAGAAATTTCAGATATTCTTCAATTAAGTGTTAATACCGTGAAATCAAGATTACAACGAGGTAGGGAAAAACTTGCAAAAATTTTAGAAAAGCAGGTTTAAGAGATTATAACCAAAAAAATTGGAGATTGGAGGCAAATATGAATTTAAAAAAATTGGATACTATTAAAACTCCGGAAAATTGGAAAAAAGAATTGCTTAACCAGCAAATCAATGTGTCAAGTGAAGAGAGCAATGGTAGGTTTATAAAAATAAGAAAAATGAAATGGGTAGCAGTAAGTTTGGCAATAGTTGTGGTTTGCGCAACAGGAATAACTGTTGGAGCAAGCACATCTGATTCCTTTAGAGAATTTTTACAGGGAGTATTTGGAATTAAAAAGGTGCAGGAAGTCAAACTGGAGACTACAACAAACAGTGAAAAAACAGAAGAATGTAAAACACCAGAAGGAGAAATTAAATTAAGCGATAACATGGAAGTTGTGGGAAGGAATGAAACCTTCATATTGGAATACAGCAAAGATGATTCTGAAAATGTTAAAAATGTATATTCCATAAAAAACAATAAGCTTCTTAGCGAACAGGTTAACAAATTTCAGGGAAAGTATAATAATGAGGTGTTTTCTTTTGACTATGTTATAAGAAATAAAGAAATTTGTGGATTTAATTATAAAGGTGCTGTAAGTGAAATTTTTCCGATTATGAAAGGAAGAACAATTTATGCAGCCTTGTATCAGGAAGAAAAGGGTAAGGTAGTCAATGAAGCAATTGCAGAAATTGATTTGGATACAAATGAGATTGTGAAAATATCAAATGATAAAATGATTTGTAATTTTGTTATGTCTCCAAATGGAAAAACACTTCTTTGTAATTTCAGATCAAAAGGATATTGGGCAATATTTGATTTGGACAGCAAAACTGAAAAGAAATTCAACAAAAATCTTATAAACGAATACGCAACAGTTGATGAAATAAGTTTTGTGGATGATTACCATATATTAACTTTGGGTAAACCGTTTACAAAAGACAAAACAGAATATTATAGTAAATATTTAATAAATCTGAAAAACGGAAAAGTTGAGAAGGAATTTTTCAGCACACAAACAGATATAAACTTCAACCATACTTATTCTTTTGACAAAAAAGTAATGACAATTGAAAATATAATTGAAGGCTCTAAATTTAAGATTAAAACTAATGAAAAAACAATTGAACCTATTGGTGCATCAGAAAAATATGCAATGTTTAATACCGGCTCAAATGGAAGAATGTATTTGGTAAATCTTGAAAAACAGGAATGGTTAAAAATAAATATTCCGGTAAAAAGCTGGGAAAACATGAATTTTTATTTGCTGGGAAAAGAAAACAAGATGTTAATTACATTTGATAAAAAAGCATATATAGTGGATATATCAGATTTAGAAAATATGTAATTAGAGGGGCTGTCCGAGGGCAGCCTCTTGATGTTTACGAAACAGAATTTCTTAATAGGATAATAAAAATTACACTTAGAAATTCTATTATACGCAAGTAAATTGTTGTGCATATAGTGTTAATTTTATATTACAACAGTAAAGAACTTTATAAAAAATCTGTTTTATTGTAAAAAATAGTATTTTAATGACTTACTTATGTTACAATATATATCAATAGTGTTTAAAAGAAACAGATTTATGTAGAGGGAGAATATAGCGTATGCACAAAGAAAAAAGTTTTTTGACATATAATCAACAGCTTAGAAAGTTAAGAAATGAAAAAAATATAGAATGTGAAGGGACAAAGGATAAGACTCTTTTAGTAAGAGCAGGATATTTTAATATTGTGAACGGATATAAGGATCCTTTTACATGTGGAAAAGATATTGAGGAAAATCACATATACATACCTGGTACGTCATTAGAACATTTACATGAATTGAAAAGGTTTGATGATGAGTTACGTTTATTTTTATTGAAGTACATAACACAGGTTGAGGAAGAAGTTAGAACTATTTTTGGATATAAATTTGATCAATGTAACAAAGGAGGAAAGGTTCCGTGGTATGATGCAAAAGCTTATTCTGAATCGAGTAGATTACAAAATAGGATGAATGCCATTTCATCTGCATATAGTGAATTAAGTAGAAGCCAGCTAGAATATGTTAGACATTATATGGAAAATCATTCTTCTATACCTACATGGATTATGATAAAGGTTGTAAATTTTTCCACATTTATAAACATTTTGCAAAATAGTAAGAAATCAGTAACGCATAGCATTTGCAATCTATATGATATGACAGATGAAAAGGGATTACCTAATGTGAAATTGCTGATAGGCAGTTTGCACTGGTTAAGAAAAACGAGAAATGCATGTGCTCATAACGAACGTATTTTTTCTTTAAAACAAAATGAAGTGAAAAATAATCCAAATAAAGGAAGAATAAAGGAAAAATATATAAATCAGTTAAGAAAATCATATTCAAGAGAGTCAGAAAAAAGAATTATTGATTTGTTAGTATATTTTAAATATTATTTGCCAGATAATGAATATAAATATATGATGGAGGAAATTCAAGTTAAATTAGAAAAACTAAAAGATTTGGTACAACCAAATGCCTTTGATAATATCAGAGGACAAATGGGAATAAAAAGTTTAGAAGATTTAGAAATATTAAAAAATCTACCTAAAAAAACAATAAAATATCATTGTTTTGATAAGGAAAATCAACAAAAATAGGATAAAATATTGTAATAATTAAAGTAATATGGTAATATACTACTACAGAGATAACCGAATTGATTTCGGTTGAAAGGCACTTGCGTTTCGGCGTAGGTGCCTTTTATTTTTTCTATAAGTCCCGTTTATTGGACAACCTTTTGTGTATAATGTGAATGGTAGGGCATCTGATTCCCGTTGAACAACTAGCATATATTTTGATAAATATAAAAATAATACATAATGGGAGTGATAATTATGCTTAAGATGAAGGACAAACATTACATAAATAACATAGCAGAGCTCCGCAATAAGAAAGACATAAGTCAAACGCAGTTAGCCAATGCAATAGGTGTTGAAACAAGCACAATCAGCAGAATAGAAACCGGTAAGTCGGATCCATCTGCAGTTACATTGTTTGCAATAGCAAAATGTCTGGAAGTTACGGTTGATGAGCTGTACACGGAAAAGACAGTAGAACAGATTAAGTTTGAAAAGGAGCAGGAATTCTTTAAAAGAAACATCAGATATTATACTTCGGTCGTTACAAATGGTAAAAAACAATAGAAAAGAACAAATTTTCGAAATATGGCGTGTACGCTATAGAATGATGATGCTTTTTTCGATATAGTTTAGTTACATTCTTAAAAGGGGTGTGAGATCAGCTAAGCTAGGGCATGGAAAGTGCTACGGAATACTAGCGTATTATCTGCAGGATTTATTTCCCTTATCAAGCAGGTATTTATTGTAAACACAAAAATACTGATTAAAGGAAGTGAATAAGGAATGAGCAATTCTATGAAGATATCATTCTGTTGCAAGGACTGTAAAAGAAAAATGTTTGACTATTATGCAGGAACATTAAATTTGTCTATCAAGTGCAATAGATGCAAGAGGGTACTGACTCTTAAAAAGATAGATGAGAAATATGTGGCAGAGAGAATGATTAACGGAAAACTATTTGTGTGAGGTGGTTGAATTGATTTACAAGTATGGCATTGGAGAGCAGGTGTACATTGTGGAAAATGGAATGCACATAAAAGAAGTGGTGATTGTTAATATATCAAGTGGATTTTATCAGGTTTGTTTTACAGACAAGCGAGGCTCAATAAAACTTAGAGAATCCAGATTGTACAAGACCATTTCAGAAGCAGCAACAAATAACAGTGCTGCAAAGAATGAATTAAACAAATTACAGAAGAAAAAAACGTATCGTTCACCATATGATTATGAATGTGGATTTAATTAATCACAAGTGAACAATGATATAGTTTATTATAAAAAATTAAATATGCCCACCTGATAAGGGCATGCAGTTTACAAGACACAAAAAGAAAACTGTAGGAGCACCAGAGACGCAGGGGAAAGATATCAGTTTACTGATGTTGGATTTTAATCCGGCAATGGAATTGACTCTTCCTTTGTGTCTCTTTTTTATTTGGGCAATTATAACAAAAGAAATCCTACCTGAACTGGTATCAGGGCAGGAAAGGATTAATGAATGCTTTATTACGATAACAAGGAAAGCGGGGAAAGAATTAAGGAACTTAGAAAGGAAAAAAAGGTAACACAAGAGGTGGCAGCATATGATCTTGGAATATCTACAGATGGATATAGAAACCTTGAACAGGGAAAGAACGGAGCAAGTATTATAACCTTAATGGAAATGGCTCAATACTTTAATACCACAATTGATTATATTGTTACCGGTAGAAAGTGTGTGGTAATTGAGGATGAAAAACAATCCAATAATACTAAAAGTCGTAGTGGTGCTACCACGTAATTTTTCACTAATGATAGTAAGATAAAAGAGGTTCAGGGAAGAGCCAAACCTCTTACAAGAGAACCAAAATTATTGAATGTGTAACGAGTTTCTACTATATACAATAGTTTTCAAATATAAGTGAGCCGTGACCCATATTTGGTAGCCGCTATATTTGCATATGCTGATGACGGTCAGATAAAAAAGAAACCTGTTGGAAAAGACTTTGGCGTTGTCCGACATTAATTATTAATGTCCCAGCATATCAGACGTGATAGCACATTCATTTAAGAAAAAGGAGCAGTAAATGGACAACATTGAGATTGGAAATAGAATACGAGAAATCAGAATAAAAAAGAATATATCAGTTTTTGAACTGGCATATAGAACTAAAACAAGTCAGTCGCATATTTATCAGATAGAGGGTGGAGCTCAAAATATGAGCATAGAGCTACTATTTAAAATTGCAGATACATTGGAAACAGACCCAAATACAATATTGGGAGTAAAAAACACTGTGGCTTCTGTAGATGAAGCATTGAATGAATTGCCATTTGAAATGAAGTCAAAACTTTCAGTATTATTTGGAGCAATGATAAATCAGATAAAAGAGCAGGAAACAACTAATTAGACGAACAGACGGTATGAGTTGATTATCGTTCGTCAATTCATATCATATTTGAATATAGATTCTTCCTATTTATTTCTCAGAGAACCTTCAGGTGTAGACCTGGAGGTCTTTTTATGTACAAATAAGCTAGTATTTATGATAGTATATAATTAGTAGTTAATATAAAGTTAAAATTTTTTGGAACTTATGAAAATTTGCATTTTCAAAAAATAGAGGGTATATCAAGCACAAGTGATAATCTTATGCTGGAATAGGAGATTATAAGATGTGGAAAGATAGCGAAACAGAGATTGATTTTCTGGATTATGGATACATAGTAAAGATTCTAAAAGATATTATATGTAGTGATGAGTTGCTTCCGGCAAGTATTGGACTTTATGGTGATTGGGGAAGTGGAAAATCGAGTTTAATGCATATGTGCATAATGGAATTGGAAAATGAAAAAAAGGCAAAATGTTTAATCTTTAATGGTTGGTTATTTGAAAATTATAGTGATGCAAAAACAGCGTTGTTAAATGGTATTCTTGATGCTATTGCAAAAGACAAGTCCTTAACAGATAAAGCAAAAGATATTTTGAAAGGGCTATATAAGAGTGTAGATAAGTTCAAAGTAGCCCAAAAAGCACTTAAGTATGGAGCAGAATTTGCTTTGACTGGAGGAATAGGTACATTGGTGGATATCACCAGTAATACAGTATTAAACATGATTAAAAACCAAGTGCCGGAGTTAATAAAAAATATAGATACGGAACAAGACAGGACATCTTTCGCTCAATCAATAAAAGATGAATTAGATGAGAAAAGTCTAAGAGAGGATATCAGAGAATTTCAAAAACAATTTGATGATTTGATTAAGGAAAGTAAAATAGAGCGATTAGTCATTTTTATTGATGAATTGGATAGATGTAGAGAAGATACTATTTTAGATACTTTAGAAGCTATGAAACTTTTTATGTTTACAGGAAAAGTGGCTTTTGTTATTGGGGCTGATGAGAGACATATCTCATATGCTGTAAAAAGTAAGTTTAAGGATATTGAGGGAATTCAGATAGATATAGGAAAGGAATATCTTGAAAAATTAGTTCAATATCCTATTCACATCCCACGTATGGATATTGACGCAACAGAAGTTTATATTGCTTCATTATTGCTGTCTTCTGAAGTTTCGGAGGATACTTTTTCAAGGTTTCAGGAAGAAATAATTAAATCAAGGAAATCAGACTTTTTGGTATCTCCATTGAAAAATGTTGGCTCGATAAATATAAAAAATGATGAAGAAGATGCTGCATTCAAGGAAGGACTTTCTATAGCAAAGCAATTAGCTGCTGTTTTATCAAATGGTTTGCATGGAAATCCACGTCAGGTTAAAAGATTTTTAAATACATTAGATATGCGAATGAAAATGTCAGAGTATAAACACGCAGAAATTGATAGAAAAATTTTAGCAAAGCTTATGATACTTGAATACATACGACCAGCTGCATTTAATTTATTTGCAGAAATGGCAGCTAATGGAGAATTAAATAATGAGTTATCAATTTTGGAAAGTAATGATGCAAATACAGAAGAGGATAATTTGAAATTAAAGGCTTGGTTAAAAGATGAATGGCTATTAAATTGGCTTGCTATAGAACCGTCTTTGGCAGACAAGGAATTAATACCTTATTTCTATTTTACAAGGAATTCGTTGGATGAAAAAATAAGTAGAAAGTCTGTAAATTTATCTCCAGAAGCACAAGTTGTTTTTGAAAAACTTTTATCAAAATCAGACGTGAAGATAAAAGAAGCAATTGAGACAGATGTATCAGATGCAGAAGCTGGTATTATTCTTGAACTAATGAATTCGACAATGACTAAAGACACAAAAATTGATAAAATGTATATCAGGGCATTTACGTTATTTGCAGCAGCTGATTCTGCAAGATTTGTTACAGGGTTAGAGTATATAAAATTATTTTCCCCAAGTGCGTTACAGCCTTCGAGTGTAATATACCTAGCGGATTTCGCAAAAAAAACCAACTTGATTTCTGAAATGCAAGAAGTAGCTAAAGTATGGGGGAAATCTAATGAGAATCTTGAGAAAGTATTTAATAATAGTTTGAAAGGATAATAAATGGGAACTTCAAGTATTTTTGGTGGAAATAAAGATAAAAATTCATTGCTTCCAGCAGATTACACAGGACAATCTGAAAATGATGAAAAAAATGTAACATGGAAGAGCGCTAAGACAAATATGTCTAAATATATCACTAGTGGAGGAAAGCAAGGCTCTGCAAATCACATTATCCGACAAGCCATAAAAGCAAATGGTGGTGCACATAGAATGGTCATGAACTCATCATCAGGGGTTCGAGCGGCAAGGAATATCGGAGGCTTATTTTCAAACATAAGAGAGAATGGAATTTCAGCGACTTTTCAGCAACTTGGAATTCAATATGCGGGTAAAAGTGTTAGAGAAATTTTCTCGCATTTAATAAATGTTATAGCACCAGCTTCTGAAACAAAAGAGGATATTGTTGCTCGAGAAGCATCTCAAGCAGCGTTGAGTAATGTGTATGATTATGTTGTAGAGAATAACATGGATTTGAACTGTGTAGAGTATATGCCAATTGAAGTTATGGACATATCAATGAAAGCCTTTTTAACAGAATACATCTGGGGAAGTGTGATGAAGGATCTCGAGTGTAGAGTGGAAAAATATATGGAAGATGTTTCTTCAGCTTTCGAAAGAGAAAAAGAGATAAAAGATACTATTGAATCAGTTGTCGATGTTGAATATGATAACCATGGTTCACTTATTCAAGGTGATGTAAATGAAGCTGTTTCTAAACTAACAGAACGTTGCTTTGAGGTTTTGGAGGGAATTATATGATTTTTACATTTAAAATTGAACCAAATGATACATTTACAATAGATGAATGCGAAAAAGTAATTGATTTTTCAAATTCTAAATCGTTTTCATATACATTTTGGAATTTACGAAATCGTTATAATTCGTGGTATGATACGCGTGCAATAGATTTACTATATATATCTATGGCTGTCTTTGCAGCAGATAGACTCTATTTACGTGACGATGCGGTAGATGCATGGAGTAGAGAATATCAGCTATACATACCAGTAATTAATAAAGACATATTTGAAAAAAATAATCATCTATTGCAAGAAATGCTTTCTTTTTTAACAGGAGATTATTGGGAAATACATTTTAGAGAGAGAGAGCTTACACAGTTAGAAATTTCTCACAGGGATCGAAAAGTAAAAAATTATGAGAATGTAAAAGATTACAATCAAGTGTGCATGTTTTCAGGCGGTTTGGATTCTTTTATTGGTGTTATAGATCTGTTAGAATCATGTGAAGAAAAATCAACTTTATTTGTAAGTCATTATGGCGGTGGAAAAGGAACAAAAGAGTATCAGGATTATCTGAAGGTAAAATTTATAGAGCAGTATGGACTTGAAGAAAGAGATTTTTGCCAGTTTTATGCAAAGGTAGTCGGAGGAATTGAAGATACTACAAGATCAAGATCATTTATGTTTTTCTCTCATGCAGTGGTTTTAGCATCGGCACTTGGAAAGCCGGTTGATATTATAATTCCTGAAAATGGATTGATTTCTTTAAATATCCCGAGTACTTTATCCAGAATCGGAACAAGCAGTACAAGGACAACACATCCATATTATATGGGGTTGTTTCAAAAATTACTATCAAATCTTGGAATAGAAATCACATTTAAAAATCCCTATCAGTTTAAGACAAAGGGAGAGATGCTTTTGGAATGCAAGGGACAAGATTTTATGAAAAAATATTATAATCATACCATGTCCTGTTCACATCCAGATATTGGAAGAATGTTTTCAGAAACAGAGGCAAAACATTGTGGATATTGTCTTCCATGTGTTATTCGTCAGGCAGCAATATTAAAAGCAGGTATTAATGATACAACTTCATATAGAGATAGGTTGTTTACCATGGGACCAAATGAAAAAATGATTCGTAATTCATATATTCTAGGATTAAAAAAATTTGATCCAAATAGGGCGTTTATGACTATTCAGATGAATGGAAGAATTGATAAGGATATTGAAAAGTTTGCGGATTTATATATTAGAGGAATGCGTGAATTGGAACAGTATTTAAGGACAATATTATGAGTAATTTTAAATTTGATACACATATGCATTTTGATTTGTATGAAGAACGTGATAAGATATTAAATTATGTAGAGGCAAATAAATCATATACTATTGCAGTTACAAATTTGCCTGACTTGTATGAGCGGTATTTGCATATTAATGATGATAGAAAATATGTTCAGTGTGCACTAGGATTTCATCCAGAACTTGCATTTCAATATCAAAACCAACTTAAGAAGTTTGATCAGCTTTTGAAAACTACAAGATATGTTGGCGAGATAGGTCTAGATTTTACAATAAAAGATTCGAGTAACCAAAAAGTGCAAGAGAAGATTTTTGCACATATTGTGAATGAATGTAACAAATCAGGAAATAAGATTTTGACGATTCATTCAAGAAGAGCAGAGAAGAGGGTATTAGAAATGCTTGCAGATTTGTCTTCTTGTATTATTATTTTACATTGGTATAGTGGGCCATTAAATTTAATGGATGAAGCAATCAAGAGAGGATATTATTTCTCGGTGAATCATCAGATGATTCAGAGCAAAAATGGAAAGAAAATAGTAAATAATATTCCTTTAGATAGAGTTTTGATTGAAAGTGATGCTCCATTTACAAAGGGGCTACAAGAGAAATACTCTATTGATTTTATGAATGATATATATCGTTATTTATGTGATACGAAAAGAATATCAGAAAAAGAATTATCTGCTATATTGAAGAATAATTTTAAGACGATTTTAACTAAGTATTAGAAACAAATGATCGAAATGTAAGTAGACAATGTGTATAGCATGGCCTACGAAATCATCTATATAATTCTATAATACGTTTTCGTTTAATTTAAGCTTGGCATATAGCAGAGGAGTTTTCAGCATTATTGATGATAATTGAGTCTGTAACAGGTTTATACATACCAAATTGGAAGTTAAGATTGTTCTTTATGATGGTATTATTCCCACAGATATTTAATACTATAAAGCAGATCAATAATAGCTGTAATCATCTTAGTATGTTTAACCGGTAAATCCTTAATGATTTCTGAAGAAAGAAGGGGATTATGACTGATATTAAATATCATTTGACTTTCTGTTAAACATAAACTATACTATAACTATAGGAGGTATACATATGGCAAAAATGGGAAGACCAAAATCAGACAATGCCAAAGGGCACATTGTTGCTGTAAGGCTTACTGATGAGGAACACGAAAGACTCACCATGTATGCCAAAAGACATTCTCTGAATATGTCCGACGTTCTAAAAAATGGATTATATTTTATTCTAGAAAATAAAGGAGAAGATTAACATTAAATATAGATAATTTTAATTAAAAAAATTAGGTGGCTACCAAATGGCTACCATTTAATTGATTAATCACAATAATACAAGTAAATGGAAACAAAAATAAGTATAAAAAGTGCCGATTTTAAAGTGATTACAACGCGTAATACGTTAGGAAAATCAGAGTTTGAATAATGCAAAAATAAATTCTATATGCCTACAAACCCCATAAATAAAGGGTTTGTAGGTTTTTTCTTTTTTAGAGTGACAATAAAATGACAATATTTTTTGCTATTTTTTATAAAAAACGTTCAAAAGCGTACATTTATGAACTGATAAAATTACATATTTTTCCTTTATAAAATAAAAAGACCCTGCAGTGACACCGCAGGGGTGGTTATGACTGAAATACCAATATTCTATTTTTCAATTCCAACTTCCCAGAAATACATATCTATAATTTTCATAGGGGTGTACAAATCACCAAGTTTATTACAAGCTTTTTCGATTTCTTCTTTGTTGTCTTTGGCGTATTGAATTATTTGCTTCATACTATTTAAATTGAAAACCCCATTTATTTTGTTCCGACGTAGCGCTTTTACAAAATATTGGTCATATGCTGGAACGCATCCAAGAGTTCCTAATATGATTTTAGTAATTAATGTATCTGTTACATTGGAAATTGTTTTTGTTTTGTTAGTACCATCTTCTATATAAGTTTGACCCATATAGTACTCTTTTATTTCATCTCTTAAACTCATTATAGTTTCAAGATCTGTGATAATATTCTCTTTAAAAGGATTAAAACTTATTAAATTTGAATATTTATCCTTACAAAGTATTTCGACAACAGGCTTACTAAATAAATAATCTTTTTGCATTAAAAAAGAATTTCGTAGCATACCCCAACTAGCTAGGTAGGCATATAAATTTAATGTTATATAATTGTACATGGTTTCATCATTTTTATATTTTAAGAAACTTTCTCTACAGTGATCATATGATCTATATCTTCCGTTTTTATCGTTATGGTAACTATCAATAAATTTATTGATATATTCGTTGATATTTTTTCCCATTTTATCATCTCTCTTAAATAAACATATAAATTTAATCCTTCAAATTAGCTTTCCTAAATCTCTTCTTTGCATCAGAGATATTCTTGTCTACTTCGATAGCTTTTTCATTTTCCGCATCCAATAAGAAGTCAGCTGAATCGGTCCCAAAGCTTAAATACTTTGCCTGCCATAATAGGTAGGTTTCCTCGTCAATTTCTTCATTGATAAATTTCTCATACATTGTTGCCCAATGGCTAAACATTCTTTTAAGATTTGAAAGAGGAGCAACAGTGGCATCGTTTACGTCTATTTCGGAAGATACCTCTAAATAAACTTTTCCATCTATAGTTGTTGGAGTCAAATCCAAAGTTTTTTCCATACTGAATAAGTATTGTAGAGAACTTGCAGCTGAAATAGGATCAGGAGTTGCAAGCACGTATGGAGAAATCTCCAAAGCATTCGAAATCTCAAATATAGTGTCTGAATCTGGATAACGATTTCCAAGTTCATAATTTCTTATAGTTGATTCATTTACACCACAGGCAGCTCCCAATTCTTTTTGTGTCATGCCGGCAATTTGTCTGTAAAATCTAATCTTTTGTCCTAAATTTGCTGAGGCAAGATTTTTAGCATTTAAAGAAAATTCTCTTTTATTTTTTCCCATAAAACATATCCTTCCATATCATTTTATAACTGATTTTATTATATCATAAACAGTTCATTTGTGAAATATAAAGAATACAAAACAGTTCAGAAGTGAAATATTTCACTTGACAGTACAAAAGTGAACTGATAAAATGAGTACAACACAGTTCATAAATGTACTGTGCAAAGTAATGAAATTTAAATGGGTAGGAGGTGATATTATGGCAGATACACTTTTTGTTAGAGCAAGCGATGTAGCAAAGGAAATGGGAGTTTCAGAAGCTATGGCTTATAAGATTATTAGAAAACTTAATAATGAACTTAAGGAGCAGGGGTTTGTAACTGTTCAGGGGAGACTTAGCAGACAGTATTTTGAAGAACGAATCTATGGAATTAAGACTAAATAGGAGGTGAAATAAATGGTTTTTAAGAATCCAAAAACAGATAAATGGGAAGTTAGATGTTATTACAAAAATTATAAAGGTGAGCGAAAACAGAAAACCAAAAGAGGCTTCAGAACAAAATCTGAAGCTCTTGATTGGGAAAGACATTTTAAACTGCAAGACCACCAGGACCTGGATATGACCATTGAAGATTTCTTTGAATTATATAAAAGAGATGTAAGTCATAAGGTAAGACCAAACACTTGGGAAGAAAAGGAATACATAATTTTAACAAAAATTCTTCCTTATCTTGGCAAGAGAAAAATAAATGAATTAAAGGTAACGGACATTTTTGAGTGGCAAAGAGAAATTCAGAGCTTAACAACTCAAAATGGTAAGAGCTTTTCAAAATCATATCTTGGAACAATTCATAATCAGCTAAGTGCAATGTTTAACCATGCAGTCAGATATTATGGGCTTAAATGGAATGTCGCAAGCAAGGCTGGGAATATGGGCAGTGCAAGAGATAGAAATGTTGATTTCTGGACGCAGAAGGAATACCAGAAATTTATTGAACAGGTGGCAGATAAACCACAATCATTTTATGGATTTGAAATACTTTATTGGTGTGGGCTTAGAATTGGTGAACTTCTTGCCTTAACACCGAAAGATTTTGATTTCGAAAATAATGTTTTGAAAATAACAAAGTCATATAAAAAGGTTAAAGGTAAAGACATTGTAACGGATCCAAAGACACCTAAAAGCATAAGGGATATAGTAATTCCTGAATTTTTAGCAGAAGAAATTAAGGAATATTTGGCAAGTATATATGGCATCAAAGAAAATGACAGAATATTTCAAAATTCAAAAAGCTATTTTCGTCATGAAATGATAAGAGGTTCAAAAGCTGCAGGAGTTAAAAGAATAAGAATACATGATTTAAGACATTCACACGTTTCATATTTGATTAACAAAGGCTATACAGCACTTGCCATAGCTGACAGACTAGGCCACGAGGCTGTAGACATCACTTATAAATATGCACATCTATTTCCAACTGTACAAACAGATATGGCAAAAACTATGGATGCAGAAAGAGAGGCTTTATTAGATGAGTGCGAAGAACAATGATGCAAAAGGTAGATGGAGAAATGTAACAGTTGCCTTTAGGGTGTCACCAGAAGAAAATGAAGAAATAAATATGAGGGCAAAACTAAGTGGATTTCAGACAAAGCAGGAATTTATTGTTCAATCATTACTTTATACCAAAATAAGAGCTGTGGGAAATCCGCTAATGATGCTTAGTTTCAGAAAATATCTCCAAGAGATAATAGCACAGTTAAAGAGGATTGAGGCTGGTGGAGAAATTGATGAAGAGGTATTTGTCCCAATTAGAACAATGTTGGATATATTAGATGGATTTGAAGAAAGAAAAAAGCCCTAAGCAATAAGCTTAAGACTTACAAGGTAACAAGGAGGTTATCCCCGCTACTTTTATCACCAACTAAATTATAGCAGGGGTTACCTCCAATAACAACAAAATTTTAAAATTACGGAGGAAAAATGAATAACACAGTAATGAATAAATCCTCCAATGCGGAGGACACAGATAATAAAGAAATAGAGGCTATAAGAGATAGCCTAAAAAAACGTCCTGATGGAAGTCCGAGACAAACCATTGAAAATGTCATTGAGGTTTTAAATAAGGACCCAATGTTAAAGGATGCAATAAGGCGTAATGAACTTTCCTGTAAGACAGACATTGTTAAGAAGATGGATTGGAGAAGACGTTCAAAGACATTTACCGATACGGATTTTAACAACATAATGCTTAGAATGGAGAAATTCTATGGCATTACAAGAGATAAAAACATAAAACGTGCAATTGACATTGTAGGCAACAACAACCATTATCATCCCATTATAGACAAATTGGAAAGTCTGGAGTGGGATGGAAAATCAAGGCTTAGGTATATGCTACCGAGATACCTTGGAACAGATGAAAGTGATTACATATTTGAAGCAACAAGAATAATGATGATGGGAGCGGTGCACAGGGTTTACCATCCCGGATGTAAATTTGAATATATGGTTTGTCTTGTAGGTGGGCAGGGTGCAGGAAAGTCAAGTTTTCTAAGACTTCTTGCAATGGAAAATGAGTGGTTTTCGGATGACTTAAGAAAACTTGATGATGACAACGTGTTTCGTAAGATTCAGGGACACTGGATTATTGAAATGGCGGAAATGCTTGCAACCTGTAACGCAAGAAGCGTTGAGGACATTAAGTCATTTCTAAGTCGTCAGAGTGAAACTTACAAGGTACCTTATGAAACTCATCCTGAGGACAGACCAAGACAGTGCATATTTGTGGGTTCTTCCAATAATGCTGATTTCCTGCCATTTGACCGTACAGGTAACAGAAGATTTGTACCGGTAATGGTAAATAAGGAAAAGGCATTGCATCATCCGTTGGAGGATGAGGAAGAAACAAGGGCTTACATAGAACAGTGCTGGGCTGAAATAATGAATATGTATAAAAAGGGCATTAACACTAGACTTGTATTTAATAAGGAGTTGGAAAAGGAACTCATTGAATTTCAGAAGGAATGTATGCCTCAGGATACTCTTGTGGGCATCATTGAGATGTTTCTTGAAATGACGGATGAGGAGTTTGTATGTGTTCAGATGATTTACGAGAGAGCGTTGCACCACGAAAACTGCAAGCCGAAACAGTACGAATCCAGAGAGATAACAAGTATCATGAGACTTAAATTCGCAGAGCAGTGGGAAGAGGTAAAAAGTCACAGATTCATTAAGGAAGGCTATGGAACCCAGCTTGCATGGAAGAGAAAAATGTAAATTTGTTATGTAAATTGGATGGTTTGTAAATCAGAAAGATGAATTTGTAAATTGGAAATGACGTAAAAAAAAGAGCCAATTTACATCAGAATGGTTTCAATCCCTTTATTTATGGGATGTTTTGAAATTTGTAAATCGTAAATTGTAAATTGGCTAAATGAAACTAAAAAAATATAGTTTTTTAAAGCCGATTTACATTTTCAATTTACGGAAAGGAGATTTGTATGGTTGAAAAGGTTAAGCAGATAAAAATAGATGAGGACTTATTCAGGATGATTTATCAGTATTTTATATATGGTCGAGAGGACGAAACAGAACTGATTAAAGCAGGTATTAAAGATAAGATGGATAAGATGATTTTGAGAAACATTTATACAGAAAGCAAGACTGCCGAATCGGTAGAGGAGAGAGAAAATGCAAGAAAAGAATATCTTGACAGAAAGGAAATCCTGGAGGATTTCCGTTGGTAATTTTCTGCTGGATGTTAATGACCTGCAAGTGGCACTTGCAGGTGGAATAGCAGACAAGTTGGCAATAATACATGCGGTAGCAACGGAAAAACTAAAGGAAAAAGAAAAGCAGATTAGCCCTCGGCGATTGAGAGCGAAATACACCCATCGCACAAAATCTTACGATTTTATGCTCTTAAGGGTTTGCATTTCGCCCTTGCAGGGGGCTTTTTATTTTACTTAAACATAAAGATTTAAAGAACAGGAGGAACAAACATATGGCAAGAAATTCATTTATTCAGATAAGCAAGTTAGGCAATTTAAAGGGGCGCATAGATTACATTACAAATCCCAAAAGGCAGGAAAATCTGTACGCAGTTTACAATACAACAGACGATACATTTTGGCATGAACTTGCAAGGTGTAATAGATTGGAATTTAAGAAAAGCGGAAGTGCCGGAAAGTGTATCGAATCAAGAGAACTGATTATTGCATTGCCTGAACCATTCTGCAACACGGACAAACAGAAAGTATTGAAAGATTTTACTGAGCTGTTTAGAAAAACTTACGGAGTAAACTGCATTGCAGCAATGCATCACAACAAGACAAAAACGAACTTACACATTCATTTGATATTTTCGGAAAGAGAGGAACTAAAAAACGACATAAAGAAAATTGCCACAAGAAACATGTTTTATGACGAAACAGGAAAGCATGTAAGGACCAAAAAGGAGATACTGGATGATAGTGGGAATGTGAGAAAAGGCTGTAACATCATAAGAAAAGGTCAAGTTTATGAGTATAACAGATTTTCAAAAAAGAAAGCGAAGTTTAAGGCAAGGTCATTTCTAAAGGGGGTGAAAATACTGTACACTGAGCACATCAATTCCTTCTTAAATGATAAGGACAAACTGCAGGTGTTTAACAATAAAGATGTTTATCTGCCAACAAAAAAGATTGGAAAGAATAATCCAAAAGCAGAGCAGATAAGAAGAAACAATCAGGTGAGAATGAAGTGGAACAGTACAGTTGATGAAGCACTGTTTTATCAGGTTCCAAGAAAACACATCAGAACCATTAAAGAGGAAAAGATACTTAAGAATGTAAATAAATTTGGAAAGACGGAAACAAAGAAAGTTGGTGGATTAAGGAAAAACAAGTCATCAAGGGAAAGTGCAGGCGTGGGAATATTTGCCGGAGTTTTTGAAAAGGCTGTTGGAATGGCGTGTGATTGTTTAAAGGGACTGATTAAGATATTTAAAGGTGCAATTGCACCAAAGCCACCACAACCGGTTAAGGAGTATAAGCAGTATGCAAAAATGGTTGATGAATTATTGGAAAATCATAGAGCATTAAACAGAGTGCATATGGCAATAAGAGAGGCAAAGGACCAAATGGACCGAAAAGAATACAGGATGTTTGGAGGAAAGAAAAAGTTAAAGGATGAAATTGTGCAGTTGGAAAATCAGGAGAAAACAGCCAAAAACTTAGAAAAAAGGTTGTTGAAAAAATTAAATGGTACAAATGTTGACGAAGTTATAAGAAAATTTAATCGAAAGAGAATGGAAATGGATGCGTATAAAGATTCCGTTGACAGGGCGGAGGATGCTAAAGAAATGTTGGATGAGAACGTTAGGGAGTATATGGGAAATGTACAAGAAAAGGTATCAGCGAGAGAAAAAAGTAGAGATGTACGAGGTGAGAAAAAAATGGAATTTAGAAGATGAAGATGATATAATGTGTAGAAATAGATTTGATATACAAATCGGAAGTTGTGGAGAGATTTCCTGAACTTTCCTTATTTTTCAAGGCT
>ERZ772820.721-NODE-721-length-29967-cov-4.558739_pt1 | contig 29967 bp, 20 predicted proteins | sample MGYA00511377_ERZ772820 | MGnify/ENA primary metagenome ERZ772820 (study PRJEB29015, sample SAMEA2737684) | human gut metagenome | biome: human gut; feature: human-associated habitat; material: faeces | place: China | collected 2012 ... | reverse complement strand
CTATAGTTATGATTAAAAGAGGAATGAGATGCTTGGCTTCGGTAGAGATAATGAATCTGAACAAAGCAATTAATGATGAGATATGACTATTCCTAATAAGCTGGTATACTACAGCATTAGTACACTGCAATAACTTTACCGGGTTTTGCGTCTATCTGCATGCTTATCACATAAATTTAAAAAAAACTTAGGGATAAAAATTATCCTTAAATAAGGTTTTTACATAAAGTATAGATTTGTAAATTATGATATAAATTAAAATTTTCTTCTTGATTTAAGTCGATTCATGTACAAAACAATAAGAAAGTGGTTTTTCAGAACTTTATAAGCGCAGTTGACGATAATATTAATAAAGAGTAAAATAATCGAGATAGAAAAAGATACTCGTTGTTCATACTTTCTGTGATGTAAGTGTATAACAGTTGCGATAATATTAAATATTTCAGTCGATAGTGGTTATATTGACTGATTTTAATCGGTAGTGTTGTGCGAAAAATTACCTGCTGTTTCAGTTTACTGTCTGCAGGTACTGCTGCTTCCTTTATTAAGAATATTTCATACCATAAATAAATGATGTACGTGAACAATTGAGAATTTATATATTAACAATTCAAGTGGTGTGCTTTTTGGAGAAAATTAAGAGAATGGAGCTGAATGCGATGAACAAAAAGCTGATGGCAGCAGCTGTTATGTGCTCACTGATGAGCACAACAGCATTAGCTGCAAACCCCATACCGACCTTTGATAAGGAGGCTGTAACGACACATCCTTACAACAGAACAGGTCAACAGGAGCAACAGGTGGAAGGCATGCAGGGTGCCGGAGATCTTTATAAGCCTGGCAATACAGGCACGGAGGCTCATCCGGCGTTTTTTGTTGCCAAGGTTAAACTGACAGGCTTCACGCTGCCTGATAAGAACGGCAAGCTGGCAGCTATCTGCAAAGAGTATGAAGGACGCAGCCTGCAGATGGCAGAGCTGCAGCAGCTTATCAGCAGAATTAATGAATATGCGCGCACCTGCGGCTACATTGTGGCGCAGGCTATTGTGCCGCCGCAGGAGGTAAAGCAGGGCGAGCTGGAAATTGCAGTTTATGTTGCCAAGTACGATGATATTGAGATTATCAGCAATGAATCGGACGTAGCTGACAGAGTGCTGACTGGTTATATTCATAAGAATCTGCAAAGCGGTGCTTATATCATGGATAAGCCGCTGGAAATGACGATGAACAACATCAACGATTTGCCGGGTGTTGTTGCCAGAGCGATTTTAGCTCCGGGCAGCAAGCCTGGCACCACGAAGGTAAAGGTGCAGGTGCTGCGTCGTCCCGTCTGGAATAACTACGTATTTACTGATAACGCCGGCGGCTATTACAGCGGCCGTTATCGCTACGGCTTTAATACTGAAATCAATAACCCCGGTCATCAGGGTGACAAAATCATTTTGAACGGCATGCTCACCAACCATGATACCAAAAACTATGGTGCACGCTATGAAGCGCCTGTCGGACGCGACGGCACCCGCTGGGGCATCGGCTGGAGCCAGAGCAGCTACGATATCAGTACCAACAGCCTTTATAATTCTCTCGGGCAGTCGCGTGGCTTCAGCTTCTATGGACTGACGCCTGTATATCGCGACCGCATGAACCGCGTGACGGCGATTTATGGCTATGACCACCGTAAAATTAAGGACAGATTGCATTTTAAGCCTGCAGGGTTGGCGGGAATAGAGCTGACTACTGAAAAAACGGCCAATGTTTACCATGCAGGCATCAGCGGCAGCCAGTATCTGCCGAACCGTTTCAGCCAGTACAGCCTGGTTTACTGGTATGGTAATTTGAACGGTGGTGATAAATCCCTGGATGGTGACTACCATAAGCTGACAAGTGACCTGCTGCACGTTATTTATGATGGTAAAACAAACTACCGCGTACAGCTCAGCGGCCAAATTGCCAACCGCAACCTGGACGGCAGCGAAATGTTCTACCTGGGCGGTATGAACGGTGTGCGTGCTTATGGTGCCAGCGAGGGCAGCGGCGATATTGGCTTTACTGCTACTGCCGAGGTTCGCCGTCAGACGGGCATCAAGGGATTGGAGGCTGCAGCCTTTATTGATACAGGCGCAGTAAAATCGCATAATGCTGCTCTTATCGAGCATCTTTCCGGCTGGGGCGTGGGCCTGCGCTATAATTTGGATAATTCCTGGCATGCTCAATTGGATTATGCCCGCAAAATCAATGCGCAAAGAGACAAGGTTGAACCGCGTGACCATAGCGGCCATATGTGGTTCCAGCTTTATAAAATGTTTTAAGTGAGCTTGCCTGGTGCTTTTCTGCGTCTTAAAGTAGAAGGCGCGGAAAAGCAGGCTAAAAAAATAAATTGATAATTGAATATGCAGCTTATATGAAGGGAGAAAAAAATGAAACAAAAGGATAGTTTAAATAAACGTTTAAATACGCGTCTGGCCAGCCTTGTAATGCTTTCTGTGCTTTCAGTGCCATGGGTTGCCAGCGCAGCAGGCAATAGCGCTGTTGCCAACAACATGCTTCCCGGTAATGGTAAAATAGGTGACGTAATTGCCGGTAAAATTGAAGGTGGTTTTAACGGTAGCTGGACGCAGGGCAACCAGATGAATTTGCACCAGATGACGCAAAATGCCATTGTCACCTGGGACAGCTTTTCCATTGGTGCCAATGCTACCGTAACTATCCGTGGTGACCACGATAACTTTAATATGCTGAACTATGTTACTGGTAGCGAAAGCTCGCAGATTTACGGCAAGCTGAATTCCTATGTCGGTGGTAAGCAGGGCGGCAATATCTATCTTGTAAACCCTAACGGCGTGCAGATTGGTAACAGTGCGGAAATTAATGTCGGCAGCCTGCATATTGCCAACAAAAAAATAAATAATATCGACACTTGGAAAGAAGATACTGATATCGCCAACGCGCTGAAGCAGAACAAGGAGATGACCAACGCCTAGCTGATGAGCCTTGGTTATATCAACGCCAGCAAGCTGGTCTTTGAGGGCGAGCGTGTAGTTATTGATATGGACCGCCTCAGTGGTCTTGATACAAATAAGTCTGATGCCTTGACTATTGTCAGCAAGCCTTATGATGACAAGAGTGAGAGTGTTGGTGACAACCGCAAGTATGATATTGTCCTTGGCAGCAGTACGCCGAAAAAGGCCGCTGAATGGGGCAAATATATGGTGTTTACTGATGTCAGCGACAATGGTGGCCCGATGGATACAACAACAAGTACCAGTTGGCATGGAACGACTAATGTTGGCAATCCTGATGCACCGAACCAGACAATTACGGAATTTTTTACCTACCGTTGGATTAAGGACGGCAAGGAATTAGAAAACATCGGCAAAGCGGATGGTTGGGGCATGGGGGACCATTATGCCCTGCGTTATTCTATTGACCTGACGGGCAGTGACCAGACTCCTATTGGCAATACGAAGGAAAATGCCTTCAAGGGCAAGTTTGATGGTCTTGATAATTCTATCTTTGGCCTGAGCATTAATAATAGTGATAACAGCAAGGGCGATGCCACAGGTCTGTTTGGTTTTACTGACGGCGCAATTATGGGTAATGTAACGCTGATTGCCGGTAATGATGGTATATCCGTACAGGGCGGCAGCACTGATACTGGTGCCTTTATCGGTCATGCGGTTAATACCACGGTCAAGGGCGTCAACAGTACGCTGAAGGTCAGCGGTACAAACAATGTCGGTGGTATCATCGGTTATGCCAAGGATGATACCGGGCGTACCTATAGCTTTGCTGATGCTTCCGGTTCTGTTCAACCGGACAGCCGCAGCAGCGAGCTGACTAACCTGGTTAATACCGGTAATGTCAGCGGTGTTAGCAACGTTGGCGGTCTTGTTGGCTATATGGATGGCGGCAAGCTGTCAAATGATGAGGAAAACCGTGCCCAGTACAAGGGCTCCTATAACCTTGGTAAAATTACAGGTAGAGGTAATGACTCCAATAATATCGGCGGCCTGATTGGTAAAGCGGATAATGCTACTGTTGGCGGTACGAAGAATACGCTGATTAACTATAATACTGTTGAGGGTGGTTATAATGTTGGCGGCATCGTAGGCAGTGCCGTTAATACCACTGTTGCTAATGCCTCTAACGAGGGTGCTGTCAAGGCTAACGGCTTTATGATAGACAGTTATATCTATCATACAGATTATAAGGGCAAGAGTGATAATGTCGATAATTGGCAGAATAATAATGATGCTCTTACCGGCACCCATAAGGCTGAGGTACGTGTAGCCAACGTGGGCGGTATTGTGGGCAGCAGCAGTGCTGGCAGCAAGCTGACGGATGTAACCAACAAAGCAGACGTAAGCTCCGCATTGGTAAAGCAAACTACAACCAGCAATACTGCTCCTAGTGACTTCGACCATTATGCTGCAGGCAATGTAGGCGGTATTGTCGGCCGTGCTGAGGACAGCAATATCACCAATGCCAATAACGTAGAAAGCAATATCCGCGGTGCGATGAACGTAGGCGGTATTGCCGGTTATTTTGGTGCAACAGATGTAAAAAATGAAAATAATAAGGATTATCGCATTCTGAACGCTATTAATAACGGCGGCGACATTATGGCTACCGGCGGCATTAAAGAGGATGACACTTTTACTTACGAAATCACCCGCACTGATTACGACGGCGATAATAAAGAAAAATATATCACCGGTAATATTGGCGGTATAGCAGGCTATCTGTACGGTGCGCCGGTGCGTATTGAAGCCGCTGGCAACCGCGGCGATGTGCATACTGCGGCGGATACGTCTAAGCTGACGTCACAGGCTGCTAATGTCGGCGGCATTGTCGGTAAAATTGACATGCCGAAGACAAGGGATAGTGATGGGAACGTTCTGACTGATGACCAGCGACTGGCAATCATCAAGGGTGATACCAGTGCTGCCGGTAATAGTGGCTATGCCAACGCAGTAGTTTCCAGCAGCTATAATACAGGTAATGTTACGGGTTATACCAATATCGGCGGTATTGGCGGCTTTGCCTACAATGGCAGTATTGCTGCCTCCTATAACGTAGGCGATATTCATACAACACGTTCCGGTGCAGGTTATACGACGCCAATTAATATGGGCGGTATACTGGGTGACAGTACCGAACAGGCCAGCGGCCGTGTTATCATTTACGATACATATAACAAGGGTACGATTGGCGATAGCAGCTTCGTGACTTTTGGACGCCATGTCGGCGGCATCGTCGGCCGTTTGAGCGGCATTGTTGAAAAAAGCTATAACAATGGTGATATTTACAATGGCTCGAACGTTGTCGGCGGCATTGCCGGTTATTGGTACAGTGGTTATCTGAAAAACGTTTTCAACACCGGTAATATTACGGTAAACAACAAGAACCAGGCAGAAAGCCAAGTAGGCGGAATTGTCGGTTCTGCAGACTTGGGTGGCGGCAATCAGAGCAGTGGCAATAATACCGATATGAGCATTAGTAATGCTTATAACCTTGGCTCTTTACGCTCCTTTAAGAATGGTAGTAGTGGTGATAATGCAGTTGGCGGTATCTTGGGCGCCACATATAGGTGGAGTGGACGTGGCACTAATGTGAATATAAGCAACGCCTATACCATGGGCAATATTTATGCTGATAGTGGTCATGCTGGTTATACATTAGGTCTCCTTGGCTATAATACAAGTGCCACAATCAATAATGTTTATTACATCCGTCCGCAGGCTGACAATGGTTATATTGATTTAACATTAAAGCCTTCTAAACTTACCGTGCTAACAAATGCCAAGGTCATTGATTATGATAAGTTAAATGATCAGAGCCAGTGGGGTGACTTTAGCTTTTCCACACAGAAAGATGGCACAATAACAGAAGCAACGGGTGATAACTGGCGTATGAGCGATGGCAGCCTGCCGATACTGAACGCCTTCCTGTCAGGCTCGCATAAGTATTTCAGCAAGGACAGCAATTGGCAGGCGTTTATGAAGGATAATGACGACCACGCCAATGTGCAGTATGGTACGGCCTATGATCCGCTGCTGACGATTATCAAAACCAAAAAGGATTTAAGCTTCAATTGGAGCGATATGGACCTGAAGAACAATGGCTCCCTGGCTGTTTTTGGCTTGCATGATAAGGCAACAGATCTTAACTATACTCCTGGCCTGACGCTGAATAATGTAGAAATTACCAACAGCACGCATGTTTTTGGTGGCACCATTTACAGCGATGGCTTGCTGGAGCTCAACGCCAAGGATAACCTGCAGGGTGGATTGCGCTTTGGTATGGATAGCAAGCTTTACGGCAGTGATGTTGTGTTAAATACCAACAGCTCCATGGAGCTGAGCGGCAGCGTTATATCTACCGGCAATCATAATGCGCTTTCCAGCTTTAATCCGGAAAAATCGCATCAGCATGGCATTAACATCAACGCCGGCGATTTAACTGTCTACGGTAAACTGATTACCATGGGCAACGAGAAAGAAGGCACCTATGTTATTGTTCCTGGTATCAACTATGGCTATCGTGATTCCCAGGCACCTGATAAGGACAAGGTTAATGATAGAAAGCAGGCAATGACCTCTCAAGGTATGACGCATGCTTATCAGCTACATACTGCAACTGCCAAAACAGGCAATATCACCATCAGCACTATGGAAAGAACATTGGCTGATGGCACGTACATGAGCGGTAGCGCCAACCTGCTGTACGGTAACTACAAAAAAGGCAAGATTGATACCAAGGGCAAACTGACTGTCAGCAGCAGCGGCGATATCTTTGTCGACAGCGACCTTGATGTTGCAGGCAGCATTAATCTGGAGGGCGCCGAGGTTCCTTATGCTCCAGGCAACGTCTATGTTAACGACATTACCCTGGACCTTTCCAATATCGGTGGCGAGCTGACGGGTAATGACAAGGTGAAGGCGCTGCATAAATTTATTGATGCGCATACGACATAAGCAACCGGTATTTATGGCAGCAATAACAGTGAGCTGACAGATGATAAGCGCTCCATGAAAATCACCTTCGATTTATGGGATAATAATACGGGAAATCTGAACTTTGCCAAGAATGACCTTACAGAAAACGGTACTACCGTCAAAATGGCAGATAAGCTGAAAAACCTGTATGTGGAATCAGCCGGTACGACTTATAACGGAAGTAATATTCGTGATGTTATTTATACCTGGATAAGCAATGCCGAGGAGCTGAATTCGCTGCAGCGTGTGGCTGAAAAACTGGCTGAAGACCTGACTGACAGGGATGCGTTAAGCTATAATTATGCCTTGAAAAATGATATAGATGCCAGCAGCCTGGTGAATGCAGAAGGCAAGAGCACCTATAACACTATCGGCAGAGGTGATACAGACTTTACGGGCACTTTTGACGGTAATGGCCACACGATTGTCGGCTTGCAGGCTAATAGCGGCCTTTTCGGGAAGCTTGCTAATGGCGCGGTAGTTAAAAATGTAAACATCTCCTCTTCCGTATTCACCGGCAACGAAGGTGACAGTGTTGGCGCTGTAGCAGCAGAAAATAACGGTGGCACCATCAGCGGCATTTTCGGCTATGGCAATACCGTAAAAGGCAGCGGCGGTTATATCGGTGGCCTTGTAGGCAAAAACTACGGCGGTATCAGCAACAGCGATGACCAGAGTACAGTTATCGCCGGCGCGAATACTGTAGCAGGCGGCATTGCAGGCGTTAATGGCGGTACTTTTGACTGGAGTACTTTGGATGCAAAAATCGGTTATATAGAAAATGCTCAAAGCAACAGTGCGGTGACAACTGCTGGTCTGTCTGCAGGTCAGTATGCATCTAATTTGGGAGGTATTGTTGGTATCAACGAAAAACATGAACTTAGTGTTTTGGAACCTGAGTTTGATACTGATATTAATAATGTTTCCGCTCATGGTGTTACCGGTAAAGCTGGCAGCACTAAAATTTCCGGCGGCATTGTTGGTACCAATAACGGCAAGCTTACCAATGTCTACAATGAAAGTATTATCCACGGCTCTGAGGCTATTGGTGGTATTGCCGGCACCAATGTGATGGTTGATCAGGATGACATGTTCGCTTCACAGCCAACTCTGGAAAATATTGCCAACGCTGTAGAAATTATTGGTGATGCAGGCAGCCAAAATGTCGGTGGCCTGGTAGGTATGCAGGACCATGCTACTACAAACCAGGGACGCAATACCGGCGCAATTACCGGCTGCACCAATGTCGGTGGCATGGTAGGCTACAATACAGCGGGCTCCTACCTCAACAACCTGGAAAATTCCCCGCAGGCTACAATTACCGGTATTAAGAATGTCGGCGGTATTGCCGGTTTCAACGAGGGTGTGATTTCCGCAGATGACCAGCTGAACCTGCTGAATAGCGGTAAAATCTACGGCTGGGAAAACGTAGGTGGCATTGCCGGTAAAAACAGCGGTAGCATTGATAATGTCAACTCCAATATCAACCTGTATGTGCTTGATGAAGCAACCAGAAAAGCCTTAAAGGGCAGCACGGTAATTGCAGCTAACGCCCAGTTCTTCGGCGGCGTTACCGGTGAAAACGTGGGCATCATCACCAATGCGACCAACAGGGCCAGAGTGGATGCTGCACAGGCTTCCTATGTCGGCGGTATTGTCGGCAAAAACACGAGCGATGGCGAAAAAGTGGGCCAGCTATTGGGCATGGGCAACAGTAATAAAGGCTTTGTTATCGGCAATAACTATGTCGGCGGCGTCATCGGCAAAAATGAAGTGGACATTACTGGTACTGAAAAACAAAGCGTAGGTATTGTCAACTCCGGTACCGTTATTGCTTTAGCTGGTGGTGCTGGCGGCATCATTGGTGAAAACAGTGCTAATATTACTCACGTCATCATGACAAATGAGGGCGAGGTGCATGGCAATGCTGGCAGCACGGGGGAAAACGGTACAGGCGGTATTATCGGCGTAAATGCCCTTGGCGCTACTATTACAAAATCTTCCCTGATGAACAGGGTAAATGGTAATGTCAGCGGTGTAGCAAATGTCGGCGGTATCATTGGCATCAACCATGGTGTTATCACCGGTGGCCGCGATGCCAACAACAATTATTACCAGCACCAGATTTATAACAACGGTACGATTCAGGTAGGTTCCTATAATGCAGAGGATGGTACCATTACAGCGCGTGCAGGAGAAAACGTCGGCGGTCTGCTTGGCAATAACAGCGGCACGCTGACGGCAGGCTATAACACCGGTGTGGTCAAGGCAGGACAAAGCAGCAACGTTGGCGGTATCGCCGGTACTAACAGCGGCACGCTGGACCAGGTGTTCAACAGCGTAGTAACAGTAACCAAGACTGCAACAGGCGAAACTGATGCCGAAGGCAGAAAGCTTTATAAGTATACTTATGGCGGTGCAATCAGCGGCAAAAGCAATGTCGGCGGTATCGTTGGCAGTAATACGGCTGGAGGCAAACTGAGCAATGCTTATAGCACTACTGCGGTAGAAGGCAATAGCAATGTGGCGAACATTGTGGGCAGCAATGAAGGCAATGTAAGCAATATTTATGGCTATGCAGCAAATGGGAATACCAATGTTAATCATGGTACTGTCACTAACAGCTATATCATTAATGCTGATGGAACACTGCAAAACGGCAAGGATGCCAAGAAGCTGGACAGTTATACTTTTGATGATAAGAAAACAATCTGGAAGCTTTACGATAAACGCACTAACCCGCTGCTGAAGGTTTTCCTGACCAAGGTTACGGTAGACGCTGACCTGCAGAAGGGTTGGGTTTATGATGCGACAAATCATCTTGATATCCCTGGCTGGATTAATAGCGGCAAGCTGACTACGAATGATAAGGATAACGATGCTTTTGCGGCGTATAAGAACAATAACAGCCTGCTGCAGGGCGAAGCTCTGAAGAACGTCGGCACCTACAGCAGCTGGCTGTGGTCCGGGCAGATTGCCAGTGGTGGCGTTGCAGGCCCCAACAACCTGGGCTATGACTTTACCGTGGGTGATATCAAAGTTACCAAAAAGGTACTGAATGTTACTGGTAATACTGTTAACAGAACGTATGGTGATTTGCGGAAAGACCATGACCATGACTATGCACTGAGCATTGATGGGTTTGACAGCTTCAATGACGCTATGAAGACAGAGCTAAATGGTAAGGTAAATATTGCTGATTCGCAGGACGAAATCCAAAACAACAATGATAAAGGTATTATTACTGTTGGGGTTGAAAAGCGTACCAATAATAAGGGAGAGTATACTTGGCAGGCAGGCGTTGAGCTTGATGATAGCCTTACAGGCAATTATGAATTCCAAAACAATGGTGTGAGCAGCGCAACGACGACAGTTCATGGCGTTTCTAATGTTTTGGCGCGCAAGGTTTACCTGAACGATATTAATGCTAGCACGAAATACGGCAGCAAGGAAGGCCTGAAAGCAGACGGCAATGTAAGTCTGAAGGAGAACAGCATCGTCTACGGCGATCAGGTAAGCCTGAAGGACGGCGCAAGCGTAAGCTATAAAGCTGACGGAGAGTATGCGGCTAACAAGGGCGGGCGCGACACTGCGGACGCAGGCGAATACAAAAAGAACGTGGTTGTAACAGGTGCGGAGCTGGTAGGCAATGAGCTTGGCAACTATGAGCTTGTTAATGACGCTACTGGCATCATTACCGTTGGCCAGGCAGAAATGCATGTTAAGCTGAACGATGTTGAACGTACCTATGGTAATGCAGCGCTGATTAATGGCACAAGCTACGGCGTTAACGGATTGACTGGTAATGTCAACGGCGATAATTATGCTGCTGGCGATGTAAATATTGGCACTGTTACCGGCGATGGCGCGTTGACTGGCGCGTTGACTGGCAAGGTAACCAATGATGCTGGTGATACTTATAAGTGGAATGCTAATGTAGTTGCAGCGAATGATAAGCTTAAGCAAAACTACAAACTGGTTGTTGATGATGGTGGTGCTTCCGTGGTTAAACAGGCAACCTTGCAGGTAAGCTTGAATGAAGTAGTACGCACCTATGGTAATGCAACGATTACTAGCGGCGGTTACAGCGCAAGTAATATCACTGGTCTGGTAAACGGCGATAGCTATGACGCAAGCGCAATCACAGTAAACAAAACTAGTGATGGCGCAATTGATGGCGTAAGCGGCAGCAAGGTAACGAACGATGTTGACAATAATTACACCTGGAGAGGTACTTTGACAACAGACAATGCAAGACTGGATAAAAACTATAAGCTGGAATTGAAAGGCAATGGCAAGTCTGTTGTAGGCAAGGCAACGCTGACATTTGTAGTAGATGACAAAATAATTACCCAAAATGTTCCGGCAGAATACACCGGTACAGCTAATGGCCTGACCAATGGCGACACTCTGGCTGGCATCGGCGTAGGCGGTTATGAGCTGGACAGCTCGGTAAATCCGTTAATTGTCGGTGTTTACGAAGACAAAATCGGCGTCCTGATTAATGGCAGCTTGCATCTGACAGGCAGCGACAGCCTGCTCCAAAACTACAGGGTGGAAATCGATCCTGGCACTCTGACCGTTTTGGCAAGCTTTAATCCGGCAGACAATTACTGGTTCGGCACTGCTCCCTGGGATAAGGAACGTAACCTGCGTGAGCGCAAGGCTGAATTCCATTATGTAGCTGGCGGTATGAGCCTCTAAGCAAAACTAAATATTGACGGTTAAAGCACTTTTATGGATTGTACAATCCTGATAGAAGCGCAGCTAAAGCAAAACCCCGGCATTTGCCGCATCATAAACGATGCGTCTGTGCCGGGGCTTTTGTCAGGACGCTTTGCTGCAGCATTACCTGAAGTAAAGAAAAGCCTAATGTAATCATTCTTTTTTACAAGTTAACTAGAAAAACACAGCTTTTTTCAAAAAAATGTGCTACAATATATTTACGAAAAACGAAAGGAGTGTTTCGTATGGCTGAAGTATCCCAAGAAACTATGATGTTCAAACGTGAGCCGGAAAAGCTGAACGTTGCCGAAACTATAAAAGAAGTATATGCTGCCCTGGAAAAGAAGGGCTATAACCCTGTGGACCAATTAGCAGGCTACCTGCTGAGCGGTGATCCCACTTATATCACCAGCTTTGAGGATGCGCGTACCAAGCTGCGCCGCCACGAGCGCTATGAGCTGATTGAAGAGCTGGTAAAGAATTATCTGCAGCAGATTAACAAGTAAAAGGAGAACGTAACTTAATGCGTAAAATGTCCCTTGATGTAGGAACAAGAACTATCGGTATCGCTGTGAGCGATTTGCTGGGCATGATTGCCAACGGCGTGGAAACCATCCACCGTACTACTGAGGAACGCGACTACGCCCGCATTGCCGAGCTGATTGCCGAGCATGAGGTAGATACATTGGTTGTAGGCTATCCCAAAAACATGAACGGCACTATCGGCGAACGCGCACAGGCCTGTGAAGCAATGGCCGAAAAGCTCCGCACCATGTTCCCAAAGGTACAGGTTGTGCTGTGGGATGAACGCCTGAGCACCGTAGCTGCCGAAAAGGTGCTGGTTGATGCGGATTTGCGCCGTAAAAAGCGTAAGAAGGTTATTGATATGATGGCGGCAGTTGTTATTCTGCAAAATTATCTGGACAGCAAGAGCTTTAAAATTTGACAGATTAGCGTCCCTATTATACAATATGTTTAGATTAAAATTGAGCTTTTTATTTATTGAGCTATGACGAAAGAGGTGCCTTTATGGAAAAAGACATTAGAGATGAAGAATTAGCAGCTATGCAGGCTGAAGGTGAAGAAGAAGTTATCTGCGTTGTTCTGACTGACGAGCAAGGCAACGAGCACGAGTTCTATCAGGACATGGTTATTACTGTTGATGACAAACAATTTGCAGTACTGGTTCCGATGGAAGACTGCTGCTGCGAAGATGACGACTGCGATTGCCACGAGCATGACGAAGAAGAAGATACCTGCGTTATCGCACGCATGGACTTTGACGAAAACGGCGAAGCTGTTTACACCGCTCCGACTGACGAAGAATACGAAGCAGTTGCTGCTAAGTATGACGAAATGTTTGAGGACGAGGAGTAATTCACAGTCAATAATTTTACCGGACTTCGGTCCGGTATTTTTATGCGATGTGACGATGTTTTCTGATGGATATAGAAAAGCTGAAAAAGCTGGTGCGCGACAATCCGGTGCAGGCTGCGGCAGGTGCTTTGGCTGTGCTGCTGGTTGCTGGCGTGGTAGCGTTTACAATTTATCTTAACGGACAGGGCAACAACAAGGGCTTTGCAGTAGAGGGCTCACGCCTGATTGTTGTCAAGGACGGCATGACTACGGCGGATATCGCCGAGCTGCTGCATGAAAAAAAGCTGGTAAAAAATCCCGCTGCCTTCAAAATGGAGGCGCGCTGGAAGGGACTGGCTACCAAGCTGCAGGCCGGTGCCTACCAGATCGACGGCGGCATGAGCAATCAGCAGATTGTCGATGTTATGGTTAAGGGACGCATCAAACAGGTGCGCTTTACCGTACCGGAAGGTTACAGCGTGGCGAAAACTGCGAAGAAGCTGGAGGCCGAAGGGCTTGGCAGTGCTGATAAGTTTATGGCAGCGGCGAAGGATTATGCACCCTATCCTTACATGCAGACCGATGACAGCAATGTGCTGTTTAAAGCCGAGGGCTTTATCTACCCGGCAACCTATGATTTCCCGGTGGGAATCAGCGAGCAGGAGATGCTCAAAATGATGGTTGCACAGTTTGATAAGGAAATGCAGAGCAGCGGCATTGCCAAAACTGTGGCAGAACGTAATCTGCCACTGCGTGATGTAGTAAATATGGCTTCGATGGTGGAGCTGGAGGCAGTATTTGCCGAAGAGCAGCCGAAAATCGCCGGCGTTTTCCTCAAGCGTGTGGCAATCGGCATGCCTATTCAGTCAGATACAACCATCCAGTATCTTTTGGGAACTCAGAAGGAAGTAGTTACCTTTGCGGACACCAAAATCCAAAGTCCGTATAATACTTACCAAAATCCCGGCTTGCCTCCGGGACCGATTGGCAGTCCGGGACTGACCGCAATTAAGGCGGTGCTGCAGCCGGAGCAGACAGATTATCTGTACTTTGTTGCGGAAAAGGACGGACACCATCGTTTTACCAAAACCTACGCCGAGCATTTGAAGGCGATTGAGGAAATAGGTTAACAACAGTTTATTACATATTTCTGCTGCTGCCGTCATGGCGGCGCAGAGAAGTGTTTTAAGGAGTATAAATTGAGCAGAAACTTAGTTAAACCCGAATTACTGGCTCCTGCCGGTAATATGGAAAAAGGAAAAATGGCCCTGCTTTACGGTGCTGATGCTATTTATCTGGGCGGTAAGCTGTTCGGTCTGCGTGCCTTTGCCAACAATTTCTCTTTAGAGGAAATTGCGGAGATGGCAGAGTATGCGCACAGCCTCGGCAAAAAGGTTTATGTAACGGTAAATATTTTTGCGCATAACGAGGATATCGACAGACTGCCTGATTATCTGCGCGGACTGCAGCAGGCTAAGGTTGACGCACTGCTGATCAGCGATTTGGGCGTATGGAGCACTGCCCGCCAGGTTGTGCCTGATATGCCGCTGCACGTGAGCACGCAGGCTAATACCACCAACTATGCCACGGTGCAGGCGTGGGAGCAGCTGGGCGCTGAACGCGTTGTGCTGGCACGCGAGCTGTCCTTGGCGGAAATAAGCGAAATCAGCGAAAAAACCTCGGTAGAGCTGGAAACCTTCGTGCATGGCGCGATGTGTATTTCCTACAGCGGACGCTGCCTTTTGAGTGCCTATCTGACAGGGCGCGACGGCAACCGCGGTGCCTGCACTCAGGCCTGCCGCTGGGAATATAATATGTATAAGCTGGGTGAGCAAAAGCGCCCGGGCGAATACTTCGACCTCGAAGAGGACGAACGCGGTACCTATGTGATGAACTCCAAGGACCTGTGTCTTATTGAATATCTGCCGGAGCTGATGCGCGCCGGTGTGTGCAGCCTGAAGATTGAGGGCCGCATGAAGAGCGTGCATTATGTAGCGACGGTAGTCAGCGTTTACCGCAAGGCTATCGACCAATGCTGGGCAGATATGGAGCATTACAGCGTGCCGGAAGCGTGGATGACCGAGCTGAACAAGGTTTCCCACCGCCAGTACACTACAGGCTTTGCTGTGGCTAAGCCTGACAGAAATGCGCAGGTTTATACCAGCTCGAAGTATGAGCAGACACACGATTTTGTCGGTATCGTTACAGGCTACGATGCTGAGAAAAAGCGCGCTTATTTTGAGCAGCGCAATAATGTAAAGGCAGGCGAGCCGCTGGAGCTTTTGATGCCTGACGGCAGCACGATGCCCTTTGTTTTGACAGAAATGCTGGATGAAGCAGGTACGCCGATTGACTGCGCACCGCATGCTCAGCAGAAATTTTCCGCAGCCAGCGATAAGCCGCTGCTGCAATTCAGCTTATTACGCAGAAAGGTTGTAAAAGAATGAGTGACAATGACCCCGGACCCCACAGTATGATCTACGCGCAGGTTGAGCCTGAGCGTATTGCAGATGTTAACTGGATTATGGAAGGCTATGAGCATCTGGCCATGGTGAGCACCGTAGACGGCACCAGCGGACTGATTAAGTTTTATGCTACGCCGGATACGTATTTTGATACACTGGATATTATTGAAAATATGCCGTTTAAGGTAGATGTAATCGATAATATGGAAAACGGAGTGTATCACAGACTTTGGCAGATTTAAACTGCAGGGAAAGGATTGCCGCAGGCAGCTTTCGTTTTTTCTACAATCGCATATAGTATAAGGCTGAGAGCGTTGCTCTCAGCCTTTTTTGCATGCTTAGCAGTTAAATGCAGCCTTCTTTACTCCTGTTAAATTTTTTACCTAAATTTTACAGGCATTTTTTCTGATTTGCGTATATAATTATAGCGAAAGAGTATTGATTGGTGGTGTTTTGCATGATTTTCTGCGTGGAGGATGAACAAAATATTTGCGAGCTGGAGGTTTACACCTTGCAGTCCGTAGGCATGGAGGCACAGGGCTGCGGCAGCGGCCGAGAGCTGTTTGCCTTGTTGGAAAAGCAGGTGCCGGAGCTGATTGTTTTGGATATTATGCTGCCGGATGAGGATGGCGTGAGCATTCTCAGACGTTTGCGTGCCGATAAACGTTATGCGAATATACCTGTGATAATGGCTACAGCCAAAGGCTCGGAGTTTGATAAGGTTAAGGGACTGGACAGCGGTGCCGACGATTATATTGCCAAGCCCTTCGGAATGCTGGAGATGGTGGCGCGCATTAAGGCTGTGCTGCGCCGCTGCGCAGCACCACGCCCCAGTGAGGACGAGAAAGAAATCATCCGCATCGGTTGCCTGGAGGTCAACCAGCTGGAGCATAAGGTGAGCGTGAATGGCAGTGAGGTTGTACTGACGCTGAAGGAATACGAGCTGCTGCGCAAGTTTTTGCAGCATCCCGGTATTGTCTTTTCGCGCGACAAGCTGCTTAACGATATCTGGGGCTATGAATTCAGCGGTGAAACCCGTACCGTTGATGTACATATCCGTACTCTGCGCCAAAAGCTGGGCGATGCAGGCGAGCTGATTGAAACTATCCGGGGCGTTGGCTACAGAATGGCGGCTGTAAGATGAAGCAGAGGCTTTTTCGCAGCATACTGCTGCTGACAGGGGCAGCGGTAGGCCTTGTTTTGCTGCTCTTCTTCTGGGTTTCCTGCCAATATATTACGCAGGACAGCTTCGCCAGCCTTAAGCGTGAGGCTAATCTGCTGATTGTGGCCGACGGAGAGGGTAATGTGCCGGTGAGCGAGCTGCAGCGCTTGCAGCTTGCCGACCGCGTAACGCTGATTGCACCGGACGGTCACGCATTGTATGACAACTATGCGGATGCCGAATCAATGGAGAACCATCTGCAGCGCGAGGAGGTGCAGGAGGCGCTGAAAGGCGGTGAGGGCCGCAGCCAGCGTGCCTCCGAAACAATCGGCAAGAATATTTTGTATTATGCAGTGCGCTTGCCGGACGGCAATGTGCTGCGCCTGTCGCGCACGAATGACGCCGTTTTTCAACAGTATAAAATAATTCTTGGTTATTTTGTGCTGCTGGCACTGGTAGTTTTGTGCGGTGCCTTTTGGGCAGCCAAAACAATTACCGCCAGAATACTGCAGCCCTTGGAAAAGCTCAATCTGGAGCAGCCTGATTCGGAAGCTGTAGTTTATCCTGAGCTGAAGCCGATTGTGGAGTATTTTGAGCTGCAGCAGGAAAAGCTGCAGAAGGAAATGCGCCGCTACAAAAATAAAAAGCAGGAGCTGAAGGCCGTAACCAATAATATGGATGAAGGCCTGCTGTTCCTCAATCCGGTATGGGAAATCGAATCGATTAATAAAAGTGCCGTAAAATTCTTTGGCAAGGAAAAGCAGGAGCTTTTGGGAACGAGCTTTTTTATGCTTGATGACAGCGAAGAAATCCGTCAGCTTTTGGCAAAAATTGAACAGGAGGGCAAGGGGCGCCTGGTAATCAACCGCGGCAGCAGCTATTATCAGCTAAACGGCAGCAGAATTACCGATAAGGGCTTTGTGCTGCTGATTATGGATGTGACGGCGCGTACTGCTTCGGAGAAAATCCGCCGTGAGTTTTCAGCTAACGTGTCGCATGAGCTGAAGACACCGCTGCAGTCGGTGCTGGGCTATTCGGAAATTATGCTCAGCGGGCTGGTAAAGCCGGAGGATACCAAGCGCTTTCTGCAGAAAATCAACGACGAGGCGCACAATCTGCTGCGTCTGATTGATGACATCATGCAGCTGTCGAAGCTCGATGAGCTGACGCATGATATGATGGAGGAATTTACGCTGCAGGATGTGGCGCAGAGTGCGCTGGCGCGCCTGAAGGATAAGGCAGGCAGATTGCAGGTCAGCCTGCAGCTTGTTGACAGCACCGGCGGCAACAGCAAGCTGCTTGGTATTTCTTCGCTGATGGAGGAAATTTTCTTTAACCTGTTGGATAACGGTCTGAAGTATAATCATCCCGGCGGTGAGGTTACGCTGCGCCTGAGCAAAGGAGAAAATAAGTATACGGTGAGCGTTGCCGATACCGGTATGGGCATTCCCGGCAGCGAGCTGCCGCATATTTTCGAACGCTTTTACCGTGTCGACCGCAGCCGTCATAAGGCGATTGAGGGCACGGGCTTAGGCCTTTCCATCGTCAAGCACGGCGTCGGCTTCCATGGCGGCAGCATACGCGTGGTGAGCACTGTGGGGCAGGGGACGGAGTTCATCATGAAGTTCCCCAAGCCGAAGTATGAGGCGGAAAAATAAGCACTTTATTTATGTATACAACACAGAGCGCCCAAGATGTGATACAATAGGAGCAGTACTATGAGTGCTGCTCTTAATTTATTTTGAAGGAGGACGCAGATATGCGAGTTGTTTTAACTATCGTAGGCAAGGATAAGGTAGGTATTACCGCTAAGGTGAGCAATGCTTTAGCAGAAATGAATATTAACATTATCAACATCAACCAAAACATTATGCAAGGCTTTTTCAATATGGTGCTGATTGCTGATATGGCAGAGGCTAACGTGCCCATTGCCGAAGCACGCGACAAAATGGCTGCGCTGGGTGAAGAAATCGGCGTAGAAATCCGTCTGCAGAGCGAAGAAATTTTCAGCGCAATGCATCGTATATAGGAGGCTGTCATGTTATTCAATACTGACGATATTTTAGAAACTACGCGCATGATTACCCAAAACAAGCTGGACGTGCGTACTATCACCATGGGCATCAGCCTGCGTGATTGCGGTCATCCGGATATCAAGGTAACAGCGCAGAAAATTTATGATAAGATTTGCCGTAAGGCAGAGCATCTGGTAAAAACCGGTGAGGATATCGAGGTTGAGCTGGGCGTGCCCATTATCAACAAGCGTATTTCCGTAACGCCGATTTCCATGGTGGGCGAAAGCTGTGACAGCAACGATTATGTACCGCTGGCACAGGCTTTGGATAACGCAGGCAAGCAGGTTGGCGTTAACTTCATCGGCGGCTTTTCCGCTCTCGTTGACAAGGGCTATACCAAGGGCGACCGCAATCTGATTGCGTCTATTCCGGAAGCATTGGCAGTTACCGATATTGTTTGCTCTTCCGTAAGCGTTGGCTCTACCAAATGCGGTATCAATATGGATGCTGTAAAACAAATGGGCGAGGTTGTAAAGGCTGCTGCCGAGCGTACTGCTGACCGCGATGCAATCGGCTGCGCTAAGCTGGTTGTATTCTGCAACGCTGTGCCCGATAACCCGTTCATGGCAGGTGCCTTCCACGGCGTAACCGAGCCGGAAAGCGTTATCAATGTTGGTGTCAGCGGCCCCGGTGTTGTTAAATACGCATTGGAGCAGGTGCGTGACGGCGACATAGGTATGGTTGCCGAAACGATTAAAAAGACTGCCTTCAAGATTACCCGCGTTGGACAATTGGTAGCACAGGAGGCTGCACGCCGTCTGAATACCCAGTTCGGCATTATCGATCTGTCCTTGGCTCCGACTCCGGCAATCGGCGACAGTGTTGCGCATATTCTGGAGGAAATCGGTCTGGAAAGCTGTGGCGGCCCCGGCACTACCGCTACCCTGGCTATGCTGAACGACGCAGTTAAAAAGGGCGGCCTGATGGCTTCCAGCTATGTTGGTGGCCTGAGCGGTGCCTTCATTCCTGTAAGTGAGGATGCAGGCATGATTGCTGCGGTAGAACGCGGCGCTCTGTCTTTGGAAAAACTGGAGGCTATGACCTGCGTATGCTCCGTTGGTCTTGATATGATTGCTATTCCTGGAGATACCACGGCAGCAACTATCTCCGCAATTATTGCCGATGAAGCTGCTATCGGTATGATTAACAATAAAACTACCGCTGTACGTCTGATTCCTGTTCCGGGCAAGGACGTAGGCGATCGTGTTGAATTCGGCGGCCTGCTTGGCTATGCGCCGGTTCTGGGCGTTAAGAAGTTCAGCGCTGAAAAATTCATCAACCGCGGCGGACGTATTCCTGCACCGGTAAGGAGCCTGACCAACTGATGCGCAAGGCTCAAAGAGAAGCTATTCTGGCCAAGCTGGAGGAAACCTACAAGGGCAGCAAGACGGCGCTGAATTATAATTCGCCGTTTGAGCTTTTGGTAGCGGTAATTCTTTCGGCCCAATGTACGGATGAACGCGTAAATGTGATTACGGCGCGTATGTTTCCGCGTCTGAACACGCCGGAAAAAATGGGTGCTCTGACGCAGGAGGAAATGGAAGCGGAAATTCGCGACTGCGGTCTGTACCATGCTAAGGCCAAAAATCTGCTTGGCATGTGCCACATGCTGACAGAGCGCTTTAACAGCGTGATTCCGAATGACATCAAAACATTGATGGAATTACCCGGCGTGGGGCAGAAAACGGCGAACGTTATCGCCAGCATTATCTATAATATTCCGGCGCTGGCAGTAGATACGCATGTTTTCCGTGTGTCGCACCGTTTGGGACTGGCAAAGGGCAAGGACCCGCTAGCTACCGAAAAGGAGCTGGAAAAAATCATTCCGCGTGCAAAGTGGAGTGACGCGCATCACTGGTTTATCTGGCACGGGCGCAAAATCTGCAAGGCTCGCAAGCCGCTGTGCCGTGGCTGCGTGGTTGTGGATGAATGCCCGTTCAAAGAGAAAAACTTTGAGTAAGGCTGTTGCTGCTTGTGCGTAAGCCTAAAGCTGCTTACGGCAGTATTGCCGGCGTAATTTATAAGTGTAAAGCGAAGAAAAAAAGGCCTGCGGCCCGTGAGGGTGGCAGGCCTTTTTGCATGCGCCGCTTTGCTTTACCGGTGTTTGCCTGAGATGGACATTTTGGGCAAATTTTATGCTGTCCGCTCATAATATACACGGTTAGCAGGGGCTTTGCCTTGCAGCAGGCGGAGTTCACATGTATGTCAAAAAAATGTCCGCCGTGACAAAAATCTTTCACATTTTCTCCTTTGTAATCATTATTAAAATATAAAATATATTGGGAGGGCAATCCTAAGAAGTTTGCTTAATTTCAAAAGTTACAAATTAATTATTGTTAATGAACAATTTAGTATTTGGTGTCTTTATGAAAAACACGAAAGTTTGACATGTGGGGACAAAAAAGTGTACAATTAAAGTAGATAAAGGAAGCGGAATACTAAATTTGCAAGGCCTTGAATTTTAGTACCACCTTATTTGAGTTATATTTGGATGTTGAAAATTTATAACGAGGATTAGTCCGATATAGGTCGGGCACATTACGAAAAGGGGGTCTGAAAATGAAAAAGACTAGAAACCGGAATGTTCTGGCAAAGTGCGTGCTGGCAACAATTATGGCAATGGGCATGATGGGTTATACTACCGTGTGGGCTGACACTCCTACCCCATCTCCTGTTGACAAGGATGTTTCCAAAGACGCTGCAGGACAGATTTATGATGCTTCTCATAATTATCACCAGGGTTACTTCTGGACTGATTTAGGACATGCGCAGGTACAGATCGGCTCCGGCGAGCAGATTGAATTGTTTACACCTTTTATTTATCATACTCATAGTGAGGTATGGAATCCGAAGGACAGACGTTATGATCCTGTGCATACGGGCGACAATTCCGAAATGAAGTGCAAAGAGTCTATGAGCAGAATTACTGTAGGTGAATTTGACAGAATTATCAAATCTCTCTACACTAATGATATCACCATGGCAAAGACCATTTACGGTGAAGCAGGTCAGGCAGGCCTGAAGGATAAGGTTATTAAAGAGGTAAAGGCAACTGCAGGGCAGGGCGCAACAGTTAATACCTATAAATTGGTACGCGAAAATGGTACAGAGGTTGCAGTTGGTATTGTTGATACTGATACCAAAGTAGTTAATAATAAATTGACCTTTGCAGATGGCACGCTTACTTCTAAAATTACTGATAATGCCAGTGGAATTTTTGAAAGCACTGTAGAAGGCATTGCTTCCCAGGAGTGGGTAAACAATCAGCTGAATGGCATTGGCGGTACTGATACGGTTACTACAGCAGAATCCGGTCATGCGATCATTACCGTTGACGATGCTTATGCTGATGATCCAACAACCAATAACAAACATCACCGGATCGGCATCAACGAGGATGCTTTGAGGGGATTTATTCAGGATGCAGCGGCAGCGCAGGATACCAACACAACTAACACCAGCATGGAAGGAAGCCTGGATGAATATGGCAAGCTGACGGTAAAGGTTAAGGATTCCGACCAGCACAGCGTGCAGGCAGAGGTAGAAGGCATTGCTTCCCGCAGCTGGGTAACCAATCAGTTGGAGGATATTGTTGATACTAATACCATTACTACCGTAGAGTCTGCAACCAATATCCTGAAAATTACAGATGAAGGCGTAGAAGGTAATCATGCTTATAAGATTGATATTAACGGCGAGCAGTTGGGCGATTTTGTTCAACAGTATGACACAAACACCATTACTACTGCACAGGATGATGGTAAGAATTATGTAACTGTTAACGGTGGTAAGGATGATAACGGTAACTATAATTATACTGTAGGCTTCAATGAAGATAAACTCATCGAAACCATTCAGGAAAATGATACTAATACTATCACTACCGCAGAATCCGGTCATGCTATCATTACTGTAAATGACAGCGTAGGCGGTGGCAATTTGGATGATAAGAATTATGTAATTGGTATTGATGAAGATGCTCTGAAGGGCTTTATTCATGAAAATACTCAGGAACACCAATACCGTTACTACCGTTGCTGTAAATACCAATATCCTGACGATTGAAGATAATGGTGAAGACGGCAACCATGCATATGAGCTTGGCATTAATAGCGAACAGCTGGGCGATTTTGTTAAGCAGTATGATACTAACACCATTACTACCGCGCAGGACGATGGCAATGGTTATGTAAATGTTGCTGAAGCTGTTGATGCAGACGGTAACTACAAATACACTGTAGGCTTTGATGAAGGCAAGCTCATCAATACTATCAAAGAAAACGACACCAACACCGTTACTACGGTAGCCGATGATGGCAATGGCTATGTAGCGGTAACCGATGCAATGGATGCGGACGGTAACCACAACTATACCGTAGCTTTTGATGAGAACAAGCTGAACCAGACCATTGAAGCGAAGGATAAGTTCGTTAACGGCGGCAATATCGGTGCAGACGGCAAAATTACTCTTAATGTAAGAAACGGCGAAGATGTTAAGCTGGAAGGCCAACTGAAGGATGCACGGCTGACTGATATTGAAAGAGATAAGGAAGCCGGAACTGCTACATTAGTAGTAAAGGATCGCTATAATCCTAAAGAAGAAAACAGACTGACGATTGATGATATCGCCAGCAAGGCACAAAATGATATAGACCATGCAGAATTCAGAGAGCATTTTAATGAACTCGATTATCGTGTTGACAATCTCGGCAGCCGCGTTGACAAGGTTGGCGCCGGTGCCGCCGCTCTCGCAGCGCTGCACCCGATGGATTTTGATCCCGATGACAAACTGACCTTTGCAGCAGGCTACGGCAACTACAAGGGCAAAAACGCTGCTGCGGTAGGCGCATTCTACCGTCCGGATGAAAAGGTTATGCTGAGCGTAGGCGGAACCTTCGGCAACGGCGAGAACATGGTTAATGCAGGCATTTCCTTCTCCTTGGACCGTACCGCACGCGTAAGCAATTCCCGTACAGCGATGGCTAAGGAAATCGTGGACCTGAGAGCGAATGTAGCTAACCTTACCGCACTGGTAGGCCAGCTGACCGCAGGCATGGGCGGCACGATTGAGATGGACAGAATGAAGCTCTTCCCGGATGTTCCCGAAAACCACTGGGCTTACGAATACATCGGCCGTCTGGCGGCAGCAGGCATCGTTGAGGGTTATCCTGATGGTATGTTCAACGGCAATCGCATGATGAGCCGTTACGAATTCGCAGCTATGCTGTACAGAGCGCTTGAAAAAGGCGTGAAGCTGGATCACAAGCTGGTTCGTGAATTTGAACCCGAAATGGGCCGTATCCATGTTGCCCGTATCTCCGGTGCGGATGGCGACAGAGGCAAGATTGAACGTGTACGCGTATACGGCGGCGACAATCGTGACCATTACGGCAGCAAGCTGAAATAAGCCTGTTGAGGTTTATATAACACACTCCCTTTTCTATAATTAAAAGAGGAGAGCACCCAATCCCCTATAGGATTGTAGGTGTTCTCCTCTTACTTTTGTTTTACACAGTGTCAGGCTTAATCCCAGCGCTTGAGCATGTCCTCAATAATTTCCTTATTGGTTTTGCGGCGCTTCTTCTCGTAGTTACGGAAGTTGTTGTCTCTGTGGTCGGTGGAGTAGTCGGCGTAGTCGAAGTCATCGTCGCTGCGTTCGTAGCTGCGGTTGTAGTCGCCGTGGCCATCGTCCAAGTAGAGGGGGATTTGTTTTGTGTAGGTATAGGGTTGTGTGTACATGATTGACCTCATAGATTTTGGAAGAATTGGCTTTGCAATTAATATATCCTTACGCTTGGCTTTCGAGAGAGCCTCTCCTTGGGGAGAGGTGGCATCGCAAAGCGATGACGGAGAGGGGATTCCTCTAAAGCAACGTTGCTGGCTTTCCCCTCTCAGTCACCCTGTCGGGTGACAGCTCCCCCCTAGGGGAGCCTTCTCTTGTCCTATTGGTAATTCATCTTGCCTCTCTAATGAAGACATTGCAGTTTGCGAGTCATTTTCTTCTTCCCGTTTTCTATTACATATAATTATGCTCTTTTACATGGTCGGAGTGCAGCAGCTGCTCTGCTTTCTCACTCAGCGGTTTTTCCAGGAAGTCCTTATAGAGCTCCTGTACATCCGGATTGTTGTGGGACTGGCGCAAAGGACGGTTGCTGTCGATGGCATAGAGCTTATTGCCGAGTACATCGGCACGCTCTTCGCCGTCATGAATCGGCTGGCCGCCACCGCCAACACAGCCGCCGGGGCAGGCCATAACTTCCACAAAGTCATAATGAACCTTGCCTGCTTTGAGCTCGTCGAGCAGCTTGCCTGCATTGCCCAGGCCGCTTACCGTGCAGGTGCGCAGTGTTGCGCCGCCCAAAGTAAATTCGCGAACCTTGCGGCCTTCCGTGCCGCGAACGTCGGTGAAGGCATCTTCAGGAGCTTCCTTGCCTTCGATTACATGGTAGGCGGTACGCAGTGCTGCTTCCATAACGCCACCGCTGGCACCGAAGATAACTGCAGCGCCGGTGCTCTGGCCCAGCGGATTATCAAAGGGCAGTTCGCCCAGCATTGCCGGGTTGATGTGCTCGGCACGCAGCAGGCGGATAAGCTCGCGCGTGGTGAGTACGATATCTACATCATGGGTGCCGCTGCTGCGCATAGAGAAGAGAGCGGCCTCGCGTTTTTTGGAAACGCAGGGCATGATGGAAATAGAGCAGATTTCCTTCGGCTTCAGGCCCTTCTTTTGTGCAAAATAGGATTTTGCCAGCGCACCGAAAATCTGTTGCGGAGATTTGGTGGTGGAAAGGTTAGGCACGAAGTACGGATGAGTTTTGTTGACATAGCTTACCCAGCCGGGGCAGCAGGAGGTGAACATCGGCCAGCTGTGGTCCTGCGGATTTTGCAGGTGCTCCAGAAGCTCGCTTGCTTCCTCCATGATGGTAACGTCGGCAGCATAGCAGGTATCGAAGACATAATCGAAGCCGATTTTCTTCAGTGCTGCTACCATGCGGCCTTCGGTTGCCAGCTCGGGCGGCAGGTTGAAGGCTTCGGCCCAGGCGGTGCGTACTGCAGGCGCAACCTGCACTACAGTTACCTTGCTGGTGTCAGCCAGTACGTCATAAATCTTGGGAACGTCGTTACGCTCCTTCAGCGCGCCAACGGGGCAGTGGGTGATACACTGACCGCAGAGGCTGCAGTCACTGTCCTCAATGGAAACATTGCCGGCAACGTCTACGGTAGTACGGGCACCGGTGTTCTGCACATCCCAGATATGCAGCTTCTGCACCTTGTCACAAATCTGGACGCAGCGCATGCATTTGATGCATTTTTTGGAATCGCGGATGAGCGGGAATTCCTGGTTCCAGGAAGTGTCGACAACATCACGCTCATAAGGAATATCGTAAATGCCCAAGTCATTAGCCAAAGTCTGCAGGCTGCAGTTGCCGCTGCGCACGCAGGTAGCGCACATGCAGTCATGCTGGGATAAAATCAGCTCCACGTTGGTGCGGCGGATGCTGCGGGCCTTAGGGGAGTTCGTATAAACTACCAGACCTTCCTGTACCGGAGTGGTGCAGGCGGTAACTACACGGTTCTGTCCTTGGATTTCAACTACGCAGACCTTGCAGGCACTGATTTCGTTGATGCCTTTAAGATAACACAGGCGGGGAATTTCGATGCCGACGGTGGCAGCAGCCTGCATGATTGTTGTCCCCTGGGGAACGGAAACTTTTTGTCCGTCGATAGTCAGGTTTACCATTTTAAGGTTCTGCCTCCTTTCAGTGTGCTGAAGCCAAATTTGTCGCAGCGCAGGCAGCGTCCTGCTTCCTGGCAGGCTTCTTGCTTGGTCATGCCGCATTCAATAGGCTCAAAGGTATGTTTACGTTCGCCTGCTTCGGTTTCGTGCATCTGGATACGGCCGCAGGGACGTTTATCGTCAATAGACGGATCGGGAATAACTACATCACAGGAAATGGTGTGGTTATAGCCCAGATATTCATCAATATTAGCGGCAGCAACCTTACCGGCAGCAATAGCACGGATTACGGTTGCAGGGCCGGTTACACAGTCGCCACCGGCGAATACGCCTTCATTGTTGGCAAGCTCACTGCTGGAGAGTGCGGAAATAGTACCGCGTTTGATTTTGATGCCGGCCTCCTCGAACGGTCGCAGCTCAATGCCTTGGCCGATAGCTACAACGATAACGTCGCAGGGAATGCGCTCCAGCTCTACGTCAGCGTGAATCGGACGTGCACGTCCCCAGGCATCGATAGGACCGATGATTTGCGGTTCTGCCCAGAGAGCGGCCACATTACCGTCGGCATCCGCTTCGATGTGATGCGGAGCCTTTAAGCCGTACAGCTCAGCGCCCTCGGCAATAGCACCTTCGATTTCCTCGGGCAGTGCGGTCATATCGTCCTGACGACGGCGGTAGGCGATGATAACCTTTTTGGCACCAAGACGGATGGAGCTGCGGGTGCAGTCCATAGCAACGTTGCCGCCGCCGATAACAACAACGGTTTTATCCTTAAAGTCAGGCATTTTTTCCTCACCGATGTTGCGCAGCATTTCTACCGCACTGATAACACCGTGGGAATCCTCGCCTTCAATACCGATTTTCTTGTCGGTGTGAGCACCGATGGCAATATAAACTGCGTCAAATTCCTCACGCAGCTTTTCAAAGGGGATATCGCCCTCCTCGTTGCCGATTCTGGTGTTGAGATGCACTTCTACGCCGGTGGATAAAATAGCGTCCAAATCCTCCTGCAGGCGTTCGCGTGGGAAGCGGTAAGCAGGAATGCCGTAGCGCAGCATGCCGCCGAGCTTGCTCTTTTCTTCAAACACAACAGCATGATGTCCCATCAGCTCCAGATAGTAGGCTGCGGACATACCGCTGGGGCCGCCACCGATGATGGCGATACGTTTATTGGTAGCAGACTGCTTTTCGGGCAGCGGAACGGTATTGCTGGGAGCGTTGTCGACAGCCATACGCTTCAGACCGCGGATGTTGATGGGAGCATCAATCATGCTGCGGCGGCAGCGTGCTTCACAGGGATGCTCGCAGATAAGACCGCAGGCAGTAGGGAAGGGGTTATCCTTGCGGATGAGCTTGACAGCGTCGGCATAACGGCCTGCGCCAACCAGCGCAATGTAGCCGGGGATATCAACCTGTGCCGGGCACAAAGCTACGCAGGGGATAGAATGATGGACGTTGACAGAGCATTTCCCCTTCTTTATGTGGTTAATGTAATCTTCACGGAAGCCTTCCAGACCGGCCAAAACCATTTTTGCTGCTTCGAAGCCTATGGCGCAGTCAGCGCTGTTGGCAACGTTTTGCGCGGTGCTTTCGATTAAATCCAGAGTGTGCATGTCAGCCTTGCCGGCGAGCACGTCTTCCATAAGATTCTGCAGCTGCGCGAGGCCTACACGGCAGGGTACGCATTTGCCACAGGTTTGTGCGTGGCAGACTTTGAGGAACGACAGCTGCAGATCAACAGGGCACAGTCCCGGGGGGCTGGCGATGATGTGTCGTTCCAGGTCTTTGTACAAGCGCTCGACCGTAAGCTGTGCCTGGTCGGGTGTTTCGATTCTTAAACGGCTCATAATTTTCCTCCAAAAAGCATACACTAAATATATAAAGGTATAAACTATATTATACAGAAAAAAGCTGAATTTCGCAATAATAAAGAAGATAGTTTTTGTGTAACAATCTGAGCAAAACAAGCTCGCAAGCGCTTTTTTCGTCTGCTGCCGCAGCAAAGCATTCTTGCGGGGGCTATGCTTTTTTTGCCGTATTTTTTGTGTTATACTAATACTGAGCTTTTTAGCATTAATGCTGTCGGCAGAACGTTTGCATCCGGCAGCTTAAAATATTGGAGGGTTGGATATGCAGCTTACTGCTACACATTATATCAGCTTGGCTGTGACGCTTCTGGTGACGCTTTTTCCGGGGCTTTTGGCAGCCAGAAGGGTGAAGTCTGCCGATGATTATAACGTAGGCGGCCGCAGCTCGGGCGCAGGGCTTGTCGCAGGCACGATTATCGGCACGATTATCGGCGGTGCTGCTACCGTCGGCACGGCGCAGCTTGGCTTCAAGCTGGGGCTGACGGCCTGGTGGTTTACGCTGGGCAGCGGTATCGCACTTTTGCTGATGGCGGCGTTTTATGCTGTGCCATTGCGCCGCAGCTCGCTTACCACAGTAGCGGAGTATCTCGTTACGGATTACGGCAAGCCTGCGGGGTGGCTGGCGACCTTCAGCGCCTGCGCCGGTATTTTTTTCAGCATTGTAGCGAGCACGCTGACGGCTTTGCATCTCATTGCAGGCTTGTTCGGTGTACCGCTTTTGGCTGCAGCGGCAATTGTTATCGCTGTTACTTTGCTGCTGGTGTTTTTCGGCGGCCTCAGCAGCAGCGGTATGGCCGGCATTTTTAAGATTGTGCTGATTTTCGCCAGCATTTTCGTCGGCGGCTTTCTGGCCTACGCCGATATGGGACATTGGCAGGGCCTGACGCAGAGCTTCGCAGCATATCCCTGGTTCAGCCTTTTCGGACGCGGCGTGGAGGACGGTCTTGTCAGCCTCGGCTCGATGATTGTGGGGGTTATTTCTACGCAGACCTATGTGCAGGCGCTGTTTTCGGCGCGCAATACCAAAACTGCAGCTGTCGGCTGCTGTGCTGCCGCGCTGATAGTAATTCCCGTGGGATTGCCGTCAGTAATGATCGGTATGTTCATGAATCTGCATCATCCGGAGATAAATTCTATTGACGCACTGCCGCTGTATCTCGTTACCTATCTGCCGCAATGGCTTGGCGGTATCGGTCTGGGCGCTGTGCTGCTTTCGGCCCTGGGCTCAATCGCCGGCCTGGCACTGGGCGTAGGTACTATGATTTCGCGCGATATCGTCAGCAAAATCTGGCTCAAGGCTACGGCTGCAGGCCAGCTGTGGGCAAGCCGCCTGAGCGTTCTGGCCGTTTCTGTCGCTGCGATGGTGTTTGTTTTTATGCACCTAGATTCGTCGGTGCTGGAGTGGAATTACCTCTCCATGGCGCTGCGGGGCAGCGGTATCTTTCTGCCGCTGACGTTCTGCATTTTCTTCCCAGGCAGGGTGCGCGCTTCAATGGGCGTGGCTGCTATGGGCGCAGGTATTTTTGCGGCGCTCTTCTGGAAACATATCAGCCCGTGGGAGATCAACAGTCTGCTGCCGG
>ERZ772820.706-NODE-706-length-30527-cov-40.477553_pt1 | contig 30527 bp, 29 predicted proteins | sample MGYA00511377_ERZ772820 | MGnify/ENA primary metagenome ERZ772820 (study PRJEB29015, sample SAMEA2737684) | human gut metagenome | biome: human gut; feature: human-associated habitat; material: faeces | place: China | collected 2012 ... | reverse complement strand
TCCTCGGCCACAGCCAGCCCTCCACCACGCTGGACATCTACACCCACGCCTTCGATAAGAACAAAAAGGCCGCCAGCGCGGGCTTGCAGGGAATGCTGGAGATTTGACATAGGATAGCTCAGTTGGATTGCAAAATGTGCAGTAGTGGTCAAATCAGGTTTCAATTCTCCTAATTCTCCGCATATAAAAACCGTCTCTAACATGTTGCTTGAGACGGTTTTTGTAATTGCTCCCAGATTTTGTTGTCACCGCTGCGCATCGGGCAGTTCGTTCTTCACATACTTCTCCCATACATGCAGGCGGTCGTGCTCGTCGATCTGCCGCAGCACTCTGGCAGGTACACCGGCAGCGATACTGTTGGGCGGGATGTCCCGTGTCACCACCGCGCCTGCGGCGATGATGCTGCCCGCTCCGATGGTCACGCCGCCGCACACCGTCGCACCGGCGCACAGCCAGCAGTGATCCCCGATGGTGATGGGTTCGGCATACTCCAACGCATGGCAGCCGTTTGGGTAGTCTGCATAGGCTCGTTCTTCGGCGATAAACGGATGGTTGGGCGTGGCCAGCGTCACATTGGGTCCAATGAGCACATTGTCCCCCAGCGTAATGGGCGCTACATCCAAAAATACGCTGTTGTAGTTGACGAAGCAGTTCCGCCCCACATAGATATTCACGCCGTACTCGCAGTAAAAGGGTGCAAACGCCTCGAAATTCTTTCCTTCTGCGGAGGGAATCAGGCGCTCCAGCGCACGCTGTTTGGTCTTTGTGCACCACAGCAGGAGGCGGTTGAACCGGTCACAGCGGCGCATACCAACCCGGTGCCTCTTGGCAATCTCCGGATCGGTAGGCGTATAGAGACGCCCCGACACCATCCGCTCCCATTCACCGCCCGTCCTGCTCTTATCCATGATCAGTCACTCCTTTATGTGCGCCTGTACCGGTACAGATACAGGGCCGTTTCCAATGCCAATCGCTTCATCGGATCGACCGGATCGGCCTCCAGCAGCAACCATAGCTGCTGGAGCCGGTAACTCACGGTGTTGTAGTGCAGGTGCAGCTCCCGCGCCATCCGGCGCTGGTTGCCCATACAGCGCAGCCAGCTCGCCAGCGTGTCCAGCAGCTCTTGCCGCCGCGGCTCTGGCTGCCGCAGGAGCGTTCCCAGCTGCCGATGGATATAGGCGTCCGTTTCCGCCGGGGAGGATTCCTCCAGCAGCCGTACCACCCCCGCTGGGTCGTCTGTCACGCAGGGTGTTTCCGTTCGCGCCGCCATGCGGAGCGCCGCGCGGGCACTGCGGTCTGCTTTCTGAAAACCCACCGTACCGCCGTAGGGGCGGCTGACGCCGCAGATAACGCCGTGGTCGGCGGCAAAGTCCGCCATCACCCGCCGCAGCGGCATCTCCAGCGCGAACAGGTCGTCCGCCTCCAGCGCCAGCAGAAAGCCATCCTCCGACAGTGCGCCCCACATGTCCGCGCCCAACGCCCGGCAGCGCTCTTCTACCTCGTGCAGCCAAGAGCGCCGCTGCAACTCCGGCGCATCAGCCTGTATCCACATCAGGATATGCGGACATTCCAAATGGATACCGGACTCCGCCGCCTGACGCTCCATCGCTTCGCTCAGCGGCGCGCCAGAGATGAGATGGTGCAGTAATACGGCCAGCTGCCGCTCCTGTTCCGCCGGTATTCGCCGCCGTGCGATCTCGCGGGACACCGCATCGGCCAACTCGGCAAAGCGCATATCGGTCGGCAGTTGGAGCAGCGGCAGTCCCAGTCGGTCAGCCTTCTCCGCCAGCGCCGCCGGCAGGGGGCCGGGCAGGTAGCGCCCCGGCTTGATACCCACGCCGGACAGGCCTTTTTCTGCCGCCGTGGGCAGCAGCGCATCCACGGCCTGCGGATCGTCTGCGATGGCAAAACCAGTGGTGATGAGCAGTTCTCCCTGCGCCAGCCAGCGCGCGTAGTCCGGTGTGTCCGTCAGATTGACACCGCTGACCCTACGGCCAAGTCCTGCCGCGCCGCCGCAGACCGTGCAGCCCGCGAACACAGGCAGGCGCAGCACCTCCTGCAGTGTGGGATAGTCCGCTGTGTGCTGTGATGTCATGGCTTCTGCCCCCTTGTGATACTATCACAATTTTCTTAGAAATGTTCATTTATTTTTGCCAATGGAACAGACCTTCCGTTGTTTTATGATAGCGGTAGTAAAACGAACGGAGGTATATTCCATGGCAAAGCAAATGAAACAGGATACTCCCTTAGTCCCCCGCAAGCGGAGACTGGCCGCGCTGATAGCAGCCACCCGGTGCGCCGGAGAGAAACGTGACACGCTCTCCTGCCATGCCCGCCGCTGCACCGCCTCATCCATGGCGCAGGGTCTGAAGCACTACGCCTGACGCGGCGCACCCCTTCGGCAGACTCCCCCGGCACAATGTGCCGGGGGTCTGTCCGTTCAGGGCTTTCTGGATTCCTTCTTCAGCAGGGACGCCGCCGTGATGATGGTCAGTACCGACTCTGTCACCATGCCGGAATACGACCGTACCGCAATGACATACACCAGCCACGACAGGCCGCTGGCAATGCCCGCCACCTGTATCACCCACCGCCTGGACTGGAAGAACGGCAGTAACGCCGCCAACGATGCCACGATGGGCAGTACCGTCACTGGCGTCTCATAGGTCACCACGGCAATCAGCAGAAATACTGCCACGATGGGTATCGCGGTGACCAGTTTACTCCAGTTGAATTTCTCCTGCAATAGGAAAAGCAGCAGCACGACAATCTGGAAAAAGCTGCACAGTGCGCCGGAGCGTGCGTGGAGCAGCGTGTAGTGGATGGCGAAGATCAGGTTGGCCACCACCTGCCACAGCAAGATGGTACGCTTGTCATTCTGCCAATAGCTGAGACCCATGGCGATCAGTGCGCCGAACCCGATGAGTTGGTAAAATATGTTCATCCGTCGTTCCTCCTAATAAAAAACGCCGCACACCCTGTCGGATGCGTGGCGAAAAATAGAGGCGATGCTCCAGAAAAATCCACACTTATTTTGGAGTTTTATTATACCATGGGACAGCCGTATTTGTCAATTGCGGCAAAGGACAACCTCCAAAAGCCATGGGCTTTTGGAGGCGAGTGGTACGCCCGACTGGATTCGAACCAGCGGCCTTTAGAGTCGGAGTCTAACGCTCTATCCATCTGAGCTACGGGCGCATATTTGGTTGTGGGTTTCTGCGATAGTCGTCAAATAGTAGTCAACGACTACGCATTTTTTCTCTGCCATTCCCGCAAACGCAGGTGCGGCAAGGCTTTGCGCCATATCTCAACTGGAGACGCCTGAAATGTCGGAGTCTAACGCTCTATCCATCTGAGCTACGGGCGCATATTTGGTTGTCGCTGTATGTTCAGCCCTAGCATTATAACAGGTCTTGCCGAAGATGTAAAGCCGTTTTCTAAAAACTTTTTTGCCGAAAGATTGTTAAAAAAGTTGACAACTCGCCCGTCATGCGGTAAAATAACACCATTGTTTCAGGTGCCACGCACCGCATCTCATCCCAAAAGAAGGTTTTTATATGAAAAAGCAGAAGATCTCCGACGCCGTGATCCACCGACTCCCCCGCTACTACCGCTATCTGGACGACCTCTACAACAAGGGCGTCGTCCGCATCTCCTCCAACTCGCTGGGCGCGAAGATGGACATCACGGCCTCCCAGATCCGTCAGGATCTCAGCTGCTTCGGCGAATTCGGCCAGCAGGGCTACGGCTACAACGTGGCGGAGCTGCGCGCCGAGATCGGCCATATTTTAGGCATCGACAGCGGCCACAAGATCATCGTCGTCGGCGTAGGTCATCTGGGTCATGCGCTGCTCCAGAACTTCGACTTCGACAAGGTCGGCTTCCGCATCGACTCCGCCTTTGACGTCTCTCCCGCCCTCATCGGCACGGAGATCCGCAGTGTGGCCGTCCGCTCCATGGACGAGCTGGAGGAATATGTGGCCAACTACCACCCTGACGTGGCGGTGCTCACCGTACCGCAGAGCGTGGCGCAGCCTCTGGCAGACCGGCTCATCGGGCTGGGCGTCCGCGGCTTCTGGAACTTCACCAATGTGGAGCTTTCCACCGACGAGCCGGGCGTATTTTTCGAGGATATCCACTTTGTGGACACGCTGCTGACCCTGAGCTACCGCATTTCCCGCCAGTGACGGCACACTTTCCTGTGACCGGCATACTATGAGAATGAGACCGGCAAGACGGTCAAATCTTCATAGGAGGTCACACTATGTGTAATCAGAATTCCTGCTTTGGCGGCGGCAGCTGCTGCTGGATCATCATCGCCATCATCCTGCTGTTCCTGTTCTGCGGCAATGGCAACAGCTGCGGCTGCGGCTGCGGGAACACCAACAACAACGGCTGTGGCTGCGGCTGCTGACCACATCGGCGGCCGGTAAACGCCTCCCCCGCCCTACGGCGGGGGAATTTTTGCAGAAGGGACGTACAAGCTATGGACATCTCCGCACTGTGCCGGGCCTACACCGGCCACATCCCCACCCTCATGGGCGCCAGAGGCGGCTCCGCCGTGCTGGTGCCGCTGGTGGAAACGGCGGACGGCCCCTCCCTGCTCTACGAGATCCGCTCCGCCGCGGTGCATCAGCCCGGCGAGGTGTGCTTCCCCGGCGGCAAAATAGAGCGCGGCGAGACGGCGGTACAGTGCGCCCTGCGGGAGACGTGGGAGGAGCTGGCTATCCCGCCGGAGGCCGTGGAGGTCATCGGGGAGATGGACTTCCTCCACATCCGCTCCGGCTGCCTGCTCCGCCCGGTGCTGGGGCAGGTAGACAGCGCCGCGCTGGATGCCTTGCGTCCGAGCGAGGCGGAGGTGGCGGACACGTTTCTCGTCCCCCTGCAATGGCTGCGCAACCACCCACCGGCGGTCTACGCGCACCGCCAGCCAATGGACGTCCCTGACTTCCCCTACGGTGAGGTGGGCGTCTCCGCCGACTATCCGTGGCGCGCCTACTACATGGAGGTGCCGGTCTACCACGGGCTGTCCCACCCCCTGTGGGGTCTGACCGCCCGCATCACCATGGACGTCGTCGCCCACCTGTAAACGCACAGCCCCCATCCTCCGGGATGGGGGCCGTTTTTTATGCCTGTTCCGGCGGGGGCAGGCGGTATACCTCTGCGCAGGCGTCAAGCCGCTGGCGGTATGTCCCGTCGCTGTGGCGCACACTGCGCAGCATCTCGTGGAGGTTCAGGTCGTGTTGGGCGGCGTCAATGACGCAGCCCGCAATATTGGAGCAGTGGTCGGAGGTGCGCTCCAGATCCGTCAGCAGATCGCACCAGACGAAGCCCGTCTCGATGCTGCACTGCCCCTGCTGCAGCCGGAGGATGTGCCGCGTCCGCATCTGCTCCTTCAGGTCATCGATGACCTGCTCCAGCGGCTCCACCTGTCCGGCGGCGTCCATATCCTTCTCCCGGAAGGCCCGCAGCGCCAGCGTCAGGATGTCCCGCACCGCCTTGGACAGCACGTCCAGCTCGCGCTGCGCCGTCTTGCTGAAGGTCAGTCCCTTTGTCCGCAGCTCCTCCGCCGACTCCAATACATTGACGGCGTGATCGGAGATGCGCTCAAAGTCGCCGATGGTCTTGAGCAGCTCCGTGGCCTCCTCGCTCTCCGCCGCGCCCATCTGCTGGGTGCTCAGCCGCACCAGATAGGTACCCAGTGCGTCCTCGTACCGGTCGCAGCGCTTTTCATCCCGCCGGATGCCCTCCGCCAACTCCGGCGTGTAGGCGGAAAAGGCGTCCAGTCCGCGGTTCAGCGCCTCCGCCGCGCAGGCGGCCATCTCCTCCGCCACGGCGCGGCATTGCTGCAAAGCCAGCGGCGGCGTGGCCAGCAGGCGCTCGTCCAGTTCCACCGGCTGCTCCGCCATCTCCCGCGGGCCATCCGGCACAAGGCGCACCGCCAGCTTTTCCAGCAGGCCGCCGCAGGGCAGCAGAATCGCCGTGCAGATCACGTTGAAGCAGGAGTGTGCCACGGCGATGCCGTACATGGTGGCGGGCGCTTGGAGGAGCGCAGGCGCAAAGACCGCCTTGACGATGCAGAACGCCGTCAGCAGCACCACCACGCCGATGACGTTGAACATCAGATGCACCACAGCGGCGCGCTTGGCGTTCTTGTTCGTCCCCACGGAGGACAGCAGCGCGGTGACGCAGGTGCCGATATTCTGCCCCATGATGATGGGGATGGCGGCGGCATAGCTGACCTGTCCCGTGACCGCCAGCGCCTGCAAAATACCCACGGAGGCGGAGCTGGACTGGATGATGCCCGTCAGCACCGCGCCCGCCAGCACGCCCAGCACCGGGTTCTTAAAGGCGACGAACAGCTGGGCGAAGGCGGGAACATCCTTCAGCCCCGCCACCGCGCCGCTCATGGTGTCCATGCCGAACATCAGCGTGGCGAAGCCCAGCAGGATCACGCCGGTATCCTTTCTCTTGCCGCTCTTGCAGGACATATAGAGGACGATGCCCACCAGCGCCAGCACCGGCGTAAAGGAGGTGGGCTTGAGCAGATCGATCCACACATTGCCGCTGCTGATGCCCGCCAGACTCAGCAGCCACGCCGTCACGGTGGTACCCACGTTGGCGCCCATGATAACGTTGATGGCCTGCCGCAGCGTCATCAGGCCGGAGTTGACGAAGCCCACCACCATCACGGTGGTGGCCGACGAGCTTTGAATGACGGCAGTAATGGCCATACCCGTCAGAAAGCCGGTCATGACCCGGCCGGTCATTTTGTCCAGCAGCGTTCGCAGCCGCCCGCCGGCCCGGCGCTCCAGCGCCTGCCCCATCAGATCCATGCCGAACAGGAACAGGCACAGTCCGCCGATCATCGTCAGCACATCGAAAATACTCATATCTCGCTCTCCTTATTTTACACATTTCTGACCATCCGCAGGATAACACACCATTGTCAAATCCACGGTAAGCATCTTGTAAAATCTGTGTAAAATCTCGGTGCATGAGAAAGGAGGGCGCGCCGATACGCACCCTCCCGCAATATACATCTTTTACAGCACGCCGAAATGCTCCAGCAGGATCTTCAGGCCGATGAGCACCAGAATGGCGCCGCCCACGAACTCCGCCCGGTTTTTATACTTGGCGCCGAAAATATGGCCCACAAACACGCCGCCCACCGAGATGACAAAGGTGGTGCAGCCGATGAGGGCCGCCGCAGCGCCAATGGAGATGGACAGCTTTACCATGGAGAAGCTGACGCCCACCGCCAGCGCGTCGATGCTGGTGGCGACGGCCAGCATGAGAAGCTCCCGGTGCCGCAGCTCCCCCGGCTCCGGCTTCCCGTCCTCCTCGCCTTGGGACAGGCTCTCCCGGATCATGCTGCCGCCGATCCACGCCAGCAACACAAAGGCGATCCACGGCGCCAGCTGCGTCACATAGCCGGCGAACTGGGAGCCCAGCAGCCAGCCCGCCAGCGGCATCAGTGCCTGAAACACGCCGAAATATGCCCCGATGAGCAGCGTCTGCTTTTTGTTGATCTGCGGCATGGCCAGTCCCTTGCAGATGGCCACCGCGAAGGCGTCCATGCTCAGGCCGATGGCCACCAGAAATATCTCCAGAAGCGTCATACCCGCTCTCTCCTCACAGGATCACCGGCACAGGCCGGTGGATGGTCATGCTGTCCGGCGTCACGCGGCAGCTGTACGCCGCCACCTGCACCCCCGCGGCAGCCGCCTGCCGCAGCGCCGCGCCGAAGGCCGGGTGGGTCTCGTCGTTGGGGGTAAAGTCCGTCACGTCCTCCATCTGGATGACGAAGAACGCCGTGGCGCGGTGTCCCAGCTCCACCGCCCGCATCAGCTCGTGCAGGTGCCTGACGCCCCGCTCCGTGGGCGCGTCGGGAAAGCGGGCATGGCCGCCGTCCTCCAGCGTCACGCCCTTGACCTCCACCAGATGCAGCCCCTCCCGCCCCGCCAGGCAGAAGTCCAGCCGGGACTGGCCGAACACGAACTCCGGCTTTACCGTCTCCGCCGCCGGGTCGAAGGTCCGCGCCCACTCCGCAAAGGCGCGGTTGGGCGCCTGCGCGTCCATATTGATGAGCCTGCCGCCCTTCTCCACCGCGATCAGGTCATACGCCGTTTTTCGGTGGGGGTTGGCCGCCCGCTCCAGATACACCACGGCCTCCGGCGTCAGCAGCTCCCGGCAGCGCCCCGTGTTCTTCACATGGCACACCACCGTCTCGCCGCTCTCCAGCGCCGCGTGGGCGATAAAGCGATTGGGCCGCGCCAGAAACCGCGCCCGCACCACCTGTCCGTACTGCACTTCGCATCCCGCCCCCTTTTGATATAGACCTGCATCATACCACAAACGCGGCGGTTTGGAAAGCGATATTCTGCCGTTTCTGTCCATATAGGCCGCGCTTTGAAAAAAATTGCCGTGATACGCAAAAAAAGTCTTGCAAAACGGAAAATCATCGTCTATAATAACGATGCTAAATCGTTATGCACCTTTAGCTCAGTTGGTAGAGCACCTGACTCTTAATCAGGGTGTCCAGGGTTCGAGTCCCTGAAGGTGTACCACGAGAGGATCACCGACCTAATCGCCGGTGATTTTCTATACGGCCCGTTGGTCAAGTGGTTAAGACAGAGGCCTCTCACGCCTTTAACATCGGTTCGAATCCGGTACGGGTCACCACAAAATGAAAGGACACACTTCGTGTGTCCTTTCATTTTGCGATGTTATACGTTCCATTTTATGCCTGCCGCGAGGCAGGCCATTACTGCATACAGGAGCATTTTATGGCTAAAAACATCCGCTTATCCGACCACTTCTCCTATTCCAAGCTGCTGCGCTTCACGCTGCCGTCCATCGTCATGATGGTGTTCACCTCCATCTACGGCGTGGTGGACGGTCTGTTCGTGTCCAACTTCGTGGGCAAGACCGCCTTCGCCTCGGTGAACCTGGTGATGCCCTTCGTTATGATTCTGGGCGGTATGGGCTTCATGATCGGCACAGGCGGCACGGCGCTTGTCTCCAAAATACTGGGCGAGGGAGACCCGGACACCGCCAACAGGACGTTCTCCATGATGGTGCTGTTCACGCTGGCGCTGGGCATCGTCCTGTCCGCCGGCGGCATTATCTTCATGCGCCCCGTCTCCCGCTTTTTGGGCGCCACCGACGCCATGATGGACGACTGCGTGCTGTACGGCCGCATCATTACCGGCTTTACGTTTGCCTTCATGCTGCAAAACGTGTTCCAGAGCTTTTTCATTGCGGCGGAAAAGCCCAAGCTGGGCCTGAAGGTCACGGTGGCGGCGGGCCTGACCAACATGGTGCTGGACGCCCTGTTCATCGCCGTGTTCAAATGGGGCGTAGCCGGCGCGGCCATTGCCACCGGCCTGAGCCAGTGCGTGGGCGGCGTGCTGCCGCTGGTGTACTTCCTGCGCCCCAACAGCAGCCTGCTGCGCCTGTCCCCCACCCGGCTGCGCCTCCGGCCCATCCTGGCCGCCTGCGGCAACGGTTCATCCGAGCTGATGAGCAATATCTCCTCGTCGCTGGTGAGCATGCTCTACAACTTCCAGCTGATGCGGCTGGCCGGCGAGGACGGCGTCTCCGCCTACGGTGTGCTGATGTACGTCCAGTTCATTTTCATCTCCATCTACATCGGCTATTCCATCGGCTGCGCGCCGGTGGTCAGCTACCACTTCGGCGCACAGAACCACGGGGAGCTGAAGAACCTGCTGGGCAAAAGTGTCCTGCTGATGGGCGGCACCGGCGTGGCGCTGACGGCGCTGGCCATGGCGCTGGCCGACCCTCTTTCCCGCCTGTTCGTGGGCTACGACGCCGGCCTGTTCGCCCTGACCAGCCACGCCTTCCGCCTGTTCGCGTGGTCGTTCCTGCTAGCGGGCTTCAATATCTACACCTCCGGCTTCTTCACCGCTCTGAACAACGGCGGCGTGTCCGCCGCCATCTCTTTCCTGCGGACGCTGGTGTTCCAGTCCGCCTCGGTGCTGATCCTGCCCATCTTCTTCGATGTGGACGGCATCTGGTGGGCCATCACCGTAGCGGAGGTGTTCGCGTTCCTCATCTCCGTGCTGTTCCTGCTGGCCAAGCGCGGCAAATATCATTATATGTAAGGGTTGCGTCTTCATCAGCATAGTGATATACTATGCATATATCGAATGGAGGTCTTATCATGCTGGTTTCCACCAGAGGGCGCTACGCCCTGCGGGTCATGCTGGAGCTGGCCCAGCGTCCGGCGGACAGCTTTACGCCGCTGCCGGTCATCGCGGAGGCGCAGTCCGTATCGGAAAAATATCTGGAGAGCATCGTGGTGCTGCTGTCCCGTGCGGGGCTGGTGGACGGCGTTCGAGGCAAGGGCGGCGGCTATCGTCTGACCCGCGCCCCCGACCAGTACGCCGTGGGCGAGATCCTGCGGCTGACAGAGGGCTCTCTGGCGCCCGTGGCCTGTCTGGAGGGGGAGGAGAATACCTGTCCCCGTGCCGGTCACTGTCACACCCTGCCCATGTGGGAAAAGTTGGATACCATTATCAACGACTATCTGGACAGCGTATCGCTGGCCGATCTCCTGTGGGAGACGGACGGCAGCTGCCTGTAAACGCAAAAATACCCGCCGCGTCCGTGTCCGGTGCATAGGGACAATTTATGAACCTACCCATATAACTTAATATCTGTTTCTGCGGAGGGAGGCTGTGTTTCGGCACAGCCTCCCTTTTGCTCATGCAACCTCGTTTGGAATTTCTTCTGCCATGGAATCTGTCATACTCTGAGGCAGTTCATCCACCAGACCAATGTCGCGGTAATAGATACGCACCTCCTGCGGTGCTGTGCGGGAGTATTTCTCCGCACGCTCTCCGACCTCCACCCGCTTGATGAAGATGCGCAGGATCTCAGCGGTCAGCTCCGGGATCTCGCTATACCGTTTGGCGTTCTCAATGAACCGGGTAATATTGGAGCTGGAGTCTTTCAGTTCCTGAAGCCTTACTTCCATGGCAGGCAGCTGTTCTTGAACCTCTTTCTGCTCGGCAGTGTACTCCTGAGAGAGGATACGATACTGCTCGTCCGGGATGCGGCCAAGGACGCTGTCCTCGTAGAGCCGTTTGAAGAGTTTGGTCAGCTCGGCCTGGCGCTTCTGCATGGTGTCGATCTTCTTCTGGAGCACTGCAATCTCCTGCTGCGCCTCCTTGCCCTGCTTCTTGCGGATATGCTCTGCAAACCGCAGCTCATTCTGACGAGCAAAGTGCGTGACACGCCGGATATCATCCAACAGGATGGCACCGAGTTCCTGTTCTCTGATGTAATGCCCAGAGCAAACATCTTTGCCTTTCTTCTTGTAGGTGGAGCACATGAAGTTGTTTTTCACCGCATCCATGGTGTGCGCCCGGTGCAGTACCATGGTGCCGCCGCAGTCCAGGCAATAGACCAGCCCGGAGAAGATATTCTGCTCGGCCATGTTGGCTCTGCGCCGCTTATGCTTGCGGATATCCTGTACGATCTCCCAGGTCTGTCGCGAAATAAGCGCCTCATGCGTATTCTCAAAGCGGAGCTGCTCAGACTCTGGACGCTCAATGCGCTTCTTGTTCTTGAAGGACAGGGTGGTGGATTTCAGGTTGATGGTGTGCCCCAGGTAAGTCTCATCCTCCAGAATGCCAGCGACGGTGTTGGTGGACCAGTTGTACGGCTGGGTGATGTCCACTCCGGTCAGTTCCACCCCATGCTTCTGGTAGTAGGAATACCCAGGCGTGGGAATTTTGTCTTTCTTGAGCTGCTTTGCGATCTGGGCAGGACCCTTTCCGGAAACGCAGAGGTCAAAGATGTAACGCACCACCGGAGCAGTCTCAGGATCAGGCACCATGTGCCGTTTGGGATCTGCCGGGTCTTTCATATACCCATAGCGGGGACGGGAGGAGACTCTGGCACCAGTCTCAGCCTTGAGACGAACCACGGAGCGTCCCTTTTTGCTGCAGTCCTTGGCATAGAACTCGTTCATCAGATTCCGGAAGGGCGTGAAGTCGTTGGTGGACTCGCACAGGCTGTCCACGCCGTCGTTGACGGCGATAAAGCGCACACCATAACTTGGGAAGATGAGTTCCGTGTACTGACCCACCTGAAGGTATTCACGGCCCAATCGGGACATGTCCTTGACGATGAGTGTTTCCACCTGACCGTTTTCCATCAGTTCCATGACCTGCTGCCAGCCTGGGCGATTGAAGTTCGTTCCAGAGTAACCGTCGTCATACAGGAAGAAGGTGTTGGTGAATCCTTTCTCAGCTGCATACTTCTCGAGCAGAAGTTTTTGATTCTGGATACTGTTCGAGTCATCCGTCTTATTTGTTTTCTGCGTATCCTCTTGACTCAGCCGGCCATAGAGGATGGTATATTTTTCGTTGCTTGCCATTGCTACTCCTTTCCGGGCAAGCCGATACGGCAACAACTAACATACCGTATCTCCTGCCCAATGTCTATCCTCAAATCGAACCTTTTCCCAAATCACTGTCGATGATTTGGAGCATCTGCTCCGTAGGTGTTTTCGCTTTCTCTGCGGTAGAGAAGATGGAACGGACAAAGAATTTTCGCCCGCCCACGATCATCTCCCGACGCAGCTCCATACCACGTTCCGTTTCGTGATAGGATGTATCCCGATAGATCGGCGTGATTGTATTGTCATCCCGGTAGCCGATTGCTCGCTCCGGAATATAACCACCCAGAATACCTGTCTCCATATACACTTCGAATTCACTCTTCATAGCATTCCTTTCCCCCAAAACCAATTCGGGCAATAAAAATAGCAGACCGTCACATGGTCTGCTGCCAAGTCTGTTCTTCTTCGTGATCGTCCTGGGCGTGGCCTTGGGCGATTTTCTTTTGCTGCTTCTTACGGAGCGTTTTCCTGTCTGTATGTGGGCGCATGGTGGTGCTGTCCATCACGGGAGCATCAGACTGAGATTGCTCCAGACGGTATCCAAGCCCCACCACAGCAGAAGCAACACTGCCGTCCCCATCAGCAGGACCGCCCATGTGGGGCCATCCAGGTGCGGTAGCCGCAGTCTGGGCAGTCTGATGCCGGGCAGAGAAAAATGTTTCTCGTTCCGTTTCCCAGCCTGTTCGCTCATCTGCTCCAGATGCTTCACCGCTTTCAGCAGTTCGTCCATCTGTGTCCGGGTCGGGAGCTGCGCCAGCAGTTCGCTGACCTTCTTCAGATAGCCAGTCTGTCTCTCGGTGTGGTACCCCAGTGTGCAGAGTTCGCTCTGCAGATCCTCCCACTCCGCTTTCGTAGGATACACTTTGGGAGGCAGTGTCAGCTCCTGCGCCGGAGGCTGCGGCGTGGTCTGTACCACCTGCGCGGGTCGGTTCTTCTCCAACAGCTCGTCCATGGATAATTTCTGCTCTGATCCTGAATTCATATTCCATATTCTCCTTCAGATATTTGTCCCCGAACAGCAGGCGGTCACGGCACTGCCAGCCGCTGGGTGTGGTGTAGGTGATGTTCCGTCGGGACGCTTCCCAGCGCACCTTGTAGCCCTCGCTCTCCATCAGCGCAATGAACTCCTCCCGGCTGGAGGCGCGGCGCATACAGTCGTTGATGATATTCATGAGCTGCAGTTTTTTGCTCTGGCCACGGGCGGCCGTGTGATACTCGCCGACCGTCATGGTCTTGGTTTTCTGCTTCCTGTCTTTAGGCTGGAACACAGGGAGAGAAAACTCCATGCAGACTTGATCGTTGCGCTGCTGCAGTTCTTGGAGCTGCTCCTTTGCGATGTGCAGTTTCTTCCCAGTATCGAAGTTGACGGAGTTGATGAGGAAGTGGGAATGGATGTGTTCCCGGTCTGTGTGGGTGCAGACCAGGACTTCATAGCCCTCATAGTACTCAGCCAGCTTCAGTGCCGCCGCATGAGCGGTGACCGGATCGACCGCTTCGCCTTTTGGGAAACTCTGCACCATGTGGTAGAACAGCACACCGTCGGTTTTGTGATGCAGCCGCTTGGTGGTCATGAAGTCCGCGTAGACAGATTCCGGCTGGCAGTTGATGCCTGTGACCAACCGCTGTCCATCGAACTCGGTTTTCTTGTCCTGCATGGTGTACCGCATCACGGCTCCCATGCATCCGGTGGTCTGGCCCCGCTTGTAGTTAGTGAAACTGATGATCGCCATTTTTCACCACCGCTTTCGTTCAAGGATCAGCCGGACAGCAGCACAGAGTTCAGAGAATACCTGGCGTACGCTGTCCAGATTGATCACCGTGACGCGTCCCATGTGCGCCAGGGTGACGAGTTGATTCAGATTCCTTCCGATGGACTTCAGCTCCTTGAGCACTTCTTTTAGTCCATCGACGACCACAACCTGCTTTCCCAGACAGCAGGCCGTCATGTAATCACTCATGGACATTCCGGAGCGTTTCGCCAATTCCTTGATGGCCTCCCGGTCTTCGGATGCCATCCGGGTACTGAATTTGATATCCTTTTTCATGTCGTTTCCTCCAAAATAATCGTGTTCTAAAACCAAATGAAAGCCCAGCGTCAGCGGGTTTCGTTTGGAGAGGAGGCGCAAGGGAGCGTAGTTCGGAATACCTGATCCGTAAGGTGTTTCGAACGGTGCGGACTTTGCGCCGACGAGGGGTATGGGGCAGCGCCCCGCAAATAAGCGGAAGGCGGGCGGCGGCTGTGCCGACGACCAGACAAACGCGATGCTGGCCACCTCCAAGGAGGTGATTTCCATGCGCCGAACACCCGCGCTCCCCCTTCGGCCACAAACGGCCCAACACGGCGTTTCGTTCGCCTTGCGGGGGGTTTACTTGGCACATCTGGAAACTGCCCGCAAATCACCGCACAGCGCCTCAGCAGGGTCAACAGGGTCGACTGCCGGGACACCCTGGGTATCGTCACTTTCGGCACGGTGTAGTTCAATAAGTCGCTTTCCGTTGCTGCGGCGCATCACAACGGAAATGCCGATTTTGCTTAGTGCGTCAAGGTTTTGCACGATTTGTCGGGACACTTTCTTGGGGGAGATACGCTCCACACCCACAGGGTCGATCCGTTCAGACAGCTCCGTGGGAGTGCCGATAAATTCGGTTTGGTCATGCATCAGTTCAGAGAGGAGATAGACGATGCGGTCGCCCAGCAGCTCCGGCTGTGTCCGGCTGTCCGACACCAGCTCCCAGACATTTTCACTGTTGCGCTCCAGCGTCAGCTCCCGGTATTCAATGTCACGGCCAATGCAGGAGAGCTTTGCCCTGCCGCTTCCCCGCCGTTCCTCCACCAGCGTAAAGCTGGAATCCACCGCACCGCTGATGGCGGTGGTGCCGGAGATGCGATTGAACACATCGTCAGCGCTCTCCTTGCGCAGATGATGGATCAGCAAAATGGCGATGCCGTGGGCATCCGCAATCTGCTTCAGAGCAGAGAGGTCACGGTAGTCGTTGGCGTAGGTTGCGTCACGAGCCGGACGAACCATCTGCAGCGTGTCGATGATGACCAGTACCGTGTCCGGGTGGGCAGTGAGGAATGTTTCCACCTGCTCCTCCAGCCCCTGTCCAATGAGGGCGCACTCCGTGCAGAAGTGGACGCTGCTTGGTGCGTCCTCGGTGATCTCAAAGAGCCGGTTCTGGATACGGAGAACGGAATCCTCCAGGCAGAGATAGAGAGTGGTACCTTGCTTCACGGACATCCCCCAGACCGGTTCGCCCTTGGCCACCATGACGGACAGCCACAGGGCCAGCCAGGACTTGCCCACCTTGGGGGAGCCCGCAAGGATGTGCAGCCCCTGAGACAGCAGCGTGTCCACCACGAAGTTGAGTGGTGTCAGCGGCAGGCACATCAGGCTCTCACCGTCGATGGTTTGCAGTCGTTTTGTTTTACTCATTAGGATCATCCCCTTGTAAAAAGATAAGGACAGAGACCACGCGGCCACCGCGGCTCTTGTCCTTTCACTTGATTATTAGGGGGATTTTGATAAAATGAGAATATCACAAGGCAGTCAGAAAACAGATATAGGACAGGGGAGGTGGACCTATGCCACCGGGGATCAAGCAAAACAACAATCTCCTGCATCTGACAATGGATGTCTGGCAGGATCAAATCTTTTTCCATGAGACCGTTTACCCGACTGGCCACTTTGCCGCTGAACTGTTGAATGTTCCCGAGGAGACCATGCTGGAACTAATTACGCACGGCGGCGCTATCAGCCATCAGGTGGAGACCCTGGCCTTGGCCGGGCGAGGTGAATTTATCAAACTGCTGGACGTGACTCGCGCCTCTCTGGAGAAGCTGCTGGATGCCCTGTGGCACTGTCCTCCGTTCAACCTGATGGACAAAGGGCAGGAGCAGCACACATTGGAGGTGCTGTTTTCCCCAGCATCCCACAACGATCTGCTGAAGCCAGCTTCGCCTGCTCGGGAATTTTTCTTCCGCTATCTGGTGGCTGCTTTCAGTATCCCCCTGGGTATCCAGCACTTCACCGCGGCGGCACGATATTTTGAGGAGGGCTATCTGCGGCGGCTGAAGAAGCGGACGGAGACCTTCTTCGCCATGGCCGCCCACGACTGCTTCAACAGCGAATGGTTTTGGGATATGATGCGTGATCTGCCGGTACCGGATATTGAGCCATTCACCATCACACCAAACTTGAGATCCTCTTATGTCTTTGCCCGACACCCGAAACAGGAAAAGGAAACCGTATTTGTGAACCGGTATTTCTTTGACCATGTCATCAGCTTCTACATCTTTGACCTGATGAATGGACTGCAGCACGGCCATGCGCCCAGCCGGTGCTGCGGCTGCGGAACATACTTTCTCACCACCAACGGCCATATGCCGAAATACTGCGATGGCATTGCGCCCCAGGATCCCCGCATGACCTGCCGGCAGTACGGCGCCATGATGCGGCAGAAGGAGCAAAACAAACAGCACCCGGTCTATCGTCTGTTCACCACCCGCACCAACACCATCCGCAAGCACCACCAGAGAGGAAAGATCTCCGACGAGCTGTGCAATGAAGCGTTGTATGTGGCGGAGAGCCTGCGGGATAAGGCACTCATGGACAACGACTATGCCGCCAGCGGCTATGCGCATGACATGGAGCAGGAAGAGATCTATGCCCAGGCGAGAGCACGCCTTGCCCGGGAGGACCGGCCATGAGCATGTATCGCTGTGATGATCTCTGCCTGAGTAACGAAGATCTTGCCCTGCGGATACAGGACGGCGATCCGCAGGCTGCCCCGCTCCTGCTCTCCCAGAACGAGGGATATCTGACCATGCTGGCCGCAAGCTACTGCGCACAGTTTTCTCAGGACTTTCTGGTGGACGACCTCAAGCAGGAGGGTGCGCTGGCGCTGCTGGACGCGGCGCGGCGGTATGACCCATCCATGGGGACCAAGCTGCTGACCTATGCGACCCCCGCCATTGAGACGGCCATGCGGGACTGCGCAGCCCAAGGTTCTTTTTCTCTGTCGCTTCCGCTGGACCGTTACCACCAGCTGCGCCAGGTGGCATTTCTCTATGCCACCCATGAGGGGGACATAGAAACAGATCTTCTGCCGGCCATTCAAGAGAAGCTGACGGTCTCCGCCAAAGTCGCCAGGCGTCTGCTGGAAGAATACCGTACCGTGTTTCAGGTTGAGTGTTTGGGCGAGGGCGTCTTTGACCTGGGGTATGGCGGCGACCCGGCCAGGGCCTACGACCGTTCCATGCGGCGGACGCTGCTCCTGCAGCGCATGGGGGAGGTGCTGAGCCCCAGAGAACTAAATCTGGTGTGCTGTTATCTGGGGATCGGTCAGCCCAACGAGCAGGGCATGACCTTTCAGGAACTGGCTATCCGGCTCAACTACAACGGCCCCAGTGGCGCGGAGAAAACGTATAAGAGCGCCATCCGGAAACTGAAAAAACAGTTGAACGATGGTGCTTACGGCCAGTGGCTCTCCATCCAGAAAGCCATTCACAAGGCCAGAGCGGAAGCAGAGACTGATTCTGGTTGCTATGTGCCGCCGCAGACCACCTGGATGGATGAAAAAGAACTGGCAGAGCGGTTTCTCTGTGAAGTTATTTCGCTGATCCACGTCCATGAGATATTCAGCGACACATTGAAGCAGGAAACAGAATAAGCAGTATAGGTGTTTCCTTATCTGGTTTATTCTGTGGCCGCTCAACGTCGCATAGGGCCAGACAGGCTGTAAATGCTTTGTGACTTCATGTTATATCTTCCTTTCCAGATGCAGAAAGAGCGCCCGATCTCTTCGCCGTACATCGAGAGACCGAGCGCTCTTTTCATATTGATTCAGTTCCATGGAGAGCTACCACGCCAGCTCAAACCCTGGAGATAACAAGCTGCAGATTACCGATTAAACACTGGCAATAGCACATCCCAAAAACTACTTTCTTAACATCGTTGCAATTTACGAAAAAGTATGGTATATATACTTTCGATATTAAATAACGATTTTCGTTACAGAGGTGTTCTATGATTAAGATAAAACTGTCAGAACAGTTAGGGAACAGACGTATGTCCAGACGAGAACTGGCACAGTTAATCGGGGTCCGTCCAAATACAATTGGCGATATGTATAACGATAATGTTAAGCGATTAGATATTACGACACTGAACAAGATTTGCATGGCGCTTAGTTGTGATATTTCTGATATTTTGGAATTCATTAGAGATGAGGAGGTGGAACCGTAATGAAAAATGCGATAAGTTTATTTTGCTCATCAGGAATTGGTGATTTGGGATTACAGGCGAACGGGGTTCGAACGATTATCGCAAACGAATTACTACCAGAACGCGCAAGATTATTTCAAGCAAATTATCCAGATTGCAAGATGTTTTCAGGAGATATCTGGGATCTGAAAGAGGATATTATAAACTTTTATCGAGCAAATTATTCGGAATCTCCTTTTTTGATATTGGCCACTCCGCCTTGCCAAGGGATGTCTTCAAACGGAATGGGGAAAATGCTTAATGACTACCGAAAAGGATTGCGACCTAAATTTGATGAGAGAAATCGTTTGATTCTTCCCACATTGGATATTGTTGCCGCACTACAGCCTCAATGGGTTATCTTTGAAAATGTACCTAATATGCAGAACACCTTGATTTATAATGAGGAAGGAAACCTTGTAAACATTATAGATTACATTTTTTCTCGCTTGGGGGATAACTATGTTGGTAAAGCAGAGGTTGTTGATGTTGCTGACTACGGTGTTCCACAGAACCGCAAAAGATTGATTACCATCTTGTCTCGCACAAAAAAAGGCAAAGAGTATTTTTCTGCACATCATTCATTCATCCCAGCTCCGACACACGGCAGAGAAGCGACATTATTTTTACAACCGTGGGTTACTGTTCGCGATGCAATTGCGTCTGTTCCCCCTATCGATGGAAGAAAAGGCCGAAATTCACTTCCAGATTTTAACCCTCTTCACAAAGTCCCTCCGCTTGATGACAAAAAGTATACTTGGGTGTTAAATACACCAGAGGGAGAGACCGCTTTTAATAATCAATGCGTGAATCCGAATTGTGGCTACCAAGGCAACCAAAGGCATGGTGCTAAAAAAGTTAGCGGAATCAATCAAGCCTGCAATGATACTCCCTTGTACTGTGAAAAATGTGGTGCTCTGCTGCCAAGACCATATGTAGAGGATAAAGATGGCACATTGAGATTAATGAAAGGCTTTGTGAGCGCCTATAAGCGTATGCGTTGGGATGAACCTGCGAGCACTCTAACTCAGAACTTCCAATTTGCGTGTTCGGATAATAAGTTACACCCCTCCCAGCACAGGGTTCTATCAATTTATGAGGCGCTTATTTTGCAGTCAATTACAAACTATCCGTACTCATTTGTTGTGGATGGAAAAATGGTTCGCGACGGATTGATTCGAGATACAATTGGCGAAAGCGTTCCTCCGCTAATGATAGACAAAGTTGTCCAGAAAATTCTTTCAATATCATAACGAATGCCGCCTGTTGAATTTTGCTTACAACAGGCGGCATCTATTTATTTTACACTATAGCCAATCCACTTTGAGCGAGAAAACGCGTCTATGTACTCCGGCCGATCAATAACTGCAATCCACCCATCACACATTTTCTTTATACCAGTTTTCGCCATAATGGAAACACTGGTAGTACGACCACCGCCGTCAGTAGGCTGAACGATGCGTCCCCAATCATCTATCACCAAATCATTTCTATAAAAACAGGCAACGATGGTCGGAACTTCATTAAGAAAATCCCAGAAGATACCCAGAAGATTGTTTGTTTCTCTATGATGGGCCTTCCAGTCAAAGGAATTAACTAAAGCTATGCGCTGTTCCCCAATCAACGGTTTTGGTACCCTTGATGCGGGCGGCGTACTTCCACAGGTCGCTTTTACCTCCAAACCTCCATATAGATAAGGACTAAACAGAGACTTATCTCTTGGATACTTCTTACCATTTACAACTGTGTACAATGTTGAAAAATAATTTTTTTGCTCTTGTGTATGGGTGAGTAACAAATCGGGGTAGCCATCCTGATGTAAATTTGAATGAAGCGAATCATGTGAGAATCTCTGGATGCTTTTTGCAAAATACTCCCCGACAATACCACTCAAGTTACGCATGCCCATGGCTTCAAAGATGTTAATGTCAAATTGTTTAGTTTGTTCATCCAGAGTGCGTAATGCGTGATTACAAAAGTTAATTGCAGCCACCACATCATCGTTGCTGATAATCACAGTATTCCCTAATGATACAGTGTGATTTGAGTTTATAACATACGAATATGGCATATAAACACTCCTGTTCTGTATGATTTCTTTGGTTTTTTCAATTTGCACAGAGTCATTTTTCACAATGTCCCAACTCAGTCCGCTATCACTAAATATAACCTTATAATTATTGCGACAGATACTACATTTAAGTGATGCCCAACAGTCCCGGTGACCTTCGGTATAATCTTGTTCTTCTTCGACAGTACCTTGTCCACATGGACAGGCATACAGGCAACGAAGGATAGGCCCGTCTCTTTCTTCAGATAATAGTTTCAATTTCATATTTACGTCCACAAGAGAGAGCCCGCCGCATAGAGTGGCAGGTTGAATCCTCTTTACACTGTTAAAATTAATTCTCAATCAATCGATTTTTAATTTCTATTACATTTAAGGATTTGAAATCGTATTGAAAAATAGATGCAATGATAATCTGGTTATCAGAAAAATCCCTTTTTAGTATATTTACCATCAGTTGTATATTAGCTTGATCTACTTCCTTTCCGCTGGGCGAATCAAGAATAATTGGCAGTTTAATCCCCAGATGTTTTTCTATTTCAATGATATACGCTAACCGGAAGGCAAAAACTGTTTTATGTAGCACTGCACCCGATAATTCCTTTAGGTTAGAGGTAAACAAATATGATGAAGCAATAGACTCGCTGTTTCCTACGCCAAGCTCTGTAGCGTACTTCACCATATTTTCGTAGAGGGACATTATTACACCGGTATCTGACTTAGTTTTTCGAGATATTTCCTGACGAACGGATTTCAGCATTTTTTCCAGGTGTTTTATCTCTTTATCGATAGCAACTGCATCAATGGGGACAGCAGCAATTCGTCTGTCAAAAATATCAATCATGCTTTCTGACTGAAAAAAAGCCAACTGTTCTGCTTCACTTTCCTGTTCCTTCCGAGTATTTTCCAATTGATGCATGACCGAACGCAGCTCAGCAGATACGATTTTGCGTTTAGAAATCAAAAAATCTATTGTATCCGTCAAGCCAACGATGCTTTCTGCTGTTACAGGAAATATTGTCCCGTCCGGTAGCTGAACTATTAATTTCATTTCAGCAACATACTGACGTACACGCTTGTTATCTGAGAGACTTTTGTCGATTCTTCTCAATTCGCTCTGGAGCGCTTTTTGCTGTATCAGCAATTGGGCCATGACAGCATCAGATTCCACTGAATAGGAATCAGCTACCAAGGAACCGCTTTCTGCCACAATTTCCTCGCGGTATTTTGCAACACTGGCCATTTGGCGGTATTTGGAAACCTCCTTAGAGAGTTGTGCTTCTCTACGGATCAAATCACTGCAATCACAGCCGGAAAGGCCGCGTACCAATTCCTCGATGTTAAATCTAATACTCCCGATGGCAGTGCCTCGATTAAGAAGTGTCCAACCTTTTTCTTGGTCAGCGTAGAATGCCCCCAAGATATTATTCAGCACATCAACATTCTCAGTTCCAAAGATTATTTTATGCAAATCATATAATTGGTCAGGCAGTATGTATGTTCTTTTTTCTCCACTAACTGTAGCTTCGATAAAGTCGTTGGAATAACGCGATAATATTAATTCGCCGACAGAGTCCGCCAGAATCTGCGAAACAACCTCACATTGATCGAATTTAATCTTTCTCGTATTGGGAATGTTATACCCCAGAGAGTACAACATGAACCGCAGCAAGGTTGTTTTTCCCTTACTGTTTTCATGGCTGAAAATAAGATTTGCACCCTTTGTAAAACAGAAACTACGTTCTGCAAGTCCCTCTTTTATTCGAATGGATTGGAAAATCATAGACACACCCCACGCCTAATCTTATCGATGGTAATTCTTCTACGAATCACATTGTACAGAATGATCTTTGTAAGCGCTTCCAATGTTTCTTCATCAATGCCACCAGAAGTAAATTCTGATTTGTAATTCTCCCAGCTACTATTAATAAACTCTTGGCATTTTTCCATCTGCTTTTTTGAGCTGAAAAATTGTGTGTAGTCATACAGAATCTTTGTGAAAAATTCGATACGTTCACAACAGGAATCAATAATACTGCTGTAAAGACGAACAACTTCGTCATAAACACCGATGTCAAATTGATTTAAAAAGTCGTCATCACAACGATTAATGTCTGTTTCATACACCAGTATGGGCCATATTATGTCCTTTTTTCTCAACTGAATGGATGCATCCTTTTTGGCTCCATTGATAAAAATCTCATCGTGCCACACTTGCAGTAGCCATTTACCCAGCCCGTACGACACATTCACATTGAGGCTACCAATAAAATCATTCATCGCTTGTGTTACAGCTTTATAACGTTCCGCTTCATTATCGGTTTCGAATGGAAATACTTGTACCGTAAATTTTTCTGAATCAAGCGGATGTTCTACATTCCCCAGATATTTTTGTACTGTCACCTGAGCTGATGGTGGTAGACTTGAAAAAGATCTATGCGTAGGCAGGCCCCCGAAAACGCTCCTCGAGGCTTCATCATTGAAAGGATTTGGAGAATTGGTTATGAAAATCAATTCCTGAGCATCCACCCTTTGTGCGCCTTCCGAAAGGGATATCAATGCTTTTTTTAGATTTTCACGCACATGAGAAAAGTCAGAACTGCTCTTTTCAACCGCTTTTGCTTGGGCAAGAATTTTTTTACCATTCTCTAAAGTAAGTTCAATATCTTCCTCGTTACCCTCAAGACGCACAGAACGCAATTCCTTGATTCTTTCCAGCATAAGAATAATAGCGGCATTTCTTTGAAAATCAAAGCCAAATAAAACTGCGTTCGCACGTCTGTTTTTCACCATTCTCACTTTCCTCTCAGAAAATATCATGCATCTTTCTGTGGGTTCTCTGTAAATTCCAATATATCATTGGGGGTACAGTTCATGGCTCGACAGATACTCTCTACCTTATCAAGTGCCATATACTGTCCAGCCTTTATCTTTGTAATTATATTGGCAGAAATTTTGGCTCGTCGCATCAATTCTGCATTAGATACATCCCGGTCAATCATCAAATGCTGCAATCTCTTGTAGCTAAGCCATATTCATATACCTCCTGGGAAACACTCTGTCTACACCATATCATAGTTCTGTGAATTTATCAACGATTTTGGATTCTTCACTTAGCCAGGCATACCATTTATCGCTGTATGATATTGGATGTAAACGCAAATAGCCGCAAGCCATCATACGATAGCTTGCGGCTATTCCGATTGTTCCGTACCGGTAGTGCCCCTGGGGGTTCAGTTTATTTCCCTATAAGATGGAGCCCTCTGCGGCGGGTATTTTTTTGCTCAGACTTCCCCGTAGCCCTGCCCTTGGGTGATGATGTACGCCCAGAGCACCGGCCCCACCGCGCCGGTGGGGATGTACCCCAGCAGCCGCTGGACGGCGCGGACGGCGCGGGCCGTCTCCTGCCCATACACGCCGTCCACCGTCACGGATGGGACGGCGTCGTTCTTCGCGGCGATCTGGTTCAGGCGGGTTTGCAGCAGCGTCACCGCCTCCCCCGTGTCACCCGGCACCAGAAACCGTCCCGGATACACCTCCCGGGCAAACCGCTGGTAATCCTCCGGCAGGGTGTACAGCGTCTGCTCATACACGTTTTGCAGGGCGTTCCATGTGCGGCGCCCCACCACGCCGTCCACCTTCAGGCCGTAGGCGCTCTGAAAGGCGTACACCGCGTCCAGCATGGCCTGATCGAAGGTATCGGTGATGGGGATGGGCGGAAGCTGCGGCAGGAAATACCCCAGAAACGCCAGATAAAACCGGACGGTCTCCACGTTCAGCCCCCTATCCCCCAGCCGCAGCGCCTCCGGATACACACGCTGGGCCTCGGAGATGGTCAGTCCCTCGCTGGTGATCTCCGACAGGCTCTTGACGGCGTTGTAGACCAGCTTGATCTTGTACCAGGTGGCCTTGCCCACCACGCCGTCCGGCTCCAGATTGAAAATGCGCTGGAACGCCCGGACGGCGTTCTCCGTCTCCTCGTCGAACACGTTGGACACCTCGGTGATCGGCGGGATGGCGGGGTAATTCTTGCGGATGCGGTTGAGCTGCTGCTGGATGGTGCGCACATCCTCCCCCACGGAGCCCCGCTCCAGCGGCCGCCCCGGATAGGACGGCAGTCCGTCCCCCACTGGCGCGTTGGAGACGATATCGATGTTCTCCCCGAAGTAGTGCTGCAAGATCTCATAGGGCGTCAGTCCCTGCTCCGCCAGCCCTACACTGCCCCACTGGGACAGCCCGGCGCACTGGGTACGCACGCCGTCGCAGAACTGGGCGTACAGCGGCTCCACGTTGCCCCGCCGTACGATGTAGTTGTTGAAGATGTCGTCCACCAGCCGGTCGATGTTCTCGAAGGTGCTGCGCCCCGGTACGAAGGCCTGATCGTAGCGGGTGGTGCTGGTGATGTCGAAGTCGTAGCCCCGGCTGCGGTAATGCTCGGTGTAGATCCGGTTCAGTGCCACGGAGATCTGCGCCAGAATATTGGCGCGCAGAGCGTTTTCCGGCCATGTGGGATAGACCTCGCTGCTGGCCACGTTCTTGATGTAGGCGGTAAAGGGCAGCGTCACGTTCTCCGCCGCCTCGTTGGGCAGTCCCAGATGGACGGTGATGTACTCCGGTATCACGGGAAACGGCATGGCTTCTCTCCTCCCTTCATCATACAGCGCACAGCGACACCGCCAGGACTGTTTCGATGCGGGGGAACACCGTCACCGGCCGCCCCTCCACCGTGCCGTGCTGCGGGTGGCGCACCGACACCTGATACACCGTGCCGCTGATGCCCGCCGTCTCCGCCGACTGGGACCACCCGACGGGCAGCGCCGGCAGGCGGATATCCTCCGCGATGCCGGAGGCGTCGGTAACCCCCTCGTAGAACACCGTCGGCTCCGGGCCAAGGCGCCGGTAGATCTCCACCCGCGCCCCCTCCACCGGGAAAAGCCCCCTCCCCGTGGACACCTGCACCCGCACGCTGCCCCGCTCGGGGTGGGCGTCCAGAAACCACTGCTCCGGCCCTCTCTGCATGGTACTGTTCTCCATATATGCCCCTCCTTTCCTGCTCGCATCGTTCCCTTTATGCTATGCGCCCGCTGCGCCGGAGGTGCCAAAAAAGGAGAAGGGCTGCGGCGCAGCCCTTCTCCTTTTTTGCTTGTATGTTCTCAGAATGCCCAGCTGCCGTTGCGGAAGATGGGAACGGTCTTTCCGTCCTCGCACACGGCGTCGATGCTCATGTCGGCGGAGCCGATCATAAAGTCCTCGTGAACCATGGAGTCGTTGACGCCCAGTGCGCGGCACTCCTCCAGCGTCTTGTGCTCAAAGTCCCGGATGGTGTCGGCAAAGCCCATGCCCAGCGCCAGATGGCAGGCCGCGTTCTCATCGAACAGCGTGTTGTAGAACAGCAGGCCGGACTGGCAGATGGGGGAGTCGTAGGGTACCAGCGCGCACTCGCCCAGATAGGCGCTGCCCTCGTCCATGGTGATGAGCTTGGTCAGCAGGTCGTTGTTCTTCTCCGCGTGCCACTCCACGGCCTTGCCCTCGTGGAATCGGATCCAGAAGCCATCGATGAGCTGCCCCTGATAGCTCAGGGGCTTGGTGGCGTAGACGATGCCCTCCGCCTTGCCGCGCATGGGGGAGATAAAGCACTCCTCCGTGGGGATATTGGGGTTAAAGACGATGCCCTGCAGGCTCTTTTCGCAGCCGCCGCAGAACTGGGCCTCGGGGATCATGCCCACCTGAAAATCGGTGCCGTTGGCGCTCTTGTAGCGCAGCTCCCGGATGTGCAGGCCGTTGAGGTAGGCGCAGCGGTCGTGCATATCCTTGTTGTGGGCGTCCCAGTTGGCCACGGGGTCGCCCTCCAGCGCACGGCTGGTGGACAGGATGGCCTCCCACAGCTTCTCCACCGCCTGAGACTTCCGCAGGTTGGGGAACAGCTTCTTGGCCCACGCCTCGCCGGGTACGGCGGCGATGCACCACTGGTACTTGTTCTCGATCTGGTCGCGGTACTTCTTGATGATGGGGTACTTGCGCTGCTGGCTCTTGGCCATCTTCTCCTGATTGATGCCGTCGAGACCGTCCGGGTCCTCGCTGAGCAGGTAGATGCGGCAGGGGATGGTGTCCACATAGTGCTGCCAGCGCGCCTCCTCGTAGTTGTCCAGCTTGGACAGGGTGGTCAGCGTGCGGTAGCGGAAGTGCAGCTTCTGGAGGGGCTGGTAGTCCCAGTCCACCACCACCTTCTTGGCCTTGCACTTGTAGCACTCCTCCACCAGCATCTTCACGAACTCCGGCTGATCCAGCTCGGCGGCGATAAAGACCTCCTGCCCCGGCTGGACGTTGACGCCGCTGCGGGCGATAAGGCGGGCGTACTCCCGCAGAATGCTCTTTTTCATGGAAACTGCTCCTTTCATGTCTTTCAATCGGGTACTATTGTACCACCCTCTGCCCTTTTTGAAAAGACATCCTGTGAAAAAAAGCCGCCGTTTCCCAAAGATTTCATCCCCGCAGACCCAGCGGCAGCACCTGCTCGTAGGAGCTTGCGCCCGCGATGGAGCCGATGGGTACCACCGCATAGAGCCAGCCCGCGCCGTCCGGATAGACTCCTATGTCCATGTTGATGTTGGCGTCGGACAGTGTCCACGCCCGGCGCTCCGCCACCTCCGCCGCCGCGCCCGTCTGGCTGTACTTCGCGTCGAACCGCTCCGCCGCCACACGGCGCACGGTGTCCAGAAACACCGTCTCGTCCACGCCCAGCGCCGTCAGCAGCGCCGTCGTGGTGAGCCGCGCCCCCGCCGCGGTGTCGTAGAGGTATACGCTCTCCTCGGTCGCATCGTAGTTCCAGCCGCAGGACACGATCAGCGACAAGATATCGCCGTACTGGTAGCTGGTCCACGCCACATACCGGCAGGAGATGCCCATCCCGTCCTCTTTACTCGCCAACGCCTCCTCCACGATGGGGCCGTACCGGTCGGCGATCTCACGGTTGATGGCCTTGGCATCCTTCGTATCCGCCAGCAGCTGCGGCACCCGGTAGGTGTAGTGTCCGCTGCTGCCGCCGTCCGTATAGTCGAACGCCTCGTTGTACAGCGCGCCGATCAGCGATGTGCCGGAGGGCGCGCCCTCATCCGAAGCCAGCTGTATCCGTGCCATCAGCCGCTGATCCACGCCCTCATACTTTGCCGCCAGCTTATCCAGATAGGCCTGCACCGTGTTGGGCGCCTGCCGGTACCGCGCCGCCAGCGTATCAGCAGCGCCCTCGGTATACGCGCCATCGCTGCCCAGCAGGTAGGCGCACAGGTAGCTGAGGGGACACGTCTCCCAGTCCGGCAGGTGCGCGGCATCATACACGATGCCGTAATCCGCCGGGTCGATGCTCACCGGGTCGTTCACCATCTCACTGGGCCATGGCGTGATCTCCTTAGACGCAGCCCCCGCCGCGGTGTATTCCACCGTCATGGGTCCCATGTCTCCCGCCCAGAACCGCACGGTGAAGCCCTGCTCCGCCGAGAGCTGGATGCCCAGATCAAAGGGCTGGTACAGCGTCAGGCCGTCCGCGCCGCTCTCCACCCGGACGTCGCCGCCGGTGCGCTGCGTCTCGCCGTCGTCCACCTGCGTGATGAGTCCGAACTCCTGCAGCATGGCGGCCGCGCCGCCCTCGCCCTCGTACTGCGCCGTCATCTCCGGCGGCACCGTGACCAGCAGCTCGCCGGTGAGCCAGTTATTCTGATAGGTCACATCCACCAGACGGGCGGATACGCCGTCCTCCCGGGTGACAGCGGCGGGGCTGTAATATACCTGCCGCGTACCGCCCACAGCGCCGCCGGTTATGTCCGCCTCCAACTGCTCGATCAGCTGCCGCAGGCCGTCCACGCTCTGCCGCGCCGCCGCGATATCGTAGGCGCCGTCATTGGTGACCCGGCCCGTCTCCGTGCCGTTTTCCTGCCACGCCACCCACTCCGCATTGTCGATGAGCGCCATGGTCAGGTAGCCTCCGGCGCGCATCCGCTGCGCCCATGTCGGCCCGTAACCCAAAAAGCTCTCGCTGTCGTAGGTGTACAGTAGCGCCAGACCGTAGGGCTCCTGCTCTGTGCTGATCTGCATGGTGAAGCTCCAGTCGCTGTCCGCGCCCATTTTATCCAGTCCGACGGCGTTCAGGATCCTGCCCACGGCAGAGGGGTCGCCCACATAGGGCGTCCGCAGGGCGTACAGCGTTTCCGCGTCCCATGCGCCATCAACCGACGGCTCCCGCCGGCCGGGGCTGGTCAGGAAGCACACGGCGATGACCGCCGCTGCGATGACCAGCAGCACCGCCGCCCAGACAGCCGGTTTTTTCCCGTTCATGGCATTCTTCACCCTTTCCTGTACCGCCACCTCGCCGAAGGCCAGCGGGCATACCGCCGCCGGACGCTGCCGCACGGCGCAGGCCACCAGCGCCCGGGAATAGGCGGCGCGCCCCGCGCCGTCCACATCCCGCAGCACCCGCTCGTCACAGGCGTTCTCCATGTCCCGCCCCAGCAGGACATACGCCGCCCACAGCACCGGGTTGAACCAGTGCAGCGCCAGCAGCAGAAATGCCAGCGGCTTTACGAGGTGGTCGCCCCGTCGGATGTGGCACCGCTCATGGGCCAGCACCTGCGGCAGCGCCGCGTCGTCCATACCCTCCGGCACGTAGATGCGGGGACGGAGCAGCCCCAGCACAAAGGGTGTCCCCCACGAGCCGCAGCGGTACACGTTGTCCTCCAGCCGTACCGCCGTGCATACCCGGCGGTAGATGCCCAGATAGCTGACCAGCATATACGTCAGCATCATCACCACGCCCGTCAGCCAGATCGCCGCCAGCAGCGACACGGTCATCGCCGGCTTGGGCGTCGGTACAGGCTGTGCCGTCATGCTTTCCATCGGCGGCAGCGGCGGCGTCACCGGTTCCGTCGAGCCGCCGGACAGCACCTCGTCCGTTTTCTGCGCCGTCTCCTGTGTCTGGGGCAGCTCGTACAGCGCCGCCGTCACAGGGCTTTGCGCTGCCTGTAAGCTCACCGGGCTTTGCAGGGAGAAGGGCAGCACCAGCCGCACCGCCACCAGCACCCACAGCAGGCACACCGCCCACTTGGGCGCCCGCCGCAGCGCCAGCCGCGCCAGCATCACCGCCAGCGCCAGCACCCCTGCCTGCCACGAAAGCTCCACGATCCTCAGAAATATATCAGTCATTTCGCTTCTCCTCAAATTCGGCGATCATTCGCCGCAGCTCGTCCGCCTCCTCCGTCGACAGTCCGCGCCCGCCCACAAAGGCGCTGAGAAAACCGGGCAGGCTCCCGCGGAAATTCCGCTCCACAAAGGCACGGCTCTCGGCGCACTGTACCTCGCCGCGGGACACCAGCGCCGTTACCACGGCGTCCTCCGTCCTGACAACGCCCCGCTCGGTCAGCCGCTTGATAACCGTATAGGTGGTGGACTTCTTCCACCCCAGCTTCTCGGCGCACAGCCGCACCAGCTCGCTGCTCTTCACCGGCTGATGCTCCCACAGGATCTCGCAGAACCGCAGCTCGCTGTCAAAGATCTTCGGTGTTTCCAATCCTATCCCCTCCTTTTCGTGGTCTACATCGCTAGACCTCTCGCTTGTAGTCTAACCGATTAGACCTCTCTTGTCAAGCAAAAATTTGCATCCCCCGCCGCTTTGTGTCATTACAACTGCGGGATGGAGCGCGCATAAAAAAGAGACGGCTTCCGCTACTCCTGATAGGGGTACCTTGAAGCGTGTCCTCGGATTAGGCAGGCA
>ERZ772820.705-NODE-705-length-30546-cov-9.319668_pt1 | contig 30546 bp, 31 predicted proteins | sample MGYA00511377_ERZ772820 | MGnify/ENA primary metagenome ERZ772820 (study PRJEB29015, sample SAMEA2737684) | human gut metagenome | biome: human gut; feature: human-associated habitat; material: faeces | place: China | collected 2012 ... | reverse complement strand
GGCTTTAAGCTGTGCCAAGTTCTGCAAGATGATACTTACCGATACCCCACGGGAACGCATAACCGACAGTATCTTGTCGAAGTCGTCCGGCAGTGAAACATTGGCAAATTCGTCCATCATAAAATGAACAGGCATCGGCAGACAGCCGCCGTGGATATGGTCGGCTGCATAAAACAACTGCTGAAAGAGCTGTGTGTAAAGAATGGATACCAAGAAGTTGAAACTGGAGTCGTTATCCGGTATCAGTGCAAACAGTGCCACCTTTTTCTCTCCGAGTGACTGCAAATCCAGTTCATCGGCAGAAGTAAGAGCAGCAAGACTTTCCAAGTTAAACTTTTCAAGCCTTGCTGCAAGGGTTATCTGTATGGATTTTAATGTTTTGGAAGAGCCGGAATGATAAGAGTGGTAATACTTCAAAGCAATGTGGTCAGGGTTATCTATCATCAAATCTGAAAACAGATTATCAAGCGGAGAAGGACTTGGGTCGTCCTCGTCCTCAATCGCCCCGGCTCTGAGCATTTCCATTACCATTGCAAAATTCTGTTCTTCCGGCGGTGCTTCATAATGCAGATAAAATACAAGTGCAAGCAGAAGCATTGACGCTGCCGTATCCCAAAACGGGTCATTGCTCTGTGAACCTTTCGGAGTGGTACTCTTGAAAAGATTGGTTACGAGCTTCTGCACATCATTGTCATTCTGCAAATAAACAAACGGATTGTAACAATGGCTTTTCTCCATTGAAATCAAATCAAGCACACGCACTTCGTAACCTTTCTTCTCAAGAAGATGTCCCGTATCTCGCAGGATTTCCCCTTTCGGGTCTAATATCACATAGCTGTTTCTGGCAGCGTTCATAATATTAGGCTTTGCATAAAATCTTGTCTTACCTGCACCGGAGCCACCGCACACAAGCGTATTCAGATTTCGTCTGTGCTTCTTGGCATTAAGTCCAATGCACACATTCTGAGTCATCAGCTTATTTTCTGATAGTGGCTTTTGTCGGTACTTTTTATCAATGGCTCTGACATTGCCCCATTTGGCAGAACCGTGTTCTTCTCGTCTGCGGTAATTCTTTCTTGTTGAGAAATAAATCCCGATACCCATTCCATAGCATAAAAGCAAAATGAGGACAGTTTTCAGGCTGTCCCCACATAATTTTATGGAAAATGGATTATCAAAGAGTGTCGCAAGATTGGCTGCTATCTCCGGCAATCCTCCGCTTATGGAAGGTGCAATCAGAAGTGCCAGCCATATGACCGGAACGATACCGACAATGGATAAAATAATGGCAGTCTGCCTGTCATTATCTCGCTTCATCTGAGCGTTTCCTTTCAATCACTTTGAACTTTTTCAATGGGGCATTTCCGACTTTTACAAGCAGGTCGTCTACTGCATCTGCGGACTTGCCTTCCTCCATCAACTTTGTTTTCTCATCGTTTAAGGAGCGAATGACAACACCGTGTTCGTAATCGTCCAAAGCAATGTGGTAGAGTTTTTCTTTTTCCATATCTGCCCTCCGTTATCTCTCATAGTCCTTTGAACGCTCCTGCTTCTTGCGGAACATTTCATCAGAGATATGACTGTGAATTTCTGCCATTGCATTTCGTGTCTTGGAAAGCTCCGCACGGATTTCTTTCGGCTCTTTGGAAGCCAGTCCCTCCGGAATACGGTTAATTGCAAAATTCTGTGTATCTACGCCATACTTCTTGCAAATCATATATCCGATACACACTGCCTGAAAGCCCATATCCCTGCGGCTGTAACTTTCGCTGTTGATGGAAAGCTGTGCGTGTCCAAGTTCCTGAGCGACACACTGAGCAACTGCTACGCTGTCGCCCACATTACGCTTCACATACAAGGTCTGCTTTTCATTATTATAGAAAGCTGCCATATTCGGATACGGAAGTTCATCGGTTGCCGCAACCTCCACCGGAGATACATCAAGCATTGTCGTGATAAGTGCTTTCGGGTCACGGTTTGCTGATACTGCCGGAGCTTTTCTTCCATTTGTCTGCGTAACATCAAATACCTTTTTGACATTGTAGGAAATACCCGGAGAACCATCTGCTCTTGTGTATTCCACTGGTTCAAGGATAGAAATACTCTTTGCCCCTTTGGTAATCTTCACATTGTCCTTACCCCAATCATCAAAATCTTTAAGCTGTGTCGCCTGCGGATACTGACTGTAAATAAGGAGAGCATTTGCTGCGGAATATCTGTCCATTCGACTCTGCGTATCAAGAAAGTTCTTGAACTTCTCAGGGTCACTCACAATCTCACGGGCAGCGTCATCAATCATCTGATAGACCTTTTCTTTTTCTGCTCGCTTCTTTTCTGCATACTCCTCTTTGGATAATCTTGGCTGATTACCGCCAGCCTTTGCGGGTTTGAAATCATTTGTCATAGTGAATTACCTCTCTTTTGTTTTGGGTTTCTTCTTCGGCTGACGGTGTACCGTCTGACCGTTTTTCTGCTGCGGCTTCTTGCCGTCTTTCTTAATCTCCGGTTCTTTACGCTCTGCTTCTTTTTGCTGTTTTGCCTGTGCCTTGTAACGGTCAAGTTTCTCTTTGACCGATGGCTTTTCCACTGGCTTTGCAACACCCTTATCAGATTGCGTTTCTACCGGCTCTGAGTTTTGCCTTGACAGAGGGCTTTTGTCTGTTTTGGCGACTGAGGGGTTTGCGTTTGCTCGCTCCTCTTTCTGCATTGGATTTCTGACTGCTTCTTCCATAATGATTTCACTCTTGGATTTGGTCGGCTTTTCTTTCTCAACCGCTTCACGGTCTGCGATAGCCTTCTCTGCTTCACTGACAATCGAAGCCTTATCCACCTTGCCAAGTTCAAATCTTTCAACGATACGCTGAATTTTAGAAGCGTCCTCTGCTCTTGCAATAATATCTACCGGAGCGTTCTCTCCCTTTGTGTTCTTATCTCTGAGGACACAATAAAGAACGCCATAGCGTTTTGCCTGTTCGGTAAACTTCTTCAAATCCTTTTGCGGAATGGAAAAGACTTTCAGCTCCTTGCCTGACTTAATCATATTGGTAAGCCTTGCTTTGCCCTTCGTCTTTTGTTCCTGCTTCAGAACCGATACCAAAAGCAATGCGATATTCTTCGCCGCCGAACCGCTTAATCTTGCAGCAACTTCAAATCCTTCAAGCGAAAGCCTAACGACCTGCTCTGCTGCGTCACCACCGTTGTTCATAGCGTGATTTCTCCTTTCTCTGCTGTTTTTGTTCCTCTGTTTCGATATGCTCAAGGTTTTCTTCCATAACCTTTGACCTCTCCGCAATATCCTCGCAGAGTTTTACTTCCCGTCGGAGTTTTTTCAATTCTCCGTTGATAGAAGCGATTTCATCTTTTGCCGCCTGAAGCTGACCATCATCAATATTTGTTCTTATCTTTTTTCGGAGATGTGTTCTTCCGGCAATCAGATTTTTCATCTGCTCCTCTAAGGAAGTCTTATATGAAAAAAGCTGTTCGTCCGTGGAAATATTTTCTCGTCCGAGCAGCCTTACTTCATCAGTAATCTTATCGAGCTTCATCAAATCATCTTTCAAAAGATAATGAAGCCTTGCGTTATTCTGTTTCTTATACTTGGGCAGATAACCGAGTCTGTAACAGTAATACAGATACAGCCCATAAAGTCCGCCTTTCTTTTTCAGCTTCTGCCCTCTGGTCTGCATACGGTACTGTCTTGGTTTATAAGTCGCCCTCTGGAACGGCTCAATCTCTGCCCATCTGTCACGATTTTCTTTGATACGCTCTACAATCCGGTCATTGGTATAATCTGCTCCGAGATTTTTCAGTCGTATCGGCTTATCGTATCCCTTTGGAATGACCGTCCAGTATTTTCGGCTTGGACTTAGGTTATAGGCATATCCCATTTCCTTGAGAGCAAACTGAAATTCTTTCAGGGTCTTGCTGTGGTCGATAGCATAATCAATGGCTTCTTTTGCAACCGAATAGCGTGTCGGCATACCTGCCTTTTCTTTCATCGTCAGATAATCCGACTGCTTACTGCGGTTCGGATTCGGGTCATAGTAAAGTCCGTACTTCTCACAAATCCTGTCTGCAACTTTTCGGAATTTGAACCACGCTTTTTCCTCGCCCCACAAATGTTTGCCATCGACGAAAGAAATAGAGTTGATGACAAAATGGCAATGCAGGTGCTTTGTGTTCAGGTGGGTTGTCACAACGACCTGAAATCTTTTACCCCACACTTCATTTGCAAATTCCATTCCGATTTTCTGTGCCATCTCAGGAGATATATCTGTTTCCTTGAAACTCAAATATCCGTGATAGGCTTGGATACCGTCTGTCTTTTGGTACTGCTCCTTAACCGTTATGAATTGGTCACGGGCAATCGCCACATTACAGTTGATACCCTCAACATAAAATTCTCGCTCTGTTTTTTCTTCGTCCTTTGCATAAGCAATAACATCAGCAAGAGCCTGATACTGTTCCGGTGAAAACTCCCTTTTGATATTTGCAGAAGTCTTTTCGGGATTGGTTGCATAGTCAATGACCTGACCAAGCCTTTCTGTTACCGACCACAACTTTGTTACTGCCATTTCATTTCGCTCTGATTTGGACGAAGATATGTCCTCTCAATCTCTGACTGGAACTTATTCCACTTTGCAGCTTCATTCTTCAGCATAGGTGCGTCAATGAAACCAAGTGTATTTGCTTTGGCAGCAAGCTGATTGATGTTATTACCGATAGAGGAAAGTTCCCTCATCACATCATAGAAGCGGTCATCGGGTTTCTCTTTCGGCTCGTAACCTCTGATAAGCAAACGGATAAGTCCTGCTTCGGAAAGACAAGCCTTCTTTGCCTTTGCTGCCAAGTCCTGTGCTTCCTTGCGGTTAAAGCGTACAATCTTCTGAATGTTTCTCTTTCTCATAATCGGTATCTTCCTTTCTCTTTACTCTGCAATCTTTGTTAATCTGGAATAAGCACATCATCGTAACGCCAAGACAACTGCCGAGCAGTGTTCCGGCGGCGATAAGTAATAACTCTCTCAAATCAAGTTCTCCTTTCTCACGGGGTATTAGGGGCAACCCCTAACGAGCCTTTTACCGTTTGGGAAACTGTGTTTATCCAAATGGTCTGCTCGCTAAGAATAAACATCTCCTCCGGGTTGCCCCGTTCTCAGTCTACTATCTCTCATAATCCTTTGATTTCGGCTTAAAAGGTTCAGCCACGATATTGCCGCCCACATCCTTAGAAAAGCGTTCAGGATACTTGAACTGTTCCTTATACTTCTTCATCATATCGTCCGGCAAGCTCTGAAAGCTCTCACTCTCAGGCGGTGCATAACAGATAAAGAACTTGCCGCAGATAATATCAACCATCTCTTTCTTATCGTTGTCCTGCACATAAACAGCACGATTAAGCGAAAGTCCTCTCATCTTTCCTTCCTCATTACAGATGATTGCAACGTCATCATCAAAGGGCATATATTCCTCAATATCCCCTCCGACAACCTCCTGCATTGCTTCCAGACTGTCGTCGATTACAATTTCCTTCGGGTACTTTTCCGGTTCTACCAAGAGAACTTTAATCTTAGAATCATTCATCGTTCTTCATTCCTTTCGTGTGTTTTTTTATTGTAAATTCCCATCCGCATACAAAGAAAATCGTTGAAGTCCTTACCTGCTTTTGGTGGCTCATCAACGATTTCATACTTATCCGGCAGAATGGTTTTTAAGGTCTGTGCTGCCTTTCTGCCCGCTATATCATTGTCAAAATGGATACGGATTTTCCTGACAGATGGGTTACTGCCAAGATACTTTTCCAGTGCAATCGGCACTTTACTGTCCTCAATTTTCTTTGCCGGAGAATACACCCCGGACAGCGAAACAAAGCTCATTTCTTTCCAATCCTGCCCGTTCAGCTTCGCAAGCGTGGCATAGGATAACAGGTCTATGGCACACTCAAAGAGGTGTACTTCCTCCAAGTTTTCCTTACCAAGCCGAAAAGAATAATCTTTTTTACTGCCACTGCAATCGCCCATAATCCTACGCTTATTCGTGGAACGGTAGGCTGCATATTTCGGTTCTTTCTTCTCGTCATAGCCTACAAACACAACATTGTGATACGGCAGGCTCTCAAAGATAAGGTCATTAGAGATACAGTAATTGATGATTTCAAAATCTATTCCTCTCCCGAAAAGATACTCTGTAATCACTCTGTTGGAAGCACATTTTTCAGGGAGAAGAAGTGGTTTGTTTTCCTCTTTTGGCTGTGGCTTTTCATAGACCGGAGCCTGAATCGCTGTGTGTCCGATAATGGTTTCCACCGCTTCAAGGAAGCTGTAACCTTTGACCTTAATCAGATAATCCAAAGCACTCCTGCCACCGATACCTCTCGACCACCATATCCATTTCCCGTTTGAAATCTTCAAACTGTCGTGGGTTCTGGTGCAATAGGTGTTACCTGAAAACTTAACCAGCTCATACGGTTCATAATTTTTCAGGTAGGTTAATAAGTCCATCTGCTTCGCCTGAATGATTAACTCAGGTGCGATAAATGGCATATCGACCACCGCCTTCCTGTTTATCTCTCATACGATTTCTCCTTTCTGCCGCCGACTGCTTCGCCCTCATCAGGCTCTCCGCCGACAATCTCATTTTCCTTTTTATCCATATTGAGCAGGATATTCAGCTCATCAAGTCGGGCAGTTTTTGCCCTCAATTCTTCCTCCTTTGCAAACGGCTTTTCGATTTCCTGCTTCGCTGTTTCAAACTGCTTCTCCGTATTTTCAAGGCTGTTTTTCGTATCAGCAAGTGCTTCCTCAAAGCGTTCTATGCCGTTATCTATTCTCACGATATTACCGTGAGCATCGTCGCCAAGCGGTACATCTCTGCTCGTTTCGCCTTTCAGTTTCACAACATAATTACGCTGCACCGTATCAAAATACAGTTCCATTTGAAAGCCACGGTACTCGCCAAGTGGTATCGCATCGGGACTGTTCATTGACTTGCAGGCATTGATGATTGCCTGACCTGCTTCGGCTTTTTCGGAATAAGAAACACCCGATACCATCATTCCAAGCGGCTGCTCGTCTATCGGTTTCGGGTGTAATTTTGCTGTTTCAACATCTTTTGTAAGTCCCTCTACACGGGATTTTAAGTAAGCAATCTGTTGTGGGTAGAACTTGATGACCTTATCCTCCAGTCCGTATTTCTCCGATAAGAAATTGGATTTTAACATCTTCAGCTTCTGCACCTGAATGTCTAAGTCCATCTTTTCTTTGATATACGGATTGCCTGTTGCAAGCATTTTTATCTCCGCATAGGACAGTGCGGTTTCATCAATATCCTCTGCCGACCTGACCGGAGATTTGCTCGTCATAATCTGACTTGCGAACTTCTGCTTACCTTCCACAAGCTGATAGAGGTATGCATCAAAGGTCTGCTCTGTTACATAGCGGTAAATATCTACCTGCGGATTTTCATTGCCCTGACGGACAATTCTACCGGAACGCTGCTCCAAATCTGAAGGTCGCCACGGACAATCCACATCGTGAAGTGCGATAAGTTTATCCTGCACATTCGTTCCTGCTCCCATCTTCTGAGTAGAGCCAAGAAGCACCCTGACTTCTCCCTTGCGGGTCTTTTGGAACAGTTCTTTTTTCTTCATATCCGTGTCGGCTTCGTGTATGAACTTCACTTCACTTTCAGGAATACCTCTCTCAATCAGCTTCTTTCTGATGTCGTTATAGACGGAAAATGTGCCGTCGTTCTTCGGCGTGGAAAGGTCACAAAACACAAGCTGTGCCGATTTCTTGTCGGCATTTTCTTTCCATATCCGATAGATGTTATCGACGCAGGCATTGATTTTACTGCCCTCAAAATCAGGCAGCATATCGTTTAGCATACGCTGGTCAAGAGCCAGTTTTCTTCCGTCATTCGTGATTTTCAGCATATTATCTACGCTTGAATCCACACCGCCGCCACGCACCTGCTCGGCTCTCTCTGCAAGGGAAGCAACCATCTCCTTCTGCATTTCCGATGGCTTTACTGCAATGTTATGGTACTTTGCTTCCGGTACTGGCAGGTTCAACATATCTGCTGTTTTAATGTCCGCTATCTCCTTGAACATCGCCATTAGTTCAGGCAAGTTATAGAATTTTGCGAACCTTGTCTTTGCTCTGTATCCTGTTCCTTCCGGTGTAAGTTCCACTGCCGTAATGGTTTCTCCGAAAGTGGAAGCCCAGGCGTCAAAGTGCTGCAACCCATTTTTCACAAGCGTGTTGTACTGCAAATATCGCTGTATCGTGTAGAGTTCCACCATACTGTTTGAGATAGGTGTACCCGTTGCAAATACGGTTCCTCGTCCTCCGGTAATCTCGTCAAGGTAACGGCACTTCATAAAGAGGTCGGAAGATTTCTGTGCTTCCGTCTGTGCGATACCGCCCACATTACGCATTTTTGTATAAAGATAAAGGTTCTTGTAATAATGGCTTTCATCAACAAAAAGCCTGTCTACACCAAGTTCCTCAAAGGTTACAACATCATCTTTTTTCGTCTGGTCATTGAGTTTATCAAGTTTCTGCTTGATAGATTTCTTTGACTTTTCAAGCTGCTTTATGGAGAAGTTTTCCCCTCGGTTTCGCTTGAGTTCCGCAATTCCTCCGGTTATCTCCTCAAGCTGCTGTTCTAAGATTGCCCTCTGTCTTTCAATGGACATCGGGATTTTCTCAAACTGTGAATGTCCGATGATAACGGCGTCATAATCTCCGGTTGCAATCCTGCCGCAGAACTTTTTACGGTTCTTGGTTTCAAAATCTTTCTTTGTTGCGACAAGGATATTCGCCGCCGGATAGAGCTGCAAATACTCAGCCGCCCATTGTTCGGTCAAGTGATTTGGTACAACAAACAGTGACTTATTACAAAGTCCAAGCCTTTTCGACTCCTGTGCTGCCGCTACCATTTCAAAAGTTTTTCCTGCTCCGACTGCGTGTGCAAGAAGCGTATTTCCTCCGTAAAGGATATGAGCAACTGCATTTTTCTGATGTTCTCTGAGTTCAATTTCAGGATTCATACCATTGAAAATAATATGGCTTCCGTCATACTCACGAGGTCTGACACTGTTGAATTTCTCATTGTAGGATTTGCAAAGCCTTTCCCTTCGTTCAGGGTCAGACCATATCCAGTCCTGAAATTCCTGCTTAATCATTTCCTGCTTCGACTGAGCAATCGCTGTTTCCTTTTTATTCAGGACAGCCTTTTTCTTTCCCTCATCATCTTCGATATAATCAAAGATACGCACATCTTTTAAGTTCAGTGTTTCCTCGATAATCTTATAGGCATTGATGCGGGAAGTTCCGTAAGTGTTATATGCCCTTACATTTCCTTTGTCGTAAGATTTGCCCTCAATATTCCACTCACTCGTAAATGGAGAGAAGTGAACTTTGATATTCCACTGTGCATAGCGTGGTGTTTCAAGCAAATGAAAGATAAACTCCTGCACATCGTCCGGTGGCAGCCAAGTTGCACCAAGTCGCACGGAAATTTCACTTGCAGTCAGGTCTTTCGGCTGCACCTTTTGAAGTGCTTCCACATTGACCTTATAATCTTCCGGATAGAGTTCTGCCGATTTTTTTGCAATCCTCAGCTTCTCTCTGACATTACCGGAAAGGTATTCATCAGCCGTTAGATACTTCGGTTCGTAAGAATTTCCATACTCATAAAGCGGATTTAGGAAGATAACACCCTTTAAGTCCTCAAAGATTTCATTCTCCGATTTACCGGAAAGCTCCATCATATAGTCCATATCAATCGTGGCTTTTTCTCCAAGAGATACCGCCAACGCTTCGCTTGCCGTATCAACAGAAGTAACCGGAGTATGCGGCTTAATTGTCCTCTTAGAAAACATATCAGCCTTACGCTCCAGTTCTCCGTCCTCTCCGATTATCTCCAATGCGGAAAGCAAAGAGAATGAACTGTCCTGCGAAAAAGCAGAAGTATTTGCACGGCTGTTAATGAGTCCGTACTTACCTGAAAAGGTATCATAAAGTCTGTTTAATCTCTCCTGCTCCGCTTTGATTTCGCTGTCAGGGTAATCTTCTGTCTGCAATTCAATCAGCGTTCTGACGGAATTTCTAATAGCAATCATACCCTTAATTCGGTTCTCTGCGGTTGCCGACACTTCCACCGGAGTCATACGGGAATTTTCACGATAGTAGATTTTATCGTCCACCACCGTATAGGAAAAGTTTCTCACTGTCGGGTCTGCCGGAATAGAATTATCTTCCTCCTCCAGTTCTTCCTCGGCTTCATATTCCGTGATTTCTCCGTGAATATTTGCTACTGCTTCATCAAGCTGTGCTGCAAGGTCTGCATTTTCATACGGCACACAAGTTGCTTCCATACCGAAACGCCCCGATACCATCTTCATTTCTCCAAGTATCATTTCGGGGTGCTGCACAAAATAAGAGTTCATCTTAATTCCGTTCTCATCGGTATCAAGATGAACCCAATCCGGCTCAATATCTATCAGTCTGTCACGTTTTTGCAGGATAAGAATATCCGAAACGACTTCCGTTCCTGCATTACCCTTAAAGGTATTATTCGGCAATCGGATTGCTCCAAGAAGCTCTGCTCTCTGTGCAATATACTTTCGTACTGCTAAAGTTTCCTTATCCATTGTGCCTTTGCTCGTTACAAGAGCCATCACACCGCCGGGTCTTAACTTATCAAGGGACTTTGCAAAAAAGTAATCGTGTATCAGGAACTTATGCTTGTCATACCTTTTATCCGATACCTTAAAATCTCCAAAAGGCACATTACCAACCACTCCATCAAAGAAGCTGTCCGGCAGATTTGTTTCTTCAAATCCTTGTGCCGCAATGGTTGTTTTCTGATAAAGCTGCTGTGCAATCCCTGCGGAAATCGTATCAAGTTCCACACCGTAAATCTTACTGTCCTGCATTGTGTCCGGCAGCATACCGATGAAATTACCGATACCGCAGGACGGCTCTAACAAGTTGCCTTCCTTAAAGCCCATCTGCTCCATTGCCTTATAAATGGCTGTGATAACTTCGGGCGGCGTGTAGAACGCAGTCAATGTGCTTTCTCTTGCCGAAGCATATTCCTCCGGTGTTAATACCGAAGAAAGTTCCAGATATTCCGTTGCCCACGCTGAATTATTTTCATCAAAGGCTTCTGAAAGCCCACCCCAACCGACATACTTTGATAAGATAATCTGTTCTTCAGGAGTGGCAAATCTGTTTTCTTCCTGACATTTTTTAAGAAGCTGTATCGCCATAATATTTCTGCGGAAGCGTTCCTTTTTACCAACCGTTTCAACCTCATTTTCTCTAAGATTAAAGGTGTGACGGTCTGCCATAGGCACATCAGGGTGCAAGTCAAAGCCTTTGACTTTTTTCTTCTGCTCCCAAGCGGGAACTACCGGCTCAGGCTCTTTATCATAACCGTTTCCTATGCGATACCCCTGATGATACATCTCATCATAGCTGTCAAAACCTGACTGCGAAGCTACTATCTCTCGATAATCTTCAATCGGCATACTGCCCATATTGGTCTGAACTTCTTCCGTTTCATTTCTTTCTTCGGCAGGTTCTTCCTTTACAATCAAATGCTCATTCATCGGATTCTCTCGCACTTTTCTGTCAAACTCTGTGCGTGAAAATTCCTTATTGAACAGTGGCACATCATAGTCATAGAGCATTACTCTCTCATCATCAACAGATAAGATTTCGTACTCAGAAGCACCGATATACACCTTATCGCCAAGATGATATTCATACTGCACATCTTGTAGCTGTTCTGCTTCTTCAGGTTCTTTTTCGGCTGGTTCGACCTCCTGCTCCGGCGGTGCATTAGAGAGTATCTCTCGGTTTCTTTTCGTTTCCTCGATTTTGGCTCTGCGTTCCTCTTGACTTTCAAGCCACTGAGGATAGCGTTCTTTTTCCTTTGGATTTAAGTATCTGTCCATTCGGATAAGTTCCCCGATACGTTTCTCCACCTGCGACCACGAAAGCGTGATATGTGGATTTTCTTTACCGATGCCTTTCGTAATCGTAATACCTTTTCCATCGTGGCTCTCATCAATGCCTGCCCCGATTATGACGGGATAAGAACCGCCCCAACCGTATTCATTTTTCAAGAAGTCGGCATTTTCTTTTGCAGAAAGGCTTTTTTCAAACTGCTCATAGATACGCATTTTCCCCTCAGAAAATCCGCTTCCATTCGCAAGAACAGCGTCGATAATCTCCTGAGAAAAAGTAAAGGCAGAGGTTTTCTTTTCCTCTGCCCGACCGTCTAATATGAATGTCATCTGACCGTCCATTGACGGTAATGGTTTTATGCTGTCACTTAATTCTCCCAGTAATCGCATAGCTTCAAAGTGTCGGGCAATAACAGCCCAATCATAAAAGCTCTGTGCGGTTCTGCTGTCGTATTTGCCCTCCCACAAATGCAGAACGTTTTCAAAGGTCTTGTACCCTACTGTCCTGCCGTCCTCTAAAGTAAGTTCGGTATAATCATTATTGAAAATACTCTTTATATACTCTGTGCGGTCTTTGTTATCAGGATTACGTTCATAATAATCTTTGATTTCTTCCAGACTTGCTGACAAATGTGGTGTCGTTCTGAGAATTTCATTGATTACTTCATCACGTCCAAAGAACGGAAGGCTTTTATCCTCGTGCGTTCTGTCGTAATACTCTAAGCGAATATCACTTCCGCTTTCACGATTTCCTGTGCCGAGCTGCGAAGAGAGTTCATCAGACGAACCCATTTCATCATATCCTCCGCTTTCATCTGTTCGGTCACTCCCTCTTTCTGTGCCATCTGGCTCAGGATTGTTTCCTCCATCTTGCTGGCTCTCTGTTCCACTTCCGCCAAGTGCTGTGTCAGTTCGCCCCTCGTCAGGAGATTGTAGTAAAGGACTCTGTGATGTTCCTTCAGAAACTCTCTCCTCATCTGAGCGTATCTGCCCAACGTCACTTCCGGCTGCTGTGGAAGTTTCAGGTTCGGAAGGCTGTAATCGCCCACCATCGTGTAGGTCAGTTCGTTCATTGTCCAAACTCCTTTCGTCGTTATTTTCAACCTTATTGTATTCATTTCTGTCCTGACCGACAATTATGCGATTTTGACGGTTGAGTGCAGTAATTGTTTTAGATATTTCCGTCAATCCCATTTCTGCAATATCACTGGTAGCAAATCCAAGTGCATTGAGTGTTTCCTGCGTATTGAAGTTGGTAACATCTCTGAAATCATCAAGTTCAAAATAACCGTCCGTATCAACGCCGAGCCTTGACATCATCATATATGCCACACTGTTTGTCACGACATTTTTATAAATGAAAGCCACAATATCCTCTTCCACTTCCTCAAAGGAACTGCCCTCGGTTGCATAGTAAAGGTCTTGCAGATAATCAGGGATATTATCCTCTGCCGCATTTCTTGCTGCTCCCATAATTGCTTCGGCAAGACTGCTCTTATTCTCAATCTCTCCGAAAGTGCTTTCCAATGTTTCAATCACATCAGCTTCGTATTCCTGACGCATATCCCAAATCGGGACTGTTCTTGAATATCTGCTTTCGTGAGTATCTGAAATATCAAAGTAATGTGTCAGTCTTTGCCGTGAACGGTTTTCATCAGCAAAAACAGCAATACCTCTTGCACCTCGGTTGACCCATCTGCCAAAAATTTTGTTCCACTGCTCTATCTCAAGAACCGCTGTTGCATCAGGTCGCTGTGCATATACAAGTAGCTGTTCGTCATAACGTAACTTATAATTTCGGCAAGCCGAAGCCAAGAATGCCTGCCAGTTCTGAGGATTTGACACAACCGTTTTGCAGGTGCGGTTGTAAAGCTCAGAAATAAGGTCATATTTTCGTGCCATTACTCTTGCACCTCCTTATCGCTGTTTTTCTCTGTTTCTGGTCTTGTTTTTTGACGGTTCGGATTGATTGACAGGTTCAACTTTACTTCCACTAAGCTCCATTTTTTCAGCAAACTCGCATATATGATAGCAGCAATTTCCGACATACAAATGGTAGTCATCAATATACTTGCACACTCTGTCTGCTGTGTGTCCATCACGAAAAGTAATCCTGATTTTCCCTCCATCGGGAATATAGAATTTCAAATTGTAATGACTGTCTATAAATCGAATTTGCTTTTCCTGCGGCTCTGCTCTATTCTCCTGTTGCTTCATTTTCCTTACCTCTCATTTTTGTTGCTTCATCAGAACCGCCGCCCAAATACGAAAAGAGTTTACCGGACTTTGTATTCTTCTGAAGCTCCATAATCACACCCATATCAGGAATCGTGATATTCGGGATTTTCAGGATTGCTTCCATATCAAGCTGCTGCAACTTTTTCTCCGTATCACAACCGGAGTCAAAGAGTTTATTCAGCACCTTGACCTTATTCTGAAAAGTTGCTTTGTCTTTCACGAAAATACCTCCTTAGCTAATGTTGATTACAATAGAAATACTGCCGCTCTGTTCTTCTTTCTGCGGATTACGTGAATACTCAGGAAAAAGGGACTGTACTCTCTGCCTTGCCCTGCGTATGGTTTCAAAACAAGGAAGTCCGTATGCTCGGTAATTAAATACAATATCCTCAAGCGGAAGATTTCCGGCAGGTATATATCCGTACCGATTGTAATAATGCAGAATGAGAAGCATATCATCATACCTCGACATCGGGCATTCCTTTAAGATTTCAAGCACTCGGCTCTCCACCGTTTTCTGTTGTTTCATAATGTTCCTCCAAAAATTAAAGGGACAGAGTTTTTTACGCTCTGCCCCGACTGGTTAATGTTCGCTTGTTACTTACTTCTTACGGTTTTTAACCTGAAGAAAGATAAAGCCGCCGACAATAACGGCGACTAATGCGATAGCGATAATTGTCTTTGCTTCCATTACTCGTTACCCTCCTTTTTCTTCTTTTTGTGTGCAACAACAGAAGTTACGGCGATACCGACAGCAGAAAGTCCGGCAAGGACATACCAAAGTTTCATATTGGTATCATCTCCTGTTTTCGGAGTATCCCTCAACTCATTGTGCATTTTTACAACGGCTGTTTCATCAAGTTTGATAGTAACATTCTGGTCGGCAGGTGTGATATATGCGGCAGAGGCATTGTTTGCCACTTCGGATACGGTATATTCGCCAATACGAAGTCCCTCAATCACAATTTCGCCGTTCTTATCTGTTTCAAATGTCATATCATAACCGTTTGCTCCGGTTACTCTGAACGCAAAACCTTTAACCTTACCATCTGAAGATGTCTTGACGATTTTCAGTGTTCCACGCATAGCTTCATTGATAAATCCAACACCAGCCTTATTCTCAACGGAATAAGTTGTTTCGTCTTTCTCAATGAAAACAGAGTATTCTCCCTTATCAAGCAGGAAGCCCTCTGGTGCTTTTGTTTCACGGACAATATATTTTCCGTAAAGCAGCTCTTTCATCTCATAAATTCCGGTTTCGGTTTCTTCAAGATTTCCGATAAGTTCATCGCCATCATCAATCTTTCCGTTCTCATTGGTGTCCTTATATACCTCAAAGGTTGCACCCGTAAGTTTGTTATCTGGATATTCAGCGTCCATCTTCGTGAGTCTGATATTGCCGTGAACATACTCATTGACAATCTCAATTTCAACTACCTGCTCGGCTTTGCTGATATTGACCTCATACGCTTTTTCATCAAGAACAAATCCCTTTGGCTGCTCGATTTCTCTTACAATCCATTTGCCATAAGGAACTTTTGCAAAAGAAAAACTACCGTCTTTTGCAGAGGTAGTCGTCATAAGTGCCGTATCCTTTGTAAATTCTGTTTCTTCGGCTTTGAAGATACCGATAACAGCACCCTCAAGTGCTTCTCCATTCTCGTCAATCTTCTTACCTGATACAGAACCATAGATAAGTTCATTCTTGATTTCTTTTCCATCATTCACTTTGATTTCAACTGTTGCGGTATCCTGACCTGCGTATTCAAATACAACCGGATACTTCGTATCAGAGAGAATATAATGCTCATCGGTTGCAATCTCTTTGACATAGTATTTGCCAAACGGAAGGTCTGACTTCATAACAGCAGTTCCATTTTCATTTACGCTGACAATCTCAATCAGTCCATCAGCCGGAATAACTGTACCGCTTGCAGATACAATATCTTCTGCGGCATAAAGACCAAAGCTGATGTTTTTGATTTCTCCGTTGTCGCCAATACCAAATGTCTTATCCTTTTCAATGGCTTTTGCAAGGCTTACCTGCACTTTCTGTCTTTCGTTATAGAACGATGTGGAAGTTTCGGTAACAGAGATATTCTGACCTGCATAAGTAAGCTCAACCGTATGTGTTTCGCCACTCACTACCATTCCATCAGGTGCGGTAATTTCCTTGACCTCGTATTTTCCGAGATAAAGTTCTTTGCTCTTCACAAATCCATCGGAGCTTGTTGTGATAGTATCTACCACTTCGCCCTTTGAATAGCGGAGTGTACCGTCCGGTGTGCTAATATCTTCCGCAGCACGGACTTCATAAACTGCACCCTCAAGTCCTGCCACTTCATAAACAGGCTGATAAATGACATCACTGTCCTCAGAACCACTTACATTGACACCACTAAATACTTCTCCGGTCTTTTCAACCGTGATAGTACCTTTCTGTGCCATATTCGGCTTATTGACTTTCACAACAGTTACGCCGCCTTCCTCTGTGGAATTTTCTTCGGTAATATCAAAATATACCGGAGTATCATCAAGTACATACCCGTATGGAGCTTGTACCTCTACGATGGAATATCCCTTGCCATAATCCAGTTTCTCAGGTGTTACAAGAGAACCATTTGCGTCGGTATAGAACACATCAATCGTGGTTGGTGTCGGATAAGTAAAGGTCATTTTGACCTGATTGCCCTGCGGGTCGTAAATCTTAAATCCTGCTCCTGCATACGGAATACTCTTTCCGCTTTCTGCGTCCACCTTGACTACATTGACAAAGCTCTCAAAGTTACGGTTATTGATAAGATAACGATACGTCTGTGCGTTCTGTGAAATGAACACATCAAAATCGTCCATCATCTCTCTGCCTTCCCAACCAGAAGTCTGGTGTACGGTATAAATACCATACGGCATATCTTTTGTCTGACCGAAGCCATTTTCATCGCAAACAATGGTATCTCTCTCGTCTTTATTGGCTGCGTCATAGCTTCCGGCAGATTTCAAATAAATCTCAAAGGAAGCACCCTTTTCAGGAGTTTCAATCTTTGTTTCTCCATCATCAGTGTGTTTAATGATAGCCACATTGCCTTTGATTACCTGCTCGGTTACATCATTGGAAGTAAGGTTGTGTTCCACCTCATAAAGTTTCGGGTCTGCACCTACTTCATGGATAGTCTTATCAAGCAAATATCCCTCTGACGGTGTGATTTCTCGGATTGTCCAGTCGGTATCACAAACATATTCTTTAGTAGTGAACTGACCGTTTTCATCAGTAACATACTTATCTACAAGCGTTTCGCCCTTATAGATACCGTAAACTGCTCCCGAAAGTTTGGCATTGCCCTGTGCTTCGCCTTTCTCAGCGTCGCTCTTTGTTACTGTTGCAGTAAACTTCTTCAAAATATTATTGAAGTTTCTTGTGGTTACTTCTTTCCACTTCACTGGTGCAGTCTGATTTTTTGGCACAACATAACGGATAGCCGTGTCTACTTCTTCAAGGGTATATGGTTCAGAACCACTGATAAGCACATCTTTGAAAGTTGCCACACCGTTTTTGTCTGTAACTGCATACTGGTCAACAGCATCACCGGAAAGAGAAGTACCGAAAAGATGGAACTTCACACCTTCAACAAGGTTATCTTCTGAGGACTTCACTACCTGAAGGTCGCCACGCTTCAATTTGTTATTGAAATTGACCTTTGCAACCTGTCCTGCTACAACAGTAACTCTATGTGTTTCCTGCGGCTCGTACTTATCGTATGCCTGCTCGGTTACAGTATAGATACCCGGCATAAGGTTATCAATCTGGAATTTACCGCCATTGGCTGTTGTAACCGTCTGATTGATACCGTTTCCGGTAATCGTGAAGTTGATACCGTCAACCTTGCCGTCCTCACTGGTCTTTACAATCTGACAAGAACCATAGCTGACTTTCATTTTCACATAACCGTTGATACTGTCGCTTACTTCCTGAGCATAGCTGACAACATCCTGCACACTGGAGTTCTGACCGTGTTTACCCTCTGACCATACAACCACACCTCTGCGGACTGCATTTTTCTTCGTTGCGGTAATGGTAAATTCCTTACTCGGTGCAGTATCCATAGAAACCGTAAGTTTGTTACCATTCACTGAAAAGCTCACTCCACTGATACTTGCTTTGAAATTATATTTGGACAGCACATTATTGGAATCTGTCAGAGTAGTTGTGTACTTGCTTCCGTTCCACTCAAGTTCTATTGTCTTTGCCGAACCGGATGATTTATTACAAAAGCTCGGTATGGTCGCATGGTTCTGTACACTCTGCACCATACTGTTGTAATAACTGAAAATCTTATTGCGAAGCGGATGCTTTACATTGATGACATCTTTCACATTGCTGCAACCACTGGCTGCTACATGATTGAAGTTCGCATCACGCTCTCCGATAACAGTTTCCCAGATAAGAAGCTGTGTAGCATAAGCCTGTGCAATGCTGTTTGCTGCCGCTTCATTCTGTGACCTCCAAGAAGTCGAGATTGTCCCACGATAGCCATACTGTAAAATACGACCAACGAAAAGACGGATTTCATCTCCGGAAATAACCCCATTGGCTGCAAGGTTATTAAAATAATTTTCGTCATACTTATTCATTGTCTGACCGACCTTGAGCGAAATTCCCGGCTCAATACAATAAGCAACATTGCCTGAGTATGAGCCAATAGCCTTAAGATTGGTAAAATTGGAACGTCCGGTATGCCAACCATTTTTCAAGGTCAAATTGCTGTGTCCCCATACCCCATCGTAATTAGCATCGCCATCACGAGGGAAATCGACCATATAAACATCGGCTTTTTCTCCCGAAGCAGCATATGCTGTTGTCGAGCCAATGCCTGCAAAAGTGGTCACACACATAAGGGTCGCCAAGAAAAGCGACGTGACTCTTTTGAATTTTGACTTTATCATTGCGTTTCCTCCTGTAAAAATTGAAAAACACACCGTATCTCTACGATGTGCCTTTGTGGATTTTCTCTTACGACAAGATTTACCTGCCGAAAAACAAATGCGGATTTTTCGTTAATTTTTCATTTTACCATACACCTCCAGTCCGTTCATATTGTGCGATTGCCCCTTAGAGATAGACATATACTTTGAGATACTTATATTCAAGTGAGATAATATATATCATTTTCGGTAGGTAGAAGTATAACTAAGGGGTTAGAGTGTGAGAAAGGGGAACTGTAAAACAGGCTATCTGCTGTCACGTTCTGCACGATTACGCAAAAACTTGTTGTAATGCTCCAATGCTTTGCAGACAAAATCCTCCGTCTGACTGACGGGAATGTTTTTCGGGATAAGCTGCCTTACTCTGTCGCCCCTCAACACGATTTTTTCCTTTTGGTTCGGCTTTTCCTCAGACATAACAGCGTGGATTGCTTCGGTTGTAAGGTTGCCCTCGTTGAATAACTTTCGCATACGGATTGTCTGGTCGTGTGACGGGGTAGCGTCATTCAGGTCGATTTCATCAACCACATCACGCTGGCAATCTTCATCAAGATAGGAAAGCTCTACGGCAGGACGCATTTTAATACGCCCCTCATCAACAAATTCAAGCAGTTCGGAAACAAGATTTGTTAAACGAATATAACGACGAACTTGCGTTTGACTGTCGCCCGATTGTTCTCCGATTATTTGAGCAGTTTCTTTGCCATCCGACTTCCGACCCAGTGGGTTGGAAGTTAAATCTGTTCTTTGTCCCTGCCTTTTCATTGCTTCCAAACGCATTTTATAGGCAAAGGCTTTTTCACTCGGCAATATCTCTGACCTCTGGAAATTACTTTCAACCATTAAAATGGTCGCTTCATCTCTGTTCAGGTCTACAATATCACTTCTCAGGGTTTCAAATCCTGCCAGTTCACAAGCTCGCTTTCGTCTGTGTCCTGAAACAAGTTCATATCTTCATCGTCCCTGACCTTAAATGGGTGGTCGGGAAAATCATCAATCAGCTCTAACGGAATATTTCGGATTTTTGAAAACTGTTCTTCTTCTCTCTGTGCCTGCGTGGTAAATAAATCATCGAGCTTCGTGAGAGTGAAGTCGCTCTTTCTTCCTGCCATCGGCTAACACCTCCTTTGTAAATTCAGCGTATGCCTTTGACACCGTACTGTTTGGCTCATAAGCAAAAATGCTCTTTCCTTTGGAAGAAGTTTCTGCGGCTTTTACAGCAATCGGAATAGATGTGCGATACAGCTTAATCTGATTTCCGAAATTCTCCCGCAAAGCTTCCACCGTACTTTTGGCGAGGTTTGTGCGGTTATCCACCAAAGTGAGAAGCATACCGTCTATCTTAATATCCTGATTGATATACTTCTTGACTTTTGAAATGGTCTGCGCAAGCTGGGTCATACCCTTAGCCGGCAAATACTGTGCCTGCACCGGAATAATCACGCTGTCTGCCGCAGATAGAGCATTGAGTGTTACCATACTCAGTGAGGGCATACAGTCAATCAGAACAAACTCATATCTGTCTTTGACCTGACTTAAATAATTCCTCAAAGTGGTTTCTCTGCTCATAGCGTTCATTAGGTTATATTCCATCGCCGAAAGTTCAAGGTTCGCCGGTAAAAGGTCAACACCTTCCTCGTGGTGCAGGATACCGTCTGTCGGGTCATTCATCGTTTCACTAATCACATCTGTAAGTTTCGTTGCAAGCGTGATACCCAAGTTGTCAGTATCTCTCCAACCGAGACAGGTGGTTAAATCTCCCTGTGGGTCTGCGTCAATGAGCAAGACTTTCTTACCCTGCATTGCAAGCCCAACGCCAAGATTAACCGTTGTCGTTGTCTTTCCGACTCCGCCTTTTTGATTGCATATGGCAATCGTTTTGCAGTTTGACACCTCTTGCGTCCTCCTTTCAATTTATTCATAGCCAATAAAATTAGCTATGTACTTGACCGTTTCATTTCCTAAACGGTCGTGGCAATATTTATTCTCAATATCCCTTGCCAAGCATATCGCTTTCGGGAAGTCGTTAAGGAACAGGCTGCCTATCTGTATCATAGGAATCTAACCTCTGCCGGGTACTCCGCCAGCTCCGTAGAGAAGTATCATTATCTTTCTGACTGTCATCGCCATATCGGTTGCAATCCGATACTCATAGCAGGAGTTCTCGCTGTTCTGAAATTTTCAGAAGTTTCGGCGTACTCACTAAAGTGGCTATCATCAGAATTAAAGTCTTAACGACCTGTGTATTCAGTTGTCAAAGAACAAGTGAAAAGGCTTCCGTTTTCATCATCAGGAATTAACCCCTTCACTCATTGCACAAAAGGCTTCATTTTGGACACCCAAAGTCGCTGCTTTTCCGAAAAAAATTTCAAAAAATTTTTGACAACAAAAAAAGCCGCCTGTTTCGGTTAAAAACAGACGGCATAAATGCTTGAAATTATTTGATTTTCAGTTTCTTTTTCCTTGCGGACAGCACTTTCAGAAGAACTTCATCTACTGCGTCGGTGTATCTTCCTTGTACTATGAGGTTGTTTTTCAGATTGATAAGCGACTGTATCACTCTGCTTTGCTCATCATCGGTTAGATAAATGTGATATTTCTTTTCTCTCATCGGCTGTTCCTCCAGTTCTTAAATATTTTCCTGATTATCTTAACATCTTCTTCTGTATCGGAAGATATAAATATATGTACGCTCTGAAATGCCGCTTTGATACGCTGGGCATATTCGGGTTCCACTTCGTTTGGCTTCATCGGCAACTTAATGAGTTTGATTCCACGTTGTTTACAGAGATGTTCCTTTATTATATCTATCTTCTCCGAGTCCGTATTCACTTGAATGGCAGCCTGCTCTTTCACAGTGACAGAGGCTGTCAGTTTACAGCAAAAGCTTTCAGGAAACATTTGGACGAGCTAAATATTGTTCAGTCATTTTCCGCAAAAGGGCATCCCTATGATAATGCTGTAATGGAGTGCTTTTTCAAGTACTTGAAAAAAGAAGAAACCAACCGCAGAACTTACTCTTCCTTTGATGAACTCAAACTGAGCATTTTTCAGTATATCAACGGTTTCTACAATTCTTTCAGACCTCATTCTCACAATAACGGCCTCTCTCCTGATCAGGCAGAAATGAATTTTTTGTAAAATTTGCTCTTTTACTTGTCTACTTTATTGACTATGGTCCAATATAGATAGTAGTCATTTTTCCAGCCACTTGATTTGGCGTATTCAATTACTAAGTTTGCACAAAATTTTAATTCAGCATTTCGCTCATCCGGTGTTTTTTTCAACCACTGATATTTAAGTTCATCATCGGTCAAACCAACGATTAAATTTAGAATAACCTTCGGATTATCTTTTACACTTTCTTTTTCAAGATTAACAACATACATTTCCGTGCCATTTGGCGTATGAAAAATATATTTTTCAAATTCGTCAGAATAATAACCTAAAAAGTCCGATTTTAAGTCCTTATTAGATGAATTACAGGCGCATAAGTTTGTTAAAGCAGTAAGACAAATAACAATAAGAAATAGCCTTTTAATCTTCATAAGTCTAACCCCTACCATTTGTGTTTACATTTTTTACACTCGTATTGCTTTCCTATTTTTGATGAAGCAAGTCCTACTGTAGCAACCGAAACACCTCTATTAAGTGTTGAAATTCTGCTTACATTTGTAGAGCCACAAATGGGGCATTTCAACTGATTACTCTTAACAGGTATAGTCGGAATAGGCGCTGTTTTTGTTCCGTAGTGAGCCATATTTGAAGCAACGTCTTTATACTTTGCTCGTATTTCTTCTTTTTTCTTTTCAATATACCCGTCCCAATCACTCTGTTGCTCTTTCCAATCTTCATAATCTCTTTTATAACAATTAAGCATCACATCATAATCAAGATATGTAATATAAGCAGCAAATGGAATACCTAAAACTATCAATACTGCTAACAAAATTGAAAATATACCAGTTGACACAAAGCAAAGTAAAAAAAGCACAAACCCAACAATTATAGCCCAGGATAACATTGATAAACTATCATTATAATAAAACATATGCTTCCATTTGCTTGGTTCAGTAGGTTTTTGAGATGGTTGTAGTCTATCTATTTTTTCAAGTTCACGATTAAGTTCTGCTTGCATTTTGTCCAATTCAGCTTTTTCTTTTTCTTGCAAAATGCGTTGTTGTTCAGCATAATATGCTTTTCTTTTTTCTCTTTCAAAATGTTCTTTGATTCCATATCCGCAATTAGGACATTGCTCTGCTGTATCAGAAACATTCTCCTTACCGCATTCAGGACATTTAATCAATGCCATAATATAACCTCCGATACTCAAAGATATACCACAGGTACATTATAATATATTTATATCTCCTTGTCAACTCTATTGATACCTGCTTCAATCAAATACTTACGACAATGGGGTAAACTATATTAGAATGGAGGTGCTGATATGGTCAACTTTGGAAATAAGCTCAAAACATTACGGACAGAAGCCGGAATGACACAAACTGATTTAGCAAAGCGACTGAATATAACGAAGTCCGTTGTCAGTTATTATGAGCTTCAAGAAAGAACACCTTCACCGGATGTTCTCATAAAGTTAGCAAATGTATTTCACGTTTCAACTGATTATCTTTTAGGAATACATCATAAGAAGATGATTGATGTTTCAGATTTAAGCGATGAAGATATGCGTTTTCTGCTAATCACTATAGAAACACTACGAAAAAAGAATAACAAGTAATAAGGACTCTTATCAAATCGAAAGATAGAGTCCTTATTCTTTTATAACCACATAGAGCAAGCACACAAACAAAAATAAACCTATCATTTATGATTGTAATGGTAAACTTATTTTTATCTGTGTTGGTAAAATAAAAAACACTACCGCCAGTAATAGCAGTAGTGTTTATGTGCTTAATGTCGCTCTTTCAAACGTGGTAAATTCGTGGTATAAACCTTTGCATTTTTGCGGCTAATCACATTATATAGTGCTATATCCTCTAATTTTGCGCTATATATTGTGTTTTAGTCACTTAAAGGTTTCATTGTCGGGAGAACATTTGTTTGCACTTTATATTTCTCCAAACTGATTTGCATCCATTTATAATTCATTTTTTAATAAGTTCATTTTTGTTCGGATTTATGCAACTTTTTACGTCTTTTTGTTGTCAGATTGTTGTCATCCATCCTATTTTGTTGTCCTACCTGAAAGTCCCATTTAATATGGACTCTCTTCTAAAAAACATCTAAATTTTTTGCCAGATTTTCAATAGATTCTCTGGTACTTTCTGCATTTACTTCTGCGTAGATATTCATGGTTGTCGATACATCTGCGTGTCCCATTAACTGCTGAATAATTTTTACATTCGTTTCATTCTCACATATTCTTGAAGCAAAAGTATGTCTAAATATATGACACGAAAATCTTGGTAACATAATAGGCTTACGCTTTTCCTTCTTTGCTTCTACTTCCTCTTCAGCATTATGAGCATCCACGATTCTCTTAATAGCTCTATTGATTGATGCCGGATTATGTGGATTACCAAATCGGTTAGTAAAGATGAAGTTTGTCATGCCATCAACTACTGTATCGCAGAAGCCTTCTTCTTGCTGTCTTTCGTATTCCGATTTTAAAACATTATATATAGGTTCCATCATCGGAATGACTCTTTTTCCTGCCTCGGTTTTGGGCAATGATACTCGAAACTCACATACATAAGTTTTTTCTCGCCTTGGATAATATGTCAAACTATGATTAATATCAATCATTCGATTCTCAAGATTTACATCATCCCATCTCAAGCCAATTGCTTCTCCAATTCGACATCCAGTTCCTAATAGAAATGCAAATAACGGATACCATGTGTAAAAGATAGGACTATCAGCAACATAATTCATAAATGACCTCTGCTGCTCTACGCTTAAAGCGTGCCTTGTTTTTTTAGTTCCGCCATTTCGCTTCTTTATTTCAGCATACGCTCCATCGGTAGGATTTTTTCTTATTATATCATCCCTAACAGCCAACTGAAACGTAGGATGTAACACCGTATTTATACTTTCTATCGAACTAATCTGCAATTTCTTCTCAGTTATAAGATAGTTGTAGAAATACAAAACATCTGAATATTTTATATCTCCAATTTTCTTCTTACCGAATCCATCTCTAATGAAATGATTCCATGTGTAAAGATAGTTTGAACGAGTAGTGCTTCTCAGCTCAGATTTAGTTGAAATATAGCGGTCAAATACAAAATTCAAATCTGCACTTCCTGCTACATATACATCTAATCCATCCAGCTGATCCCTTACTAACTGTTCTTCACGTTCTCTTAATTTTGCAAGATTATTTGAGTATATGAATTTTCGATTTCCAAACACATCGTTATATGAATAGGAATATCTCCCATCACTTTTTCGATAGTGTTCGCCTTTTCTCAAGGCTCTTCCTTTTCCATCCTTTCTTGTTGCCAATGTACTCCTCCTTTCTAATACGAAGGAGTCCTTTGCACCTAACACCTATTCAGGATTTTCTCCTGAATACATGACTTAACAGCTTGCGTTACTGTAATATCATGATTCTGCGCATACTCGACTAAAATAGTAAATTCCTCTTCGTTAAGCCTTATAGTAACTCTTTTATCTAACGGCTTTTCACTCTTAGGTCTTCCCATCTTTGCCATCCTATGCACCTCCTCATATAGATATTATACTTTTTGTCTGCCAATAAGTCAAGTGTATTCGTGCAAGTTTCTCCATATATCTTTGAATTTACTTATAGAAATCTTCATCTGTTATACGGAATGTCTCCAGATAAGCGTCCAAAATGTCTAAATTCACCAGTACCAACTGATTGACCTTATAACAGGCTTTCGCATCCTTAGCTAATTCCTGAAATTTTGTCTTTCCCATTGAATACATCTCAGCACCTTCTGAATAACGGACAAATCTTTTATTATTAGTTTTCCTCGTTTTCGCATCCATTTTCTACTTCCTCCATAATCATTTTTCTTGCTGCAGATAAAAGATCCAACTGTAATATCAAACTTCTGTCTATATCATCACGCACCGGTGAATTCTTCGGAATATAACCTGTTTTTCCTCTGATCTTCCCTTTAGAAACAGTCTGCATGTCTTCTGGTATAAAATCCGACTTCGCTTTCAGTTTATATCCCTTTACATCTTCTGGATTAAGTTTCACATGCACAGGATTGTCTTTGAGTTTCGTGCTTAATGGGACAATGCATACCTGTGGTGCATACTCATGGTTACTTCTATCACACGAAACTATTACTCCCGGTCTGATACCGCTTTGAACTCCATGCGGATTATTTCCAAAATCGACATATACAACATCATATTTTCTATATTTCTCATATCTTCTTTTCATCAGAACGCCTCCTTAATATTCAGTCCAAGTCTACCCTCATCCACTGTGACGATTATGCCTCCAGCCTCTACAACTTCACAAACCTTCACATACGCATCCAGAAGATTGACTGATACTGCTGCCATATTGGCAATTACTACACCATCAACCTTTTTTCTTCGGATTTTATCCACAATATCGCTCCATTGCCTGTCAACATCTCTTTGAGAAAATCCATGTCTTCTCATTGTTCCAACAATGCAATACTCCTTGTTTTTCACATACTCATGGATATATTTGCTCTGCTTATCTTCCAGATAATCTACTTTCCTAAGTGGTGCTTCGACTGATAAATACTCTATGCATTCTATTGTCTTACGAATTACTTTGTTTTTATTTGCCATACATTCATCTCCTAAACTATCGCTTCCGCATTTTCCAGCATAAAGAGAAAGGAAGCTGTAAAATACGCTCGCTTCTCTTTTTCCATTTTGGCAAGCCTTGTATCGATGGATTTACAATCCTCCCGTTTATTTATCCCAAGAATTGTATTTGCATCAACTTTATAAAGTTCCATTAACACATAAAGACTTTTCATACTGAGATTTCTTCCACCCTGTTCCATCTGAATCAATGTGGAAACGCTTAATCCTGTTACTTCTGATAACCGTGTCAAGGAATACCCTCTATCTTCACGCAGCTTACGGAGTATCGGTCCAACTACATAACCATCATATTTCATCGCTATATCCTCCATCGACCTTTGCCATTTCTCTTAACATCTCTACAGCTGCATCTTCTGTCTCATACTGACCAAGCCACTTCCCACTTGAATCATGTACAACTGTTCCGAATGCAGTCTGTGTAAATCTGCAATCCTTCACAGCCGGGACTTGTTTGTCCCGACCGGAATGATTTTCTGTTGTCGCTCTACCAAAGAACTCCGTTAGCATCCAAAGTCCTCTGCATGAGATACAATAATTGGCACCGGACCGACTTCAAGAGAATAGAGCCATATGCCCATATCTGTGATGGTCTTAACAAATTCTTCCAAATCATAAATGTCATCGGTGATCTCATTCAGGCTTCTGACTACTACAACCTCAAAATCTTCCTCTTTAAGTGTTGCAAAGAAAGCATTCAGTGCTTCTCTGTCATAGTCTCTTGTTATCGAGCGGTCACAATATGCATCGTTAATTATTACTCCGTTAGGCATTGCCTGATCACGCATATTCTCGACCATCTGGACTACATTGAGTTCTGCTCTGCGGGACTTTACAAATGCAATTCCCTTAGCGAGCCCCTGATTATCTGTACCTTCGTTTCCTACTATGCTAAAATCTTTTTTATTCATTTTGTTGTCTCCTTTACGTTTTCGTATTGGAGAGTTTTGGCGCCTCCACTCTCGTGGTGTGCTGTATCTTAAGCACATGATTATGATAGAACACTTTCACTTTTTATGATTTGCCTATAAAGCCTAACTTTTCATTGCTTGTAGTCTTTAAAAGACTATATTGTAAATGTTTCTATCAAGCCCTTAATTGAATCCGCCTGCTCCTGTGAAATAGTCAAGCACTGCTTCCCAAACAGGAGGTAATCAACAGAACAACCTAGAATCTGACTAATCACATATAACTGAGGCACAGTACAATTTGCACGTCCATTCTCAATCCTAGACATCTGATTACTCTGGATGTCTAGCACAGCTGCTAAATCAACAGCAGCAATCTTTTTATCTATTCTCAACTTTTGAATTCTCTGACCAATCTGTAATTGTACGTCCGAACTATATTCTTTAAAATCAGTCCATGTCATTCTGTTCACCTCCTCTCATGCAAAATAAAAAGCAGTGGTAATATTTCCTACCACTGCAATTAAAACACATATTTTACATTGATTCGATTCCCCCAATTTTAATATTAAAAAAGGGGTATTCTCATTGAGGCTTTTTACGTTGTGCCTCTAGCTGTTCAATAAACTCTTTTACTCTTAATCTTTCTTCATCCGTTATCATTCCCATTCTTTTTTCATATTCTCTTCTACTTTTATTATTATCACAATATGTTTTTAGTGCTTCTTGAAATACATTTTCACTGGTGTCCCGAAAACTAAAATCTATATCCTCATCTTCAGAATCCTTCAATACCACCTCTCCCCATAGTTTCTTTTGAGTTTCATTATCTATTTCCTGTAGTCTTTCACATATAGCCTCAAATCTTGGCTGTAATTTATTGATGAAGCCATTAGAACGCAATATTTCTTTTCTTTCTAATAATAAGTCCTTATATTCCTCATTCTTGTCCAATTCTTCTTGCAACTTAATAGAATAATTAAAATCTTCTGTTGCATGTTCTTCCTCTTCACTTGTCATATTTAGAGCTTTCTGTTCAGCTGCATCATTAATTTCACATGTTCTTATTTCTGAAATATAACTGTATAACTCATGATGCCTTTTTATCATACATCGAATATCTTCTAAGACAAACGAAGTAAATAACAGCTGATCATTTACATCTAAATTGTCCAGAATGTCATAATACCTAAATCTCCTTTGCGCAGATATATTATCCATCTCCATCATATTTTTAATATCATTATTATCCACATAGTTTTGCAATTCATCTTCTACCCTAGCATCATCTTGATAATCCGGACAAAAATCAAGCTTAATATTTTCCAACTCTTTTAGTACCTCTGCTCGTCTTTGAAGATATGGGTACTTTGTTCTCAGATACATTTTAGATATCATTTCATCTTTATCATTCTCAGAAATATCAAGTTTCAATATCATTTCACGAAAACCATCTAACAATTCAGCTATAGACTCTAAACTAGCTTGTTCAAAAAGTCCTTTTCGCATTTTTTTCATATCAGCATCCGAGTATAACCAATATACATTAATTAAAAAGTTTTGGGAGTCCTTTGGAATTTTGAAATCCTTTGATTGTTTGCAATCAGAAGCTTTCAATTTATCCCTATCAATATTCATCATTTCAAATATATTAATATACTTCTCTCGTATTTTCTTTGTGTTAAATATTTCCTTTCCCTTTTCAACAGCATCCTGGGACACTTTCTTAACAAGATCTGATAGTGTTATGTATTCAATCATAATTTTTCCTTTCCGAACATGCTAATAAGACCATTTATCGCCTCAAACTGCTCTTTACTAATAGTTATGTTCTCTTCCTTCATTTCTCCAAACAATATATAATCCGCCGATACTCCAAGGATTTTACAAATTACAATCAACTTGTAAATATCAATCCCGGCACAACCTCTTTCAATCCTTGAGACTTGATTAGCTGTTATATTTAAATAGGTACTTAAATCTACTGCTGTAATTCCCTTCTCAATCCTTTTTTCTTGTATTCTCCATCCAATTTGTTTTCTTATATCATCTGTAATGTCTTCAACACTATTATAACTTATTTGCTGCAATTTCTCATCTATCCTTTCGCTTCCGTTGTGGCTAGAAACGTTTGAAGGTCTGGAAAAACTTCTCCAACATGAAATTTTTAGCAAATAAAAAAGGACACATGAAAAACAGTTCCAGTCCTCAAACTGGTTTCTAATTTTTCATGCGTCCTTAGGATGGCACCTTTGCGTATCATCAGCTTACGCTTATTGCAGGTGTCTCCCATATCATGATGACCACTAATTTAATTGTCTTGTCCTGTTGCGGTCAAATATCTGCCGCAGCATCTGATGTCTGACTGTATGTATCAGATATAATACTTATCCTGTTCTACTCTATCCAGCAGCTCACCCTCCTTGAAATTCTTCAAGGTCATTACTCTGCCACAATGGTGACATTTCATCATAACTCTCGGCAGTACCGGATAATTTCTGTTACCTGTAACCATGTATGAAACTTTCATACTCTTTTTGCACTTCTTACAATAAAAATCTATAACTTTTAACTCTTTGTTCAATTCAGTTCGCTCCTTATTCATACAAAATCATCAATCTACAATTCT
>ERZ772820.704-NODE-704-length-30601-cov-7.379231_pt1 | contig 30601 bp, 25 predicted proteins | sample MGYA00511377_ERZ772820 | MGnify/ENA primary metagenome ERZ772820 (study PRJEB29015, sample SAMEA2737684) | human gut metagenome | biome: human gut; feature: human-associated habitat; material: faeces | place: China | collected 2012 ... | reverse complement strand
GTTTGCAGATATAAAGATTTTCACCTCTTTATTTTTCCAAGTGCAAATATAATAGTAAGGGCAAAAGCTTTGTGTATTGATTGGTACTTGAAAGCTGTTGCCCTTACAGGGCGCAGAGCAGATGCAACAAAAAACCCAGGGTGTTACCCTGGGCTATGAGCTTTTGCCCTTTCAGGGCGTATTGTATGTGACTTATGGCACACCCTCCTATGAGCTTTTGCCCTTTCAGGGCGTTTGAAAGTGCAATTATTACCACCTTCAATTTTGTTATTTCAATTAATCTAATTATTTCAGTTAATCTGATTATTTCAGTTTCTTGAGATAACCCTCAGCACGGGTATCTCCCAGTGCCTTTGCTTTTTCCAGGTTCTTGCGAGCCTCTTCCTTCTGCTTGTTCTCCACCTGGAGCAAACCGAGGAGGAGATAGCCATCGGCATATTCTGGAGCAATCTCTATGCAATGCTTGGCTGCACTGATGCCTTCTGCATATCGCTTCACACGCAAGTCAAGACTAGCCCATTCTGCAAAATAAGTAGGCTCGTTTGGAGCGAGGTAGCAGGTACGGGCAATATCTATCAGCGCTGGCTGCCACATGCGCAACTTGGTCTCAGCCTTGTATCTTGCATAGAAAAATGCAGGATTAACAGGACGGACAATCGAATCATACATATTGTAGTCAGCTATCGCACTGCGATACTCTCCCTGTTCCGCCTGGAAATCACCACGAGCCAGATAGTAAGGACCTGCCATGGTGCCCGAGTTCTTAGCCTCATTGACTGCACTGTCCAGCAAGACCTTGATCTCTGTAGCTGGAGCCTTGAGCTGAATCTTAGCCTGAGCAGCCTCCAGGAAGATTTCCGGATTCTTGACTGAAGTCTTGGTCAGGGCGATGAACATATCGTATGCCTTCTGATAATTACCCTTGGTAAAGATGATGCGTGCCTGCTGATGCTGATATACAGGATTGGCATTGATGGCGTATGCCTTCTGTGCCTCTTCTATCGCCTTGTCGTAAGTCCAGGCTGTATAGGCAGAATCTCCCTTATATATCAGTTTCTGATAGATGACATCAGAATAATTGGAGTGGGCTTCATCCTTGGCTGAAGATTTCTTGATTCCATCTTCCATACATTTGGCTGCCTCGGCAAACTCGTTCTTATCTACAAGCAGAGTTGCTTTTTCCTTATAGCCGAATGCTGAAGCAGGGAACTTTGCCATAAACTCATCTGCATACTTGTCATAGATGTCGCGGGACACTTGAGACTTATTGAGCGTCATCATCGTAATCGCCTCCTGTTCTGTATCAGGAAGAGCGGTACGGATGCCTGTTTCGCGAAGGGCTGCATCCAGTGTGGAAAGACCCGTCACCTTCAACTCCTTGGCATAGTTGGCATCAATGGCAGTTACCTGACCATTGCTATGCATGATACCAATCACCTGACCGCTTTTGTTGACGAATGGGCAACCCACTGCATTGTCGGGTACGGTGTTGGAGAAGATGTAGTAATTGTAAGTTTCCTTAAACTTCTCAACGCTTGCGATATCCTCCTGCTGGAAAGGTGACTTCTTGATAGAATAAGGAACGAGCCAAACCTTGCTGCCCGCAGGTGATTCTGCTGTTGCAATGTTGGCAGCCGTGGTATTACCCAGTACCCTGAACTTAGCCACATCGTAAAGTTCATCGGCACCGAGGATAGCATCCACGTCCAACGACTTTCCGCTGGCATCCACGATGGTAGCCTTCACAGCACCGATAAACGGTTTGAAGGTACCGATAGCCGTTCCCTTGTTATCAATAAACACACCTTGTGTAGAAGAAATGATGTTACCATCCTTGTTGAAGGTGGTGAGTGTAAATACGCTCTTAGCGGCTTTCTGTACAGAGCCTGGCTGAGCGAAGAGGGATGATGCACCCAGCATCAGTCCCATCAGTATCATATTTATTCTTTTCATATTCTCAATAATTCTTTGGCATTGGCAAGAGCTGCCTGCGTGATATCACTGCCACTGAGCATCTGGGCAATTTCCTCAATGCGCTCCTGGTTGTTGAGTTCTTTCATGTGCGAGATGGTTCCATTCTCGGTTTCCTCCTTCAATACCTTGTAATGATGGCTACCCTTGGCTGCTATCTGTGGCAGATGAGTGATGGAGAGTACCTGTCGATTCTGGAGTCCCATCTCTTCCATGATATCTGCCATCTTTTCTGCTATCTTTCCGCTTACACCGGTATCAATCTCATCAAAGATGATGGTTGGCAACTTCACGGCTCCACTGATCATTGCCTTCAGCGAGAGCATCACACGGGCAATCTCACCACCCGAAGCTACCTGACTGACAGGCTGTAGCTGGGTACTCTTGTTGGCACTGAAGAGGAAGCTGACCTTATCGGCACCATTTCCTGACAGTGGCTTTTCTGCGAAGGCAATCTCGAATCTCACATTCGGAATGCCCAGCGGGATGAGTCTGCCCTTCATCTCTTTTTCGATGGCCTTTGCTGATTTCTGACGGATAGAAGTGAGTAGGGTAGCTTGCTTTTCAGCCTTGGCAAGGAGAGCTGCAACTTCTTTTTCCTTCTCTTCGATGTCTTCATCGCCATTATCGATATGTGCAAGCTGTTCTGCGATGCTGTCACGGGTAGCGATAAGTTCTGTTACCGTTTCCACATGGAACTTCTGCTGCAGGGTGTAGAGCTTGTCCAGACGGGTATTGATGGCATCCAATCGGTTAGGATCGAATTCCACGTGATCTACACTACTGCTGATTTCCTGTGCGATGTCCTTCAGTTCGATATAGCTGCTCTGCATTCTGCCAGCCACATCAGCCATGCTTGGATAGACATCACAGATATTTTCCAGTTGATGAGTGGCGTTCTTCAGTTTGTCAAGTATGCTGTCGTCGTCTCCCGAAAGCGCATTGTCTGCTTCGAAGAGAGCGGTCTTGATGTCCTCCGAATGGCTGAGGGTTTCTGCTTCCTGTTCCAGCTGTTCCAATTCGCCTTCCTGCAGATTTGCATCATCCAGCTCTTTATGCTGGAAGCGCATAAACTCCTCGTTCTCACGGTTCTTGGCAATTTCGGCTTTCAGCTCTTCCAGAAGTTCCTTGGCTTTGCGATAGGCATAATACTCCTTTTGGTAAACCTTGAGCTGGTCGGCATCCTGAGCGATGATATCCACCACATTCAACTGGAAGTCTTCTTTCTGCAGAAGAAGATTCTGATGCTGCGAATGGATATCCACGAGTTGCTCTCCCAATTCTCTCATACGGGTGAGAGGCACCGGGGTGTCATTGATGAAGGCACGGCTCTTGCCGGCTGCAGTCAACTCTCTTCGGATGATTGTATCATCGGCATCATAGTCGATGTCGTTATCATCGAAGAATTTCTGCATACCATATCTGGAGAGATCGAAGTGAGCCTCTATCACGCAACGGTCTCTTCCTGTCTTGATCGCCTTGCTGTCAGCACGGTTACCCAGAAGCAGTCCGATGGCACCGAGGATGATACTCTTTCCTGCTCCTGTCTCACCCGTGATGACGGAGAAGCCAGGATAGAGAGAGATATTCAGCTCGTCGATGAGCGTGAAGTTCTTGATATATAATTGCTTGAGCATATTTATTCTACTTTTTGATAAAGATATAAAGGGAAAGCTGATTCTGATTTTCAGAAGCTTCCGTTCTGGAAGATGATCTCATGAAGATTCCAACCTGAAAAATCTATCCAGACAGATGATTCCTGAAAAATCATTCCTTGACCAGATCCCAATATTTATTCTGTGAAGGATTGATGGAGAAGAGGAGTTCATAGATGCTCTCCTTTTCCTTTTGGGTTCCCTTGCCGCGATAGATGTTGGCAAGTTCATCCTTCTTGAAGTCGGTCCATATCTGTGGCAACAAACTGAGTGGGCGATTTTCCTTCGCCTTCTTCAGTCCTGTTTCCAGGGCGGCGGTTATCTCGGTACGACCTCTTTCCGCATTATTTGCCATCTCGTCGAGTCCTTTCCGATAGTAGTCATACTGCAACTGTCTGAAGGGTTCCAACGCTCCATCCAGATAGTCTGAGATGATGGCATATCGGTTGCGGTCATCAGAGAAAGCCTTCCATCCGGGATAATCCAGATTCTGGGCATTGTTTGTCAGATTCATGCAGCGCTGCAGAATGTCTTCACCGCCTTTGGGGGCAAAACTATCCAGATCGATGCCGATGATAAGATATGCATAATAGGCAAAGAGAGCTGTAAGCTGATTGTCTATCTGCTGCTCATTGAACTCCAACTGGTCGTATTCAGCAAAACGAAACGTGAAGTTATCGTCCACATTATTATATAAGGTGGAGGTGTATGCCGAATTGAAGACGGGGCGATTGGCCTGTATCAGCGCCTTGCAGGTAAAGAGATTCTGGTCTCTGTCATACTTGGTGACGGTGATATTGAAGTTGCAGATGATGCGTTCGTTCTTCTGAAACTGAAGATGAGTCCATTGGCGATTGTTGACGAATTGCTGCAAGGTCTGTTGCAGATTGTCGAATACGCCTTTTTCCGTACCCGAGATCTGGGCATGGTTGATGGTAATCTTAGCCTGCAGCTCCTGTGCTGAAATCGTAGAAGGACTGCAGCACAGGAGGCCACCAGCTAAAGATACCGGACTAAAACAGGAGAGCCAGCTCGTCAATGATGTCGCGAGCCACCTCAGTCTTCGGTTTCTTTTCATATTCTTTCTTTCCCTTTTCAGAGATGATGGTAATCTGATTGTCGTCAGTGCGGAAAGTAGTGCCCGGATTACGGGTAGAGTTGAGCACGATGAAATCGGCGTTTTTCTTCACTCTCTTCTTCTGTGCATTACTCTCTTCATCGTTGGTTTCCAGGGCGAAAGCTACGATTCGCTGATTCTTTTGTTTCATCTGTCCCAAGGCTGCTGCGATGTCATGGGTAGGCACCAGTGTCAGCTCAAGGTCATCCTTTTCGCGCTTGATTTTCCTATCAGCTACATTGGCAGGACGGAAGTCTGCTACGGCTGCACAGAGAATGGCTGCATCAGATGAAGCAAAGGCAACTGTGGCTGCCTGATACATCTCCTCACAGCTCTCCACATTGATGCGGTGGATAGCAGGACTACAATCTAACGAGACAGGACCTGCCACCAAAGTAACATCCGCACCACGGCGAAGACATTCTTCGGCAAGTGCGAATCCCATCTTTCCTGAAGAATAATTGCCGATGAAACGCACAGGGTCAATCTTCTCATAGGTTGGTCCAGCTGTAATCATCACCTTCTTACCGCAGAGATCTTTCCCTGCAGTCTTCTGGTTCTCTGATTCTACATCAGCAACCTCATCGGCACTCTCCATCATATTGAAATATCTATCCAGGTAATCCACGATGACATCCGGTTCCTCCATGCGTCCCTTTCCCTCTAATCCAGAAGCAAGGAATCCCACTTCCGGCTCGATGATATGGTTACCATAGCCGAGAAGGGTCTTCATGTTAGCCTGGGTAGAAGGATGCTTGTACATATCAAGATCCATGGCAGGAGCGATAAAGACAGGTGCCTTCATGGAGAGATAGGTGGTGATGAGCATATTGTCTGCAATGCCATGCGCCATCTTGCCCATGGTAGATGCCGTACATGGTGCAATGACCATGGCATCCGCCCAGAGGCCGAGATCCACGTGCGAATTCCAGGTACCATCACGCTGTGAGAAGAACTCGCTTACCACAGGCTTGTGAGTCAGCGCAGAGAGGGTAATAGGGGTAATGAACTCCTTACCGGCAGGCGTAATGACCACCTGCACCTCAGCTCCCTTCTTGATGAGACCACGGATGATAAGGCATGATTTGTAGGCTGCAATGGAACCCGTAATGCCCAATACGATTTTCTTTCCTTTTAACATATTATTTTCCCATTCTCTTGTTGAACTCGCGCAGACGGATACGGGTGAGTACCTGCTTGGTATTGTTGGTGAAATCGCTTCCCAATACCCAGGTGAAGTAACCAGGATCCTTGGTCAGGATCTCTGCCACATCCCATCCTTTGTATTTGCCGAAGTTGAATACCTCGTGCTTGCGAGGATTGCCCTTTTCGTCGAGTATCACATTGCCGTCAGCATCCTTCAACTCCTGCCAGACTATACGGCCGGCAAAATCTACATTGTCGTTGCGCTTGGAGAACTCCGCAAGCTCGTCCATGTCATTGTTAAGCACACGGTCGGCTTCCTCCTGAACACCAGGAGCATAACGGTCCAGCTCGCCTTTCAGCACGCAATAGGTGGCCTCGGTATCCTGGTCGGCGCGGTGTGCCTCGAAGTCTTCCTCCATCTTTCTGCCGCAATAGAACTTGTATGCAGCAGCCAGGTTACGACGCTCCATCTTCATAAAGATGTTCTGAGCATCAATGAGGCGACACTTAGAAAAATCGAAATCGATGCCTGCACGCAGGAATTCCTCTGCAAGCATAGGAACATCGAAATGATTGGAGTTATAGCCAGCAAAATCACAACCAAAGAACTCCTGGTTGAAGGTAGCCGCCAACTGCTTGAAGGTTGGTGCATCCTTCACATCATCATTGCTGATACCTGTAAGAGCAACCACCTCTTCAGGGATTGGCTTCTCTGGATTGACAAACTGGTTTTTACGTACCTCTGTTCCATCTGGATACACCTTGATATAGGAGATCTGGATGATTCTGTCTTTCACCATGTCAAGACCAGTAGTCTCTAGGTCGAACACGATCAGAGGCTTAGTAAGATTTAATTTCATTACTTCTAGTATTTATTACTATATATTACTGATAGGGAAGGGGTGTTTAGATGAACCAAGCTCCTTATTCATTAAGAAGCATTGGCATGATGAGCATGAGGATGTCCTCGTCTTCTGGCTGCTCAGCTGGTACAATGATACCGGCACGGCTAGGATCAGCCAAGTGGAAGACAACCTGATCGCTGTTCAGATTACCCAGGATTTCCATCAAGCTGCTACCCTTGAAACCGATGCTGATGCTGGAACCGCTATATTCGCAAGCCAATACTTCCTTGGCAGAAGTAGAGAAGTCGATGTCTTCTGAAGAAACCTCGAAACGGCCGCTCTCGATATGGAAACGGATCAGCTGGCTGCTCTCGCTGGCAAATGGCAAAACACGGCGCAATGCACTCTGCAAGCCCTTGCGATCTACGGTTATCTCACATGGGTTGTTGGCTGGAATAACTGAGTTGTAATTAGGATAGCGACCATCAATGAGGCGGCATTTCAATACGCCATCGCTAAACTGAATCTCAGCTCTGCGTGCATCAAACTTGATGGTTGCCTCATCATCCTTGCTCAGAATGTTCTTCAGCAATGATGCCGGCTTCTTTGGCAGGTTGAATGAAGAAGGAGTCTCACTCTTGACAGTGAAGTTCTTGCTTCTTACCAACTTATGGCCATCACTTGCTACGATGGCAAGCGATTCTGGAGTAAGGTCGAAATAGATACCATTCATTACTGGGCGCAGCTCATCGCTGGCTGTTGCAAAGAGAGAACGGTTGATATTGTCGATCAGCACCTGTGCTGGCAAGACGAGGGTAGTGCAGGCATCACCCATATCCTGTGTTGGAGGATAGTCTTCAGCATTCAAGCCTGTGAAATTATAGAGACCATTCTGATATACAATCTTAATGGCATAACTATCTGTATCTACATCGAAGCTGAGAGGCTGCTCAGGCAACTCCTTCAATGCATCCAGGATGACGCGGTTGGCAACGCAGAACTCGCCTTCGCCATCGCAGTCAGTGAGAGCGATGGTACTCTTGATGATGTTGTCACTGTCGCTTGCGGTGATGGTCATCTCGCCGTTGGCAACTTGAAACAGGAAATTGTCAAGGATAGGCAGAGAATTCTTGCTGCCAATCACCTTAGCAAGCATATTGAGCTTGCTGTTCAATGCTGAACTTGAAACTGTAAATCTCATGAGTCGTTATTTTATATTATTAATTTTCTATATTACTTATCTCATTTTCATTGCTGATGCTCCTTACTTGACGGGCAAATTGGGGCATTTGCGCAATTATGAGCACAAAAATACAAAAAATATTGGGGATAGACAAAAATAATCGAAGAAATGTTTTTGTTTTAAAACTATTTTTAGTAATTTCGCAGTCAGAAAGAAAAATAACAGATAGATTCACTCGTTTTTGAGCCTCTTCATACATCTTTTGATTCTCGAAGAAATTGGGGCTCGGCAGGCGAAGGATTGAAACAATTTTTAAAATAATAATATGGAATTACAAGGAAAGGTAATTGCCGTTTTACCAGAAAAAAGCGGCGTTTCTGCAAGAGGTGAGTGGAAGGCTCAGTCTTATGTCATTGAAACTCACGAGCAGTATCCAAAGAAGCTTTGCTTCGATGTTTTCGGTGCAGACCGTATTGCTCAGTTCAACATCCAGAGTGGTGAGGAACTTTTGGTTTCTTTTGATTTGGATGCACACGAATATAATGGTCGTTGGTTCAACAGTGTCCGCGCTTGGAATGTGCAGCGTGTAGATCCTAATGCTGTTGCTGCTATGCAGGGTGGCATGCAGCCTGTTGGTTCTCCATTCCCTCCAGTAAGTGCGGCTCCTCAGGCAGCTCCTGCTCCTGCTCAGGGTGCAACTGCTCCATTCCCTCCAACTCAGCCAGCAGCTCCAGCAGCAGGTGGCAGCGCAGACGATCTCCCATTCTAAGAGAGAACTGTATGTAAGAAAAATGCAAAGAGCATTCGAAAGGGTTTGTTTCCACAATCCTTACGAATGCTCTTTTTCTTTAATTGGACTTCTATACCGGTTTAAAACCAGCAGTAAACTACCCTTAAGGAAAAAAAGATTTATCCTTAAGGAAAAATATAATTTCCCTTAAGGGAAAATATTTCTAGCCTTAAGGGTAAAAGTTTAGCCCTTGATAGAAGCTAAACTTTAACCTGGAAAAAACTTATACTTTTTTATTCCTTTGCTAATCGTTTCGTCTTCTTTTTTCAAAGAATGTCCGGGAGGCAGCAAAGAACAATACCACTGCGGCAGCATTTTCGATTGCTACCATCCAGAAGGCACCACTATAACCGAAATGCTCGGCTACAACACCACCCAGAAGACAACCGATTCCGAATCCCAGGTCCCAACCGGTCAGGATACTGCTGTTGGCAGTACCACGCTGGTCGTGGCGGGCTACATTGATAAACATATTCAGGAAAGCTGGATACAGGTGACCATTTCCCAATCCTATCAATGCAGCTGAAAGATAGTAGGCTACCGGATGCTTGATGGCTACGAATATCGTAAAACCAACGAGCGATATCAGCATTCCTTCGGCAGCATTCTGGGTCAGTTTACCCTGACTCAAAGCCTTTCTGCCTTGCAATCTGCTCATGAACAATCCCATAGAGAGGATTGCAAAATAGGTACCCGTTCCTCCGGTAATGCCTAATTCCTCCTTACTGTAAATGGCGAGATAGTTGCTCAATACACCCCAGCAGAAACCAAACATGCAGATGTTGATGGCCAACAGCCAGGCGCGGGTCAGAAAGAAACGGTCGAGCGAGAGCTTCTCCTTGTTTCTGATGATTTCCTTCTCTGGGAGTTTCACCGTTCCAGCTATCACTACAGAAGCAATAGCTACCACAAAGGCTATCCAGAAAAGTACCATATAGCTACCCACCAGATTGTGCAGATAGATACCTATGGAAGGGGCTATCGCCATGGCGAAGTTGTTGCTCAATCCATAAAGACCGATACCCTCATTGCGTCTGCTCGATGGCAAGACATCGATGGCACAGGTACTGTTGGCAACAGTTACCGCTCCGAAAGGTCCACCATGCAGGGTTCGGCAGATAGCAAACATCAGGATGGTACTGGCTGCTATGTATCCTGCAAAGAAGATGGCAAAAGCCGTCAGACAGACCATCAGCACTTTCTTACGGGAAAATCCATCCACCACATATCCGCTAAACGGACGGATGATGAGTGCCGCCACCGTATATCCGCTCAGAACAATGCCTATCACATCCTTCGTAGCCCCGAAAGTTTCACTCAGATAGAGTGGGAGGAGTGGGGTGAGGAGATAGAAGGCAAAGTAGAGCAGAAAGTTGGTGGTCATCACCTTGATGTAATTCGCATTCCAAAGTTTTTCTTTCATCTCTTCTGTATTTCTTAATTTCAAGATTCTACCCTATACTTATCATTAGTCCAGGGCGAGTATAGTCTGCTTGCGAAAGTTTATATTCTATTCTCCAACCAGGCATCAATGAGTTTGCGGGCAATCGATAATTTCTCCGGCAGAATAGGGAGATTGTCCTTGCTGAACCATTTGCCACGGGAAAGCTCTTCTTTCTGAAGATGAATCTCACCATCTACATATTCGGCTGTATATCCTACCATCAAGCCACTTGGGAACGGCCATGGCTGTGAACCGAAATACTTGAGATTTTTGATGGTCAGACCGGTTTCTTCCATCACCTCACGATGAACAGCTTCCTCCAGACTTTCACCTGTTTCCACAAAACCGGCTACCAAGGAATCGAAGTTACCCTTGAAGTTGCGGGCATGAACCAGCAGCACCTGATCGCCCTTCTTGATAAGAACGATGATGGCAGTAGCGAGAGAGGGCCAGACAGACTTGCCACACTCGGTGCACTTCTTACTGATATCTGTTGACATCTTCATAGGTGAACCGCATACACCGCAAAACTGGGTGTTCATATCCCAATAGTTCAGTTCCTGACATTTTCCCGCTTTCTGATACAACTCTGGGGAGAGCTTGTAAAAGCTAGGACGCAAACCGCACATCTCATATTTCGGATTGTCGGTTACGGGCTCTGGAATGGTGAAAGTCTTCACTTCCGTACCGTCATTCATCGGTGTGATGTTGAGGATATGGGTCCAAGGCTTGGTTGCTATCGGACTTTCCTCACTACATGGAATCGTATAGGTTCCATCTTCTCTCTTCTCGAGCAAGATATCTGTCTTGCAAAATATAAACCAATACTTCATTCTTTACTTTGAACTTTGAATATTGAACTTTGAACTTTATGATATGCTTGGACGGTTTTTACCGGGGGTAGCGTGCTATTGCTTTTTTCCGAAAAGCAATTCATAGTCGCGCTGGGCAGCAGGCTTGGTCCATGCTTCCGGCACAAACTTCCAGTTGTTGTTTGGCTTGGCATCTACGGTTCCCATCTTTTCGATGGCCTCCATCAGATAGTAACGCTGGTCGCGCTCACTGCGATAGATGATTCTGCTATCCAGACTATCCTTTGGAATACCGGCACCACGGGTGAGGAGCTCGCCGCCACCATTACCGCGATAACTGTTCACTGCCACCTTATACCACTTCTTCTCATCGAAAGGCTGACCATTGCTCATACGCAGAATCTTCACCTTCTCGCCGTCTGGCTTGGTAACATCTACCTCATAATCGATGCCGGCAGCACTGTCAAAATTGAAGGAGAGGTTCTTGAAGCCCAGACGTTGCTGATCGCCCTTGGTCTGGGTATCGAGCAGGAGCAGATGGTCTTCAGGACTCTTCATCGTATTCACCCAGAGGTCATAGCTCATCTCCAGATGCTTGCGGATCTCCTCTCCGGTAAGGCGCATCACGTAGAGCTGATTCTCATATTTATAGAGATTGAACATGTCACCAACGTAGATAGGTCCCGCCTGGATGGTAGAATTAAACTGGAGGGGCGCATTGAAGGCGATATCAGCATTCGTGATCTGAAGCTGCAGGTTGAGGATGAAGTCATTGAAGGCGCAGCTGCCGAAGAAAGACTCGCGGCTGTGAATGGTATTCTTGAAAGTTCCGATCTGCTTGCTGACAAACTTGTTGATTTCTGCAATCTGTGGCTCGAATGCCTTCATGAAATCCTCATCAATAGGACATTTTGTCACATCTGGCAGACTGCCAACTATCTTCTTGTCTGTCACAACATACTGTTTTTTGCCATTCACCTTCTTCTTGTCCAGGGTAATGGTCACCTCGGCATCTGCCACATTCAGTGCATTATTGGCAGGGTCGAGACACACCACAGGCTTACCTTCCACATTCAGGATCGTCTCATTGCAGCGGGTATGGTCATGTCCGAAGAGTACCATATCGAAGCCTGGCACCTCCTTTGCTACCCGCAGGGAGGCATCCTCCTCATATTCAGGAGTGACAATACCGCCATCCTTACCGCTGTGGAAGACGCCAATGACTACGTCCGGCTTCTCCTTCTCCTGGATAATCTTCATCCATTTACGGGCACTGGTCACCATATTTTCAAACTTCATTCCGCTCCAGAGATTCTCTGTCAACCAGTTGGGAATAGCTGGTGTCAACATACCGAGAACGGCTATCTTCACACCCTCACGGTTCAGGATGATATAAGGCTTCACATAAGGCTCACCGGTCTTGGTATCAATGATATTGGCACCCAGCACCGGACAATCTAACTCCTTGATCCACTTATCATAAACCGCATGACCGGTCTCTACATCGTGATTACCGAAAGCCTGGGCATCATACTTCATATAGTTGACTACATCAGCTGCCACATTGCGAGCCTGGGTGTTGACATAATTATAGAAATAGCAGGTAGGTTGTCCCTGAAGGATATCGCCATTCTCCAGGAGGATGACATTGTCCTTATAGGTCTTGCGCAGATCGTTTACATAAGAGGACACGCGTGCCAGGGTTCCTGCCTTCGGTTTGCGATTGATGAAATCGTATGGGAAGAAAGAACCATGTACATCACTCGTCTGAATCACTCTGAGTTTGACGGTGCGCTGCTGTGCCATTGCCTGCGAATTAAAAGTGAGCGCCAAGAGGAGCGCTGCGAATAACTGTTTCATACTTTTTCTCGAATTTATTTGTTTCAACTGCAAAATTACAAAAAAGTTGGCAATTACGGCATACTTTTTGTTGGATTCTTATAAAAAACATAAAAAATAGGAGGTATTATACTATGGCATTTGTAGATTATTACAAGATTCTCGGTGTAGATAAGAACATCCCGCAGAAGGATGTGCGCGCTGCATATCGCAAGCGTGCTAAACAGTTTCATCCGGATTTGCATCCTAACGACCCAAAGGCAAAGGCTAAGTTCCAGGCGCTGAACGAGGCGTATGAGGTGATTTCCGATCCGGACAAGCGTGCTAAGTACGACCAGTACGGCGAACAGTGGAAGAATGTAGGAGGCTTCGGTGGTGGAGGCTATGATGGAGCTGCCGGCGGAGGTGCCGCAGGTGGAAATCCATTCGAAGGCTTCGACTTCAGTGGCTTCGGTGGTGGAGGAGGAGGTTTCTCCAGCTTCTTCGAAAATCTCTTCGGCGGAGGTCGTGCCCGCGGTTCACAAGGTGCCGGTTTCGGTGGCTTTGGCGGATTCGGCGGAGCAGGTGCTGGTTTCGGTGCCGGTGCTGAATATGGTACAGGCGGATGTAACGGCGGCTGCGGTGGTCATAGCGCCAGAACGAATACGGGCGAGATGAACATGAATGTGAATATCGACATGTACACCGCACTGCTCGGTGGTGAGGGTATCATCACATTGAGCAATGGTTCAAAGATTAAACTGAAAATCAAACCGGAAACCCAGAATGGTACCAAGGTACGTGTTCGCGGCAAGGGTTATGACAGAGGTGATGGAACCTTTGGTGATCTGATGATTACCTATAACGTGAAGTTGCCTACTGGTTTGAATGAAAAACAGAAGGAATTGCTCCGACAGATGAAGGAAGCAAAGTAAAAGAAAAAAAGAAAGCTCCGATGGAATCAACAAACCATCGGAGCTTTCTTTTTATATTGTTTTTGAATCTTATGATTCTTTTATATTGTTTTAGAACTACGAATCTTTTAATCAGAACAATTCTATTGCTGTGGCTCAGAAACCTTGTTCATATTGAAGGCAGAAACTTTGCCATCAGGTGAAACAACTGCAGAAATCTTAAAGAGTTGTTCCTTCTTGGTGCCATCTGTCAAATCTACGTCCTGACGGGCAGAGAACTGTACCTGATACTCATATTCCTCATCGCCAACCTCGCGCTTCTTGATCTGGTAGTCGTTGTTGATGTGCCAGTTCATATTGGCTACATTATCTTTATAGAGCTTGTCCATAAAGGTAACGACATCAGCCTTGGTAGCCGAGTTCTTACCAAGCAGGGAAGAGAGAATATCCTCGCAGGTAGCAGTCAATCCATCCGCATTACGGGAATTGATGCTCTGGAAGAACTGACGGAACAATCCGCTTACCATCTGCTTTTCTTCAGGCTGGAGGTCACGGCTCTTCACCTTCTTCAGGGCATTTTCAGCCTCTTCGATATGAGCACCATCTGTATGAGCATTCAGGTATGCCTGGTAGGCATCAGCTGTATCTGCAGCCTTAGCCACATTCCAGTCGAGGGAATCTATCTTAAGCAAAGCTTCCTGTTTGTGCAAACTGTTAGGATACTTCTGGAGATAATCCTCCAAAGCTTCTTTCGATCCGCTCACTACCGCATTGGTCCAATCCTGGTCGTTCTGCTTCAACAGGTCTAGATGAGCCATAATGGAATCGCGATGTGCTTCATCTGCATCCTTGTAGGTATCGAGATAACTCTGCAGTACCATCGGATCGCTGCTTTGCATCGCATACTCATAAGCTTCCATCTCCTTGTTGCGATTGGCACTGTCGTAGAAGTAATACATAATGCCACATGCCAAGACTGCAAAGATGAATGAGATGATGAAGATAGAGCGGGTGTTCTTTTTCTTCTGTGGTTCCTGAGGAGTATTGCCCTCTCCGCCATCATTTCCGCTTGCTGTAACTACAGGACGACGTACTGGAGGTACTGGTGGAACAGGAGGGGTAGGAGGTGCTGAAGGAGTAGTTGGAGCCACAGGAGTAGCTGTAGCCGCAGGAGCCTGCGGTGTTGCTGCCGATGCTGCGGACGACACCGGTGATGCAGGTGCCTCAAGAGGACGTGTTACCCCCACAGCTATCTCATGGCAGTTTGGGCACATCTCCTGACTGCTGAAATAAACCTCACCGCAATGAGGGCATTTAGTGATTTTTCCTGCTATCTCAACGCCACAACTAGGACAGGTTGGAGCCTTGTCACTGATCTGGCGGCCACATTCTGGACATTTAATAATTGCCATAGTTTTATTTAAAGTTTATATTTTACTAAAAATGATTCATATTTCTATGCTTTCAGACGATATTCACTCTTTACCTTAAAACTAATCATAAAGTTCAAAGCTCCAAGTTCAAAGTTCAAAGTTACAAAGCCTTATCTGTGTCTGAATCTAATCTCTCTCAATCGATGCCTGCCCATGAATCTGCTCTTATCCACGTAGCCATTGATACCGTTCAGCTTTCCCTTACCGGTATATTGCCACATTTCAAAGTCTCTTCCATCCTTGAGCACTGGTTCTCGCTTGGTATATTGTGCTATCATCAGTTTGTAACTGTCGAGCTTTCCCAAGAGATAATGGTCATAGAAGTTGGCACCCGTATAGATGAGCGGCTTCTGTTTGTATGCCTTTTCCACGAGATGCAGGAACTTAAAGAGTGAGTCGCAAAATTCTTCTGTTTCCAAACCACTCTTGGTCTCTACGTCAATCATAGGCAAGAGATCCTGGTCGCCCGGTCGGCATTGAGCCATGAAATTCTCCAACTGGGTCTTCTGCGGAATACGGGCACGGTAAAAGTGGTATGAACCCACCTTGAGTCCATATCTATGAGCCAGATCAATATTCTGCTTATATTTGCTATCTACATTGGTTCCACCTTCGGTAGCCTTCAGATAGACATACGCCATCTTGGAGTTATCGCCCACCGTTTCCCAGAACACATTGCCCTGATAGTGGCTGAGGTCTATGCCATGCACATGACTGCAGGTATCCTCGCATTGCACCTGCGCACTTGCGCATAGTGTTATAATAGATGATATTATTGTTATACAAAATCGTTTCATAGATGCAAAGGTACGAAAATCGCTTGAAATTCGTCACAGAGTATGCTTATTTTTTATATATTTTATATTATTCTTCGATTTCTGAGAGCGAGCGGTAGAAGTTATTGCAGAAATTGCTGATAGTTTCTATGGGCGCATATTCCAGATACCGCATACTGCGGCGCAGGTTTTTGCGCATCGTGCCACCGGTGGTGCGAACGAATCCAGCCTGGGTCTGCTCGAATAAAATTTCCTGCTGATCGAGACTATTATAATAAAGCGAACGGAGGGTCAGCTTGTAGGCACCACGTTCTACACGGCGCACGAAAGGTATCTCATCCTGTTCAAATTCGAAGAAAAGGATAAGTACACTGCCCTGCAACTGCGCCATACGCTGGATGCGGAGCTTGCGCAGCCAATTTTCCAGTTTTACGAAATCTACCTTGTCGCCCTTGGTGCGCAGGTAGTTTCCCATCTCGATGATGCCACCGAGATTAACGCCATTGGCTAATATTCCATTGATATTGGATACGATGATGCGAAGTAAATGAATGGTCTCAATAGAGGTGTCGATGGCATGACGCTCGTTTTCCTGTATGCTGGCTAAACGTCGGTTCAGGAAACCATTGTTCATGCGTACTTCACCCGCAGGCACATCGCTGAGGTTCTTCATCATCTGGGCTATCTTCTTCTGTTTGAAGGTAGTCATCGGTTCCATCTCCTCCTTCGTATGAAAGTGATCGGAACGCAGCTTGACAAAAAGGTTTCTCTGTAAAAAATCCATCGTGTATTCATTTAAAAGTTAAACAATTGGCAATAAGCTACTTCCATTCTAGCTGTATCGCTTCGGGTAACGAAACAGTATCGAAAACAGCGCAGCTATACCGATAGCCAGAGGATAATAGAGGTATGGAAGGATATCCATCGGACTCAGATTGGCAAGACCTGCTGCCAGAAGCATCTGTACTCCGTAAGGTATCAAGCCCTGAACCGTACAGGAGAAAGTATCGAGGATACTGGCTGCCTTGCGGTTGTCAACTCCAAACTTATCACCGATTTTCTTGGCTATATTGCCTACCGTGAGGATGGCAACCGTATTGTTGGCAGTGCATACATTGACCATGGAAACCAGTGCGGCAATAGACAGTTCGGCTCCTCGCTTGTTGCTGACGTGTGCCGTAATCTTGTCGATGATATAATTGATACCGCCATTCTCACGGATGATTTCGAGCATGCCACCCGCCATCATTGCGATGATGACCAGTTCGCCCATACCGATGATTCCGTTACCCATGGCTGAGAACCAGCCGAAGAGATCGTAACCTCCGGTAGCACCCAGGAGCTGACAGCTTATACCTATCACACCACAGAGCAATGTTCCCATCGTAAGAACCGCCATTACATTCATACCCGCCACAGCAGTGACAAGCACTACCAGATAAGGGACTACCTTGACATATTCTACCTCCGGAATATCAGTAGGTGCCTGCAGACCGATACCCATCACGGCATAGATAGCCAGTACTATTACGGCGGCAGGTACTACGATAAGAGAGTTGACACGGAACTTATCGCTCATCTTGCAATTCTGAGTCTGGGTAGCAACTACCGTGGTATCAGAGATAAAGGAGAGATTGTCTCCAAAGTAAGCTCCACCAACGATGATAGCTGTCATCATACCTATATTAACGTCCATGGAGTGGGCGAGTCCCGCAGCTATCGGAACAAGTGCCACAACAGTACCTACACTTGTTCCGATGGATACGGAGATAAAGCAGGCTGCCAGAAACAGTCCCGGCAGAATCATACTTGCCGGAAGAATGCTGAGTGCAAGATTGACTGTTGCATCGACAGCTCCCATCGCCTTAGCCGAAGCTGCGAAGGAACCTGCCAATACATATATCCACAACATGAGCATCAGATTGTTGGCACCGGCACCCTTGCTATAGGTATCTACACGACTCTTGATGGGCATACCACCAGAAATCGCTATGGCATAGATACTGGAGATCATAAATGCCACGGTAAGCGACAAGTTAGTATCCTTATGACTGGCATCTACTGAATAGACGGTGAATGCCACGATGAGGACAATCAATAAAAACAATGGCGACAACGCCAACAATCCTTTCTTATTACTCATGTTTCTTTTTAAGTTATTACAATGTTACTCCATTCTTGAAAATGGAAATCTCACGATAGCCGTTGTACTCGTTGCGGGCTTCCTCGCCACTGGCAACTGCTATGATCTTATCGATGAACTTGTTTGCCAACTCCTTCATATCGGTGCCTTCAACCAGTTCTCCGGCATTGAAGTCAATCCAATTTGGCTTGTTCTGGGCAAGCTTGCTATTGGTTGAAATCTTCATGGTTGGAACGAATGTTCCGAATGGGGTACCACGACCCGTTGTGAAGAGTACAAGCTGACAGCCTGCTGAAGCCAATGCGGTTGCTGCCACGAGATCATTACCAGGAGCAGACAAGAGGTTCAGACCTGTTGTCTCCAAACGGTCACCATACTGCAGCACGCCACTGACAGGAGCACGACCGCACTTCTGGGTACAACCCAGTGCCTTATCTTCCAAAGTAGAGATACCGCCAGCCTTGTTGCCTGGAGAAGGATTCTCGCCAACAGGCTCACCATGACTGAGGAAGTACTCCTTGAAATCATTGATGAGATGAACGGTCTTGTCGAAGAGTTCCTTATTCTCACAACGGTTCATCAGAATAGTCTCAGCACCAAACATCTCAGGCACCTCGGTAAGGATGCTGGTTCCGCCCTGAGCAACCAACCAGTCTGAGAATTCACCAACGAGAGGGTTAGCAGTGATACCACTGAAGCCGTCAGAGCCACCACACTTCAAACCTACGCGAAGCTTGCTTACCGGTACCTCCTCACGCTTATCCTCCTTAGCCTTGGCATAGAGATCACGGAGAATCTTCATTCCCTCTTCGATCTCATCACCCTCAACCTTCTGTGTTACCAGGAGCTTGATGCGATCCTGATCGTAATCGCCCAACATCTTCATGAATTCGTCAGGCTGATTGTTCTCACAACCCAATGAGAGAACGAGAACAGCACCAGCGTTCGGATGCAGACAGATATCACGGAGCACCTTGCGGGTATTCTCGTGGTCGCCGGAAAGCTGAGAGCAACCAAAATTATGGTGCCAAGCGTGGATGGCATCAATGCCCTCACAGCCAGTCTCCTTCTTCAGGAGCTCTACGAGTTTCTCGGCAACACCATTCACGCAACCTACGGTTGGTACTACCCACACCTCGTTTCTTACACCTACTTCGCCATTCTTGCGTACATAGCCCTGGAAGGTACGTGATTCCTTGGCAATGTCCAACTGCTCATCTACTGGATTATAGGTATATTCCAGCGTACCGGCAAGGTTGGTCTTGAGATTGTTCTCATTCACCCATTCACCCTGCTTCAGATTCTGCTTGGCATGACCGATAGGGTAGCCATACTTGATGATGTTCTGTCCCTCGGCAGCATCATCGATGAGCACCTTATGACCAGCTGGAGTATCCTGCAAGAGAGTGATACTCTTGCCATCCACCTCGATAACCTCGCCCTTCTGCATAGGACGCAAACAAACCACTACCGAGTCGGCAGGGTTAATCTTGATAAAGCTTGATAGTTTCATTCTGTAGTTTTGTTTTTGTTTATTTATCATTTATAATTCTATTCTTGTCTCTTCATTTTCGCCTTAGATCTGCGTCCTGCGGTAGAAATCGATATTCTCCTTCATCAGCAGCTCAATAGGCATGTAATTCACCGGATTCACCTTCTTCTTGAGAACGATGGCACGGAAGAGGGTATCCACGCAATAGTAGCCCTGCATATAGGCATGCTGTGCGATGAGGAACGAGATACTGCCTTCGCGCAGACATTTTGCATTCTTGCCCACCATATCATAACCCATGATCTGTACATCACGACGATTGGACTTAAGCAGATAATCTCCCACGATATGCGCCTTCGATGTCATTGTTATACAATGATGTGTAGCAGGATGTTCATCAAAGTACTGACCCAGCATCTTCTGGTACTCGTTGCGGGTTCCATTGAGCGGAAGATCAAGCACATTGATGACAATCTGTGGGAAATGATCGTGCATATAATGACGGAATCCCACCTCACGGTTATCCTGCTGCTTGCTGACCACATGGCCATCCTTGGTCTGTCTCATCAGCATCACTTCTTTCTCATTGCCCGCAAGCATCATCAGCATCTTGGCTGCAAAATAGCCAGAGCAGAACGAATCCTGTCCATAGAAGGAGAGAGGGCGCAAGTCTGGCATATAAGAATCGAGCAGGATAAATGGAATACCCTTTTGATGCAACTGGTCTGTAAAACCACGTGTCACTTCCAAAGATGATGGTACTATGATAACACCTTCCGGATTGGCATCAAGAATCTCTTGTGAAACAGCCTTGAAAGAATCCTCACTGGAACGCTCGTAGAATCGAATCTCTAAATCGATATGGAAATCCCGGCGCTGGTCTTCGCACTTTCGGGCACCTTCTTCTATCTCTTCCCAATAGGCTTCCGATTCATGCTTCGGTATCAGAAGATGAAAAGTATAAGCCTTGTTGTATGCCAATGCACTGGCATACATATTAGGTTGATAATTCATTTCCTTGAGCGCTTGTTCCACCTTCTCACGAGCCGGCTTCGACACGTTCGGGCGGTCGTGGAGCACACGGTCCACTGTTCCTACAGATACGCCTGCTCTTTCGGCGATATCCTTGATTCTGATTCTTTCGGCCATTGTTTTTAAGTTTATGGTTTGAGCACATCGCACGTACATTATTATATAGTAGGAGACTTTTATCTAGAAAGACGACAGCGTTCCTTTCATAACTGTGCGCACAAACTGTGCTTTTTTACTATGTTTTGTTGAACTGCTGGTTTGTGTGCGGTCACACCATCAGCATTCGGGCGCAAATATACAACATTTTTTTGAATTGTGCGAATGCACAGCTCTTTTTTTGCACAAAAATCGAAAAAAAAGGAGAAAAAAAGGGGAAAAGTGAGAAAAATACGAAAAAATAGGGCGATAAATGAAAAAAACTGCGATTAAATTTTGGTATTCGAGAAATTATAGCTATTTTTGCCAACGGTTACGGACAACTACAACAAAATTGTCTATTAGTAAACAAACAACAAAAACAAAGAAATTAAAACTATCAAACAATGGCAAAGATTGTAACATTAGGCGAGATTATGCTTCGTTTGTCACCAGAAGGCAACGATCGTTTCATCCAGAGTGAGTCACTTCGCATCATCCCTGGTGGTGGTGAGGCTAACGTTGCTGTTAGCCTTGCTAACTATGGTCACGATGCATATTTCGTATCAAAGTTGCCAAAGCACGAGATTGGCCAGATTGCAGTAAATGGTCTTCGTCGTTATGGCGTCAACACAGAGTTTATCGCTCGCGGTGGTGATAGAGTAGGTCTCTACTATGCAGAGACAGGTGCTTCTATGCGCCCATCTAAGGTTATCTACGACCGTGCTCACAGCGCTATCGCAGAGGCTGATCCTTCTGATTTCGACTTTGACAAGATCATGGAGGGTGCTCAGTGGTTCCACTGGAGCGGAATTACTCCTGCTATCAGCGACAAGGCTGCAGAATTGACCAAGTTGGCTTGTGAGGCTGCTAAGCGTCATGGCGTAACTGTATCTGTTGACCTCAACTTCCGCAAGAAGCTCTGGACATCAGAGAAGGCTATCTCTGTGATGCGCCCATTGATGCAGTATGTAGATGTTTGCATCGGTAACGAGGAAGATGCTCAGCTTTGCCTGGGCTTCAAGCCTGATGCTGACGTAGAAGGCGGTAAGACTGATGCTGAGGGTTACTATGGCATCTTCAAGGGTATGATGGAGGAGTTCGGCTTCAAGTATGTCGTTTCTACGCTCCGTGAGTCTCTTTCTGCTACCCACAATGGTTGGAAGGCTCTTATCTATGATGGTAAGGAGTTCTATCAGAGCAAGCACTACGATATCAACCCTATTATCGACCGCGTGGGTGGTGGTGACTCTTTCTCTGGTGGTTTGATCCATGGTCTCCTGACTAAGGAGACTCAGGGCGAGGCACTTGAGTTCGCTGTTGCTGCTTCTGCCTTGAAGCACACTATCCCTGGCGACTTCAACTTGGTTTCTGTTGACGAGGTTGAGAGCCTTGCTGGCGGTAACGCTAATGGTCGTGTACAGCGATAACACTTAACATTAAACATTTAACATTAAAACAAGAAGATGGCAAAGTTTAGCAAAATGCAGGTCATGGCAGCTATGAAAGAGACTGGTATGGTTCCTGTATTCTTCAATAAAGATATCGAAATCTGCAAGAACGTAATCAAAGCATGCTACGAGGGTGGCGTTCGCGTATTTGAATTCACTAACCGTGGCGATTTCGCTCACGAGATTTTCGGAGAGTTGGTAAAGTGGGCTGATAAGGAGTGCCCAGAGATGATCTTGGGTGCTGGTACTGTGGTTGATGCTGGTACAGCTTCCTTGTATCTCCAGTTGGGTGCAAACTTCATCGTTGGTCCTAACTTCAACCCTGACATTGCTCCAGTATGTAACCGTCGTTTGGTGCCTTATTCACCAGGTTGTGGTTCTGTAACAGAGATCAACAATGCTCAGGCAGCAGGTTGCGATGTAACCAAGGTATTCCCTGCAGGTAATGTAGGTGGTCCTTCATTCGTTAAGAATGTAATGGCACCATTGCGTTGGAGCAACATCATGGTAACAGGTGCAGTAGAGCCAACAGAGGAGAACCTTACTCCTTGGATCAAGGCAGGTGTTCTCTGTGTAGGTATGGGTTCTAAGCTCTTCCCTAAGGAGACTGTTGCTGCAGCAGATTGGGCTGCCATCACAGCCAAGTGCCAGGAAGCTTTGGGCTACATTGCTAAGGCACGTGCATAATCAGAATGCATAAAAGATTTCATCATATTTATGGCATCGCCATCATCTGTATGATGGTGGTGATGTTTGTTTTTTCAGCTTGTTCGCCATCGCATAAGGGCGAAGTAGATGAGCTGAATTATCTTTCTTATGCGCTTCACTATCGTAACCTTGATTCCACTAAAGTATTGGCAGAGAAAGCTTTGGCTCTTTCCGAAGACTATCCTGCCGGATATGCGGAGGCTTGCAATAACCTGGCTTTTGTGGCTATTGCCAAGATGGATTACCATACTGCCAAGCGATGGCTTGACAAGGTAAACGAACGCAGTGACAACCAGATAGAACTCCTTATTGCCGACGTTCAGAATATGCGACTCTGTCAGCGTGAGGCCCGCAACAAGGATTTCTACAGCTTTAGAGAAAAAGCCATCCGTAAACTGCGAAGAATCGGTGAGGAAATAGATAACCTTCCTCTTCGGGAGCGTCAGCGCGCCATTTATGCGAAGAGTGAGTTTGATATCGTTGCTGCCACCTATTTTTATTATGTACAGCTAGACAAGCCGATGCTCAATGCGCTGGCAGATCTTGACCCGGATGAAGTGGAACAGGATACGGCACAGTATCTCAACTATCTTTATAATATGGGAGCTGGTGGCGCCATTACTCATGGCACCCCACAGGAAATCTGTCAGGCGGAATTTGATATGCTCATTCGCCTCTACTTTTTGGCAAGTGGCAGCAATCCTTATCCATACTGGCAGGCAAACGCACTGCAATCTATCAGCGAACATATTCAGGATCCGGAACAGCGCGATTTCCTGGTAAAAAACAATCTTCCGGCTTTCCAGTATCTCAATGTAGAACAGATGCCTTTGGAACTTCTGGCAGGAAACTTTGCGCAACGTGCACTCAATATCTTTTCTGAATATGGAGACGTTTACCAGACGGCAGGAGCATACCGCACACTGGCAGAATGCTACTGGCAGATCAAGGATTATAAATCGGCAGGCGATTGCCTGAATAGGGCACTCAATCAGAACAGAGCCATCCAGCAGGCGCCCGACCTGGTGGCATCTATCCGGGAAAGACTCAGCCTGGTTTATTCTGCCATCGATGATAAGCCGGAAAGCGATTACAACCGCAATATTTACCTCGACTTGCAGGAGCAGAGCCGACAGGACAGGCAGTTGGAAGCGCGTGCCACTCAGTTGGACAACAATGCCGTCCAGCTGAACACGATGATTGCTGCGGTAATCTTTACGATAATCTTGGTTGTGGTCTTGCTCTATGTATTCGACAGAATGAAGCGCCGTAATACCAAGGAAAGTTCTGTAGAATCCCTACTGATACCTTTACATGAGTGGGAAGAACAGAACATACAGCATATCAATGTGTTATCAGAAAAACATGAAGAATTGGAAGAAGCCAAGAATATGGTCCAGCTTCATATATCTGACAATAGGCGTCGCAACCTGGAACAGCGTGCCAAGCTTTCTCTGGTCAATAGCATCACCCCATTTATCGACCGTATGATCCATGAGGTAGATAGGCTGATGAAGGGAGATGATCCTGAAGAAGTGAAACAGGAGCGATATACCTATATCTCAGAGTTGACAGATAAAATCAATCAATATAATTCCATTCTCACCGATTGGATACAGATGCGCCAGGGAGCCATCAATCTCCGTATTGAGAGCTTCCCGCTCCAGCCACTTTTCGATATTGTAGCCAAAGGAAAAATGAGTTTTCAAATGCGTGGGGTCAAACTGACCGTACAGCCTACAGATGCCATGGTAAAGGCAGACCGTACGCTGACACTATTCATGATTAACACCATCGCCGACAACGCCAGGAAGTTTACACCTGCAGGAGGTGAGGTCGTGGTTAGTGCCAAGAGCCATCAGGCTTTTGTGGAAATATCTGTAAAAGATACGGGAAAAGGTATGGATGAAGAAACACTGGAACACATCTTCGACCGCACCTATACCGGCGGACATGGATTCGGATTGCTCAACTGTAAGGGCATCATCGATAAGTACAAGAAAATCAGCTCGCTCTTCTCTCCTTGTAATATTCAGGCAGAGAGTGAGCCTGGAAAGGGTAGTAGGTTCACTTTCCGACTGCCTTGCGGTATTCGAAAAATGCAAATGATACTGATACTTGCCTTGATGCTGATAGGTTGTAATATACCATCTGTTGTACTGGGAAGCACTCGGGAAAATGTCTCTATACACAGAACTGACAAGCACAGAACTGACAGGCACAGGGGCAATAAGCAGACATCGCGATTGCTGCAAAAAGCAGCATCCTATGCCGACAGTGCCTATTTCAGTAATATCAATGGTACCTACGAGCGGACCCTAGCTATGGCAGATTCGTCTCGCAGCTATCTCAACCGATACTATCTGACATTGAATCCTGATGGGAAATATCTGATGGTGGCACATCCCATGAAAGGAACCGCTGCCGAAATCCATTGGCTGCACGACAGTTTGCCAACCAACTACGAGGTCATACTCGATATCCGTAATGAGAGTGCCGTGGCAGCGCTGGCGCTTCACAAATGGGAGCTATACGATAGTAACAACAAGGTATATACACAGCTCTTCCGTGAAAGGAGTGCGGATAATTCGCTCGATAACTACGTAAGAACCATGCAGACTTCAGAAAACTCGAAGGCTGTAGCCATCGTCTTGCTGATTATCCTGCTGTTACAATTGCCACTGGCATATTATCTGCTATACTATCGCCACATCCTCCGTTATCGCTATGCCGTAGAAAAAATCAATGGTATTAACAAGGTGTTGCTCAGTGGTGATTCCAACACGGATAAGCTGAAACAGATTACCGGAATCTGGACTCCATCCGGCAGCAATAACATACGTAACGCTCAGCTTTTCCCTCAGCTCAATGAGGTGGTGGAACGTATCTCGCAGGCACTGAAGCAAAGCATTGATATGCAGCAGAATGAGGCTACGAATATAGAAATGGCTGAAGACGAACTGCATCGTGCAGAGTATGAAAACGGAAAGTTGCACATTGCCAATTCCGTACTCGACAACTGTCTCTCTACGCTCAAGCACGAAACGATGTATTACCCATCGCGAATCAGACAGCTTATCGACAGTACACCGGAGGATGTTACTTCCCTGCAGGAGTTGGTGGATTACTACAAGGCAATATACACGATGCTCAGCGCACAGGCAATGGAGCAGGTGGAAGGAACCGTGAAATGCGACGCAGACTTGCTGGCATATCTCAGGAAGCTGATCACTGGCGGAGTGAAGAACTTCACTTATCAGGAAGCAGCCGCATCATCCGCCTATGTTACCTGCCAGTATATCCTTCACGATATTCCATTTGACGCAACCCGTCATCCACATCTCTTCACACCGCTCACCAGCGATATGAAATATCTGGTGGCCCGCCAGATTGTGAGAGAAATAGGGGAGGCAACCAACCTGCGTGGCTGCGGCATTCTTGCCAAGTCGTCATCTGATGGCAAACTCATGATAGAAATCGTTTTACCGAAAAAAATATTAAAAACATAGATATGGACAATTTTAAGGTTATTATAGTAGAAGATGTGCCTCTGGAATTGAAAGGCACAGAAGGAATCTTCAAGAACGACATACCCGAAGCTGAAATCATCGGCACTGCGGATAGTGAAATCGCTTATTGGAAACTCATCAAACAGCAAAATCCAGATCTTGTTCTGCTTGATCTTGGCCTGGGTGGCTCCACCACTGTTGGAGTAGAAATTTGCCGTAGTACAAAGGAACAGTATCCTGATGTGAAGGTCCTGATCTTTACCGGTGAGATTCTCAACGAGAAGTTATGGGTGGATGTGCTCGATGCAGGATGTGAAGGCATCATCCTCAAGAGCGGAGAATTGCTTACCCGTGGTGACGTGGCTTCCTGCATGAGTGGAAAGAAACTGGTTTTCAACCAGCCGATTCTCCAGAAGATCGTTGATAGATTCAAGCAGAGCGTAGGAAGCCAGCTGATGCATCAGGAGGCAATGATCAATTATGAGATTGATGAGTACGACGAGCGATTCCTCCGCCATCTCGCCCTGGGTTATACCAAGGAGCAGATCACGAACCTGCGAGGTATGCCATTCGGAGTAAAGAGTCTGGAAAAACGGCAGAATGAACTCGTACAGAAGCTCTTCCCTGATGGTAATAACGGAATGAGCGTGAATGCGACCCGACTCGTGGTACGTGCCTGCGAGTTACGCATCATCGATATTGATAATTTGCAGGCTGATGAAGAATAGTCATACATTCAGCAGGATATGTGGCTATGCCATGTTCCTGCTGATACTGGCACAGATCGTACTGGTGCTGGCTTCCTGGCTCATCACTGCCGCGATGCCCGATGTTTTTCCCCGGTCATTACTCAGCCCGGAAGGTATCCGATGGTTCTTCGGCACTTTCACCGCCAACCTGCAGTCACCTTGGCTGGTATGGCTGTTGCTGATCAGCATTGCCTGGGGAACGCTACGGGCTAGCGGCTTGTTAAACTACGACCATAAGGTTTACCGACAGCGCAATGCCTTGCGGTTGGTTTGCCTGGAATTCGTCCTGTTTATCGGTGTGATGCTGTTGCTCACGCTCATCCCTCATGCCATCCTGCTCAATGTAATGGGAGGATATGCCTCCAGCAGTTTTTCCAGAAGCATCTTGCCCTATATCTGTTTTATGGTCATTGTCATGGCACAGTCTTTCGGCGTAGTCAGCCAAAGACTGAACAGTATTGAGGCAATGGGAGAGGCAATGGCGGATGGGGTACGCCTGTCAGCTCCTCTCTTTATCATCTATATACTTGTCATTCAATTATATAGTTCTGTAGATTATCTTTTTTGATGATCTTTGATAGTACATCAATTCATCATACTAAAAAATCAAAGGGGCATCCCAATCACTTGGAATGTCCCTTCTTTTGGTATATATTTGGTTTGATAAATTGGTCTTAACTATCTTCTGCCACCGAATGATCCGCCGCCATTATTGCTCTTGCTACGGAAAGAACCACCTCCAAAGGAACTGCGGGCACCATTGCTGCCTCCGCCAAAGGAACGGCTTCCACTGTTGAATGAACGGCTGTTATTCAACGAATTGCCGCCACGGTTTCCGCCGAAAGATCCCCTGCTTGGAGTACTGGAACGTGGAGTGAAACCATTATTAAACGAACGGCTGTTGTTGGTAGAGCCACTGCCGAATCCACTTCGGTTATAACCTCCGAAAGAACCACCGCCACGGACACCACTTCCAAAGGTAGCATTATTTTGGCGACTGTTGCCGAAAGAATGATCACGTGTAACCGTAGTTCTTGTACTGCTCTGACGATTGAGGTTACCGAACGTCTTGCCACGACCATAATCGCCACGGTTGAATCCATCGCGCATACCGAATCTAGGTTCCTGACCACGAACACCGATAGGGCGAGGACCGCCGAACTCACGTCCGTGATACCAGCTTCTGCCACCATTCATTCTCCAGCTGTGTCCACCACGATATACAGCATAGAAATGAGGTCTTCCGAAGAAGAAGTAATCTCTGCGTGGGTAGCGTGCATAGATGCCGAAGTGGAAGTAACCACCATCCCAGTAAAGAGGACGGTAGAAATAGCTTGCGGCACAGAATGAGCGATACTGCCAATCCAGAAGGATATAGCTCAAGTCGAGATTACGCTGACGCCAATAGATGCCGTAGAGATCGTCGTAAGTATCTACGCCCATCAGATAGTCGAGGTTCACCTCATAGGCTGCCTCATACTGATCATCTGTCAGATTCAGCTCGTAAGCCATCTTGTCTGTCAGAAACAGAGCCTGCTGGCGAGCCTGTTCATAACTCATTGCTGATGCAGAAGTGAATGTCATCATGAACATTGCTACTAGTGCTATGATAAACTTCTTCATAATCTTATCTTATTTTATATGTTAAACTTCCATTTTCCAGGAAACCATCAGATTCCCGAATGATCGTCAATTCCGTCATCTTTCTGATTTCTGCTGCAAAGATAAGGCGATTTATGGAGGTATAGTAAGGATTTTCCCTAAACCGATAGAGGAATTTCCCTAAACGATGCTTTTCATAACCACTATTTATCATAACGTCCCTTAAAAGTAAAATAATAGGGGCTCTCTTCTTACTTAGAAAGAGAGCCCAACTTATAGCTTATTTCAATACAAACACCTTGGTTTCGTGAGCTTTCACGGTGCCTTTCCATCTGTTTGCCTTCTTGGCAATGTCGCGATGCTGCCATACATCTCTTACCAGATACTTGCCGTTTAAGCCCAACTGCTTGAAATCTGCCTGAATAGACTTATCTTTATCACCACAGTTAAGAATGGCAACGGCATGAGAACCATTTGCCAAAGGACGAACATAAATCTGATGATCAGCCTGATTTACCTTGCGCTCAGCAGCCTTGCCCAACGGATCCTGATCAATGGCGATGATTTCCTTGTTCAGGAGAATGCGCTTATCCTCAGCAGAAAGCTTTCTGAGATCGTTGCTCAATGCCAATACTGATGACATCATACACCACATACTCATCTGGGTCTGATACTCAGTATAGCTGCAGCCAACTCCACCCAGATCACTGGATGGTCCGCCCTTGCCATTCAGTCCCACAACCAGCATATCCATATCCGGCCATTGTCCGTGGCGAACATCCTTGGCGAGCGGTGCCGTGATATTCACGATATCGAGAATACCCATACCGCCTTGCTTCACGATATCTTTCCACATATCTCTTACATCATAGCTGGTTCTCCAGAGCGAACCGCCTACCTGCTCACACCATTCTTCGCCGTTGCGCTGTCCCCATTCACAGATACCGAGAACGATGTTTCTACCCGATTTGCTCAAAGCCTGAGCCATCGTATGATAGCGTTTACGGGCTGTGGCACTGTCCTCCGGAGCATTGCAGTAGTCATATTTCAGATAGTCGATACCCCATGAAGCAAAGGTGCGGGCATCCTGCTCCTCGAAACCATAACTGGCTGTCCATCCACCGCAGGTAAGCTGGGCGGCATCAGAATAGATACCCAACTTCAATCCCTTGGAGTGAACATAGTCGGCAAGTGCCTTGATACCATTCGGGAATTTCTTAGGGTCTGGAATGATGTTATTATGGCGGTCACGACCTCCCTGCCACAAGTCATCTATAAAGATGTATTCGTAACCGGCATCGCGGAAACCGTGTTCTACCATGGCATCGGCAGTTTCCTTGATCAGCTGTTCACTGATGTCACCTTTAAAGAGGTTCCATGTCATCCATCCCATAGGAGGAGTTTTTGCTAATTGGTTGCGCTCCAGCAGCGTTTCGCTTTTCTGGGCAAAAGAAGATGTTGCCAATAAGGCAGCAAAAGCAATAGATAAGATTTTCTTCATATTGAATTTAAATTATATGGTTTATTCCAATATGCAAAGGTACATCTTTTTTCTAAAAAAACGTTAGTTCTTAAACATATTTAATACTTTGTTCCCCTTACATTCGCCATTATTTCATACCTTTGCAAAAAATAACAAAAAGAAGAAGATATGAAAAAGAAAGATGGTATGACAGGATGGCTCATGAAATGCAGTAGCAGCTGTCTGATATTCATGGGATGCAGTCTGATGATTACGGGATTCTGCCTGCTGTTGACAGGATGTACGGAAAAAGCCAGGAAGATGGAAAAGAAGAATATCAAGGTGGAAACAATCTCTGTAGGAAATACAAACCTGGGGGGAACGAAAGACTATGTGGGAACCATCGAGGAAAAG
>ERZ772820.695-NODE-695-length-30918-cov-8.565434_pt1 | contig 30918 bp, 45 predicted proteins | sample MGYA00511377_ERZ772820 | MGnify/ENA primary metagenome ERZ772820 (study PRJEB29015, sample SAMEA2737684) | human gut metagenome | biome: human gut; feature: human-associated habitat; material: faeces | place: China | collected 2012 ... | reverse complement strand
GCTAAAAACAGTCCACAGGACTGTTTTTTAACGCTCAGACCCTCTCGGGTTCAAGCCCCGCGAAAAATAAAAAAGAGCCGCTATTGCGACTCTTCTTTATTTGGTGCGAGAGACGGGACTTGAACCCGTTGAAAATCATTTCATATTTTCTTATAAAAACTCAGAAACGTTGATATATAGCCATTTCTAAGCGTTTACTTGTCGCATTTGTTTTATAATTTATCACTTCTTTTCAAATAAATAAACCCCAAATAAACCCCAAAAGAATAACAGCAGTTCGAATTTAAAATTCAAACCGCTGTTATGGATCTGTTATTCGGTTATACCAAGCTCACGTTTTAAAGCCTCTTGAAGCACCTGTGAAAAGTTGATATTTGCCTGTTCCGCCTCGTAACAAAGCCAGCTCGGCAACGTGCAATTTTTCTTTACGGTTCTTCTCTCATTTTTTCTTCTATACTCCGCAAAGTCAACATCAACAAGAGTAACAATATCACAAGGTTCTCTTTTTACGCTTTCGAGCTTGCAAGGCTCGGGCAAAACTTTTTTATCATCTTCCATGTCAATGCCCATTAGTCCGATTGCATCTCTTGACATTTCAATAGCTTCGCAAAGGTCGTCGCCTTGTGTGTTGATGTTAAAGTCGGGTATAAAAGCTGTAAAGCCTGTTTCATCCGGAGTAAATATAACCGGGTATGCCTGTTTCATATTCTTATCCTCCTATATATAATGCCGGGTTGGAGCGGGGCTTATTTCAGCCCCCTCCTTTTAATTATTGCCCGTGCTAAATTCTCTTTAATCTCTCGATGTCTCGGAATTGTTTCGCACTCCTGACCGTTGGTGTATATGTCGTGTCCGCCGCCGCTCCTTTTGAAGTACCACCCGTTCCGCTCAAGCATCTTAACGAGATCGTTTCGTTTAATTGTTTTCACCCCCTTGCTGTGATTATATTATACGCCTTTTATACGTATTTGTCAAGGCTTTTTCAAAAAAATTATGCTTTTTCTTCCTCTTTTTTTACGCTCGGTCGGAGGGTTTGACATAGTGCTTCGGAAGCTTTCGCTTGCTCGGCGGCGAAGAATTCAGCGTATATATTTAATGTTGTTGAGGGTGTGCTATGGCCGAGTGTACCGGCAACGGTGGCAACATCAGCACCATTCATGATTAGCAATGATGCATTCATGTGGCGCAGCTGGTGCGGCGTGAGGTGTGGCAATTTGTTTCGATTGCAAAATTTCGTAAGCCATTTGCCCGGATAATCGGTACGGATGTATCCGCCGAACTCGTTCGTAATGATTGCTCCTGTGTTCTGCCACTGATCGCCGCACTTGAGCTTGTTTTTCATCTGGTTAAGCTGCTGCTTTTTTAGCAGGTCAATAATACCTGCATCAACCTTGAGCTTTCGACGTGACTGATTTGTTTTTGGTGTATCAGTGTAAATGCCACGCTCTTTTGTATAGAGCCGATCGCGGTTAATGGAAATGACGCTATTTTCAAAGTCAATATCCGACCATTCGAGCCCAAGAATTTCGCAAGTGCGGAATCCGCAGTACAAGGCGAGAGAGAAAAACAAATTCATGCAGACGTCCTCACCCTCAAGCAATGAAAGAAACGTTTGAAGTTCTTCGACGGAAACGGTGTTGATCTCTTTCTTCTTGAGCGGTTTGCACTCAAGACCGATACAAGGGTTATGTGAAATATATCCACGCTTTGCGGCGTAATCAAAAACATTCGCGATATAATTCTTGTAATGTCGCTGAGTTTTCGGCGAAAGCGGTTTTCCTGTCCTCTCATTCAGATTGTCGGTAACAAGAGAATCAAGGAACTTTTGAAGCATGGAAGTGGTTATCCGGTCAAGTCTGATGTGACCAAATTGCATTAAAACCCTGTCCGAACACTGCTTGAGCCTGTAAACGCTGCGGTGCTTCAAGCTTTCCTGCGCTTCGACATGGCTGAAATACTCCTCCGAAGCATCTTTGAATTTCTTCGCCGAGCTTGCAAGTCCGCATTTAACATCTTCCTCGAAAAGAACCGCTTGTCGCTGTAACTCTTTTTGAACTTGCCTTTCGCTCAATCCTTCTGGCGGCGTCCATGTCATTCGATGGCGCACTTGTTCGCCGAGATCGTTATAACCGAAAGAAACGGTTATTCGGTATGCTTTTCCTCTTTTTTCAATTGTTGCCATAAAATAAAGCAGCTCCTTTCAAAAATGCTTGCATTCGGCGAAAGAAACTGCTATAATAAACATAGTTAGTTCCTTTCACCGTGGTGGGTGTCGGTTCTGACTGCTCGATGCCGCAAGAGAGTAGGATCTCATGCGGTTGCCGTTCGGTGTTGGTAGCGCCGGGCGGCATTTTGTTTTATTTATAAAAATTTTCGCCGTTGTCCAAATGTCTCTTATATTGGCAAGCTGCCGAAGCGTATAAAATGTCGGGGTGAATACATTCTCCTTTTTCACTGCACTCTTGGTAACGACCGCAGCATCCAAATGAAGGAAAGTTCAGAGCGTTAAGGAAAATATCATTGATTGCTTTCTGTATGCCCTCGTCATTTTTTGACAAAAAGTCGTCTATAGAAATTCTTAAATATTCATCAGCCTTGACTGTTGAAAACGGAACGCGATGTTCCTCAAGCGTTCTGCGAGAAGATCCGGGCAAAGAAATATACTGCACGGAGCCACTGGTTTTTATCCTTGCAATAAGTTTTTCTTTAACTGCACCGCTTCTATATATTGTTTCTTGAGGAACAACAACCAAACTGTTGTATGCGCCGATATTGTCCTTTATAGTGATTTCTGAAGTTTCTATGTATTTAGGATTGATTATTGTTTTGATTTTTTCAACTACCTGTTTTTCTAAAAGGTTCATTCACTTTCACATCCTTTGAGTAAATCGTCGAACGAAATAATCTTTATATCTGCACCATTTTTATTTAATTCTTCGACTTTTATTATTTTTTGACTCTTTACTTGCTTTGAATCCTTAATAACATTTATATCAAGATTTCCTGCAACAAGATAATTTAGTTTTCGAGAAACATTATTTACTACAATTCCACCGCAATTGCGTATTTTATTTTGAACTTCAGCTCGCGTATAACCTTCTGCTTCACCCGTGAGCAAAAATATCTTATTTGAAAACTCAATCTTACAATCAGAGTATTTTACATTTGCTGCCTTATACTCGGCTCCATTCTCTTTATGCTCCCAAAAGCTCTCTCGAGCTGTGGATGGCTTCTTTTGAACATTTCTTTCATGAGTTATATCAGATATGTAGGAAGCAAATACGTTAATGTTTTCAGAAGAAAGATACTTTATCATGAGGTTTGCTGTTGCTATGCTATCATCAGCGCTACAATGGTGCTTTTCTAATTTTACTTCAAATTTGTCACAGACGTATTCTAATGTGTAGTGTTCGAAATCGTTAAAATTGTACTCAGCAATTCTCTGCGTACAGTAATAAGTTATAATCGGCAACTTTATATCATATCTATTTGCTGTCTTTTCTAACACCGACTTTTCAAAAGAAGCGTTATGAGCCACAACCGGGAAACGATAGAAATAACTCGATATTATGCTCCACACTTCCGGAAAATTAGGAGCGCCCTGAACGTCTTTTCTTGATATGCCGTGTATATTGGTGCAAACCTGTGAGAATGATGTTTCGGGATTAATCAAGTAATTATTTTTGATAATTATTTCGTTATTTTTCACCAAAACAAAACCTAACGAGCATATCGAATTTCCGCTTGTGTTTGCGGTTTCAAAGTCAATAGATATAAAATCCATGATTATTTCTCATCTCCTATAATTTGCCTATATTTCCTGTGGAATTTTATACAACACCTTACTTAAAATAAAGTGAGGTGATTTTTTGAATTATAAAGACTATCAAAATGCACGAGACGCCGTTTGGAAACTGTTGATAAACGAGAATATAGCAGAACTTCCGATAAGCGTGACCGAACTGTGCAAAAGGCTTGGTATTGTGGTATATACCTACAACCCTAAAGATGACAACCTCGGATCATCTATGTTTATTGATGGTGTTCCGACAATCTTTGTAAAAAGCGATATGACGATTGAACGACAGCGTTTTACAGCCGCGCACGAACTTGGTCATATCATCTTGGGTCATGTGGGAAAATACGAGCTTGTGAACAGAGAACCTACACCGCAAGACAACCCGATTGAACAAGCGGCAAACGTATTTGCAAGTCGTTTGTTAGCTCCGGCATGCGTTTTATGGGGCTGTAATATACATTCTTCCGAAGAAATACAGCAACTTTGCAAGATAAGCAAAACAGCCGCCGAATACCGAATGCAGAGAATGGAAGAACTTTACAAACGTAATAAATTCTTAACATCGCCGCTTGAACGTGATGTATATTCACAATTCCAGTCTTTTATTGAAAATAATAGACTTTAGAAGCCCTCTCCGAATGTTTTATTTATAACGGCTTCTTTTTCGCTGTCGTTCATCGTACGTATTTCAACTCCGCCGCCCTCTTCTTTTCTGGCGGCGGTCAATCTTTCTGCCGAAAAATTGTCAGAATTTATACCAAGCAGAAGATTAACTGATTTTTGCATATCAGGATGTTTCCTGTATGCTATTATCAACGCTTTTTCTTGTTCGGTTAAAATAAGAGATATTGCAGGGTCTTTCGACGTTGCAGTACCGTCAAGGAGATAGCAAGATGTAGTATCCAAAGCCTCGGCAAAAGCCTTAATCTTTGACTGGTTAATATCTCGTAACCCTAACTCAATCTTATTAACCGCAGAAGCTGTCTTAAAACCTACTTTTTCAGCAAGCTCTTGCTGGGACATACCCTTTGATTCTCTCAGATTTTTTATACGTTGATAAATAGTCATTTAGAACACCTCGCACATATAAGATACAACCGTTTAGCCAGTTTGTCAAGTTTTTTTGAAAAAATGTCAAAAAAAGTATTGACAGAATGGCTAAATAGTGATATAGTTTGATTGTAGCCAAAATGGCTAATGAAAGAAGGTGTAAAAATGACAAACACAAAACTACTTAGAGCTACAATTATTCAGAATGGTTTAACTCAAGATGATGTCGCTAAGTTCCTGAACATAAGTCATCAGGCGTTTTCAAACAAAATCAACAATAAGACCGAGTTTAAAGCGAGCGAGATAATAAAACTATCTGAACTTTTAGGTATTGAAAATAAAGATACTATTTTTTTTGTTCAATGATAGCCGTTTTGGCTAATTTCCGCCATCGTACCGGGTGCAGGGAACAATATCAAAAAAACTTAATAAACATGACTGAATAGTGTTCCAATCTTCCCAACTCCCTGCATCCGCTACGGTGGCGGAGAGCAAACCCCAAAACGCAGAAACAACACAAAACAAGAAAGGATGATAACCATGACACCAAGAATGCGAACCATTGACGAAGCCTACGGCGAAATCCTCAAAAGTGATCCCCGAACGTCAATCACAAAAACGGCTTTTCGCAGATTCGTCCGCACGGGACAAATTCCGAGCGTAAAGATCGGCAGAAAAACCTTTGTAAACCTTGAAGCTGTCGCAAGATTTTTTTCCTGCGGTATCGAACAGCCAGAACCGACACCCACCACATCATCAGCAATGATACCCGAGAACAGCGAATTTGTTCTCAAACTCGTGAAAGGAGCTTAATTTTATGGAAACAATTAAACAAATATCAATCGAACTCATCGACCCACACCCCGAAAATCCAAGAAAGAACCTCGGAAATCTCACCGAGCTTGCCGAAAGCATCAAAGCTAACGGAATCATGCAAAACTTGACAGTTGTTCCAAAAGATGACGGTCGCTACATGGCAGTTATCGGTCATCGCCGACTTGCCGCTGCAAAGCTCGCAGGACTTGAAACCGTTCCGTGCGCTGTTGACCGAGAACTGCAGAACATTGAAAAGCAAAAGAAAAAGCAGCAGTGGATTGATTATCTCGAAAATAAAGGCGTTCGCCCTATCCCGGAAGAAGAATGTCGAGACGCATGGAAAATATACAATAGCATCAAAAACTTTAATTATTCGGCTGTAAGACCCGAAGAGCTTGAATTGCCGGAGGAAACGCCGCTCAACGAAACTTTCTATAAATTCGAGGCATGGGGCAATTGGATCTATTTTTACAAGAAGAAGCCCGAGACAGAGGTGAATGACGAAGCAGAAGCAAGCAGGAAAAGAGCTGAGGAATTCAGAATAGCCAAAAACGCCGAGCTTGATGAAATGTTTGACTGCTTTAATGAAAGAGTAAAAGCATTTGTGGATGAACTTTCCGAAGATAAAAAGACACTGCCGATTGTATTAAGACTGTTTGTTGAAATACAAATAAGCGGCGGTTGTTACAACTCGGTGGAAGATACCGAGTTTTGCGAAGCTGCCGGAATTGATTGGGAAGAAGCAAATATAACCGACGAAGAAATCATCGCCGGCAAGCTCAATCCGGAAATCCTCTATAACATCGACCGAAAGCCGGCTGTTTTTCTTCTCAAAGCGATATTGTGTCTGAGAAGCATTAAAACATATAAATCATACTCGGGAGAGTATGACGAAGATCTTTTCAGCCTGTGCGCTGTAAAAGCTCTTAAAAGTCTCGGATTTAAGCTTACCAAGGAAGAACAGCGGCTTATTGACGGAACACATGAAATATACGGAAGGACGTGTGAAGATGAATAACAATCTTATCTCAGAAGCAAACGAATTACTTAAAAAATACGCTCTCACTGGCAACCGACGTTGTTTTATTGAAGCCGCTGGAAAAATATCACTATCAATTGCAACCGCTATAAATCCTATAAACCCGATGACTGAACCGCTTGTTGCAGCGTTGCTGACAAGATATGCGGATTTCCTTAAAGATAACTTTGATCCGGAAGCCGCCGACATATATTCCCATGTACTTTATTTATTAAAAAATACGTCTGCCGAGATTATGATAAAAAATACCCGTGCCGAATAAAGGAGAGAAATAACATGAACACACTTACCCTACTCTATATCTTTTTCGTAGCAATAGCAGTCGTTTTGATGGCCGCACTCTTTGCCATGAACGACAGCTGCAAAAAAGCTGAAGAGCTTAACACTGTCATCCTTAAAGAGTATCAAAAGGTTACTGATGACCACAATGAGCTGATTGAGAATTACCGAAAGCTTGCCGAGGAAAACAAAGAACTCAAAGCTCGCTTGCTTTACGAAAGGACAAAGGAAGATGCAAACGTTCTTTAAATTTCCTCCCGATGATTACGGCCGGACGCTCGACATGAGCGATCACACGATGCAGCTTGAGCGTGATGCGTATTGCAAGAGAATCGGCGAACCAAAACATTTTCCGCTTTCAGACGATCAACATCGAGATTTTGAAATCGAAATGTCTGTAAAATATCGAAAAGAATTTATTGAGTATCTTAAGATACTCGGCGGACTTAATGTCGCTTCTCTTACGATTGCGGCCATGAACAAGAAATCAAATCTAATTGATTATTACATAGAACGGAGACGGCAGAATGAAAGAAAAGCAGCTCTTTCCGTGCGACACGACGCATCTCGCTCGAATGATGTTGCGTGAGGACGACCACGGAAATCAATCATATGTCATACAGTCCGAATATAACAGGACAACGAAAAAATACGAAAGCGAGCTGCTCGTTTGGGTCGGCTCACCGACTGCCGAGCTTGAGGCTTGGAACGCTTATCTCGGTGCGCAGGATACGGCAGTTAATAAAATTCTCCGTGAACGCCCGGAGCTGAAAGCATATTTCGCCGAGCTTGCCGGACAGGTAGAGTTTTCTGATTCGGCGGCGAGCATTGAATCGAATCTTCAAGAAGAATTGCTCGGATATACGAATTATAAAAGTAAATTCTATGGATTTTGGAGGTGATTTTATGACTTTTAGAATAGTAGAGCGCCTTACTCGTAAATTTAAAAATCTTTTCGGCATTCATTCGCCGTCCCGTATGTTCTACGGTCCATCTGAAGACATTAACGCTATTCCGGAAATGGCTCCCTGCCCACAATGCGGAGAAGTACCAATGATGTCCTACTGCTGTGGAGAGTATTTTATTTTCAGTATTTTTAAAGAAAATAACACCTGTTTCTGCGCCAGTTTTACGGAAATGCACTCGTCAAAGAAATCGGAAGTAGAGGCGTGGAATAAGGCGGTGAGTAAATATGAGGCAGGTAAAAGAAATGATTGTTGAAAACTGTAAGCTCTACTATCAGTCAGAGGAAAAAAATCGGATTTCTGTCGATCGTGCCCTGTCTCTTCTGAATAATGCAACTTACGGAGTCAGAACCGGCAGCAAAAAGACAACCGGCGCAACGATTTCTATGTGGTCTGAAATCCCGCTTAAGTTTAATGAGTGGCGCTTAATTCGAGACATCTTCTTGACTAAACTTGAAAAACGACGCCAATTTAATGAACAATGTTGCCGAGACCTACACAGATGGTTCAGAGAGAATGAACCATTCATCAATGATCTTGCAAAAGATATAGCCGCAGCAGGTCGAACAAAATTCAAAATCTTTAGAAGGTGAAAATATGGTTTACGTTCAAACCACAAAAGATGTTTCTTGCACTATTGAGGGTGACCAAATTGAATTAAACAAAGAACTCGAATGCTACATCGTTCACCACGGCAGTGATTTAACAGGTGCTTTCGATGTAGGTTCCGTACAATTTATATATAAGACACAACGAAAAACAGGTGACAAGCAAAATGACATACGATGATTTTTTAAATAACAAAGTCTGCATCGCGGAGGACAGCGGCTTTGACGTTGCAGACGATGAAATAAATCCAAAATTAAAACCGCACCAGAGAGAAGCGGTAAAATGGGCTTGCAAAGGCGGTAGACGTGCATTGTTCGAGTCTTTCGGTCTCGGAAAGACGGTACAGGAACTTGAATTCTGCCGCTTGGTATTGAAACATGAAGGCGGTCGTGCGCTGCTTGTTTTGCCACTTGGTGTTAGACAGGAATTTACACACGACGCCGTGAATTTACTGGGCATCGATCCTCCGAAGTACGTCCGAACAATGGACGAGATCGAAAGCTGTACCGATGAAATATGTATGACAAATTATGAGCGTGTTCGTGACGGTGATATTGACCCGAAATACTTTTCGTGTGTTTGTCTTGATGAAGCGTCGGTTTTGCGCTCGTTTGGTTCAAAAACATATCAGATGTTTTTGCCAAAATTCAAGGATATTAAGTATAAGCTTGTCGCAACAGCAACGCCCGATCCAAACAAATATAAAGAGATTATACATTATGCAGGTTATCTTGAGGTTATGGACACGGGACAGGCTCTAACAAGATTTTTCAAGCGTGACAGCACAAAAGCCAATAACCTTACGCTCTATCCGCACAAGGAACAGGAGTTTTGGCTATTCTGAATTCCTCAGCTCTTTTCCTTAATTCGCCGGCTGATCTCGGATTTGACTCGACAGGATACGATTTGCCGCAGATGGATATACGGTATCACAAGCTGACATCGGAAATCAGATATCAGACTGATCGCAGAAACGGTCAGGTTGAATTTGAACTTGATGCGGCGCAGGGGCTTACACAGGCGGCGAGAGAAAAACAGGACAGCCTTGAAGCTCGTATAGCTTGTATGAAAGAAATTGTTGACAGCGCACCAAGCGACCATTTTATTTTATGGCACGACCTTGAAAGTGAGCGAAAAGCGATTAAAAAAGCTCTGCCGGAAGCTGTTGAGGTTTACGGTTCGCAAGATCTCGATATCAGAGAGAAAAACACAATTGACTTTTCTGAGGGCAAAATCAGACTTCTTGCAACAAAAAAGATAATCAGCGGTTCGGGCTGCAATTTTCAGAAGCATTGCCACAGGGCGATATTTGTCGGCATAGATTATAAGTTTAATGACTTTATACAGGCAATACATAGAATTTACCGTTTCTTGCAGACTGAGAAGGTCATTATCGACATAATCTACACTGCAAACGAGCAAAGCATACTTGACGAGCTGCTTGCGAAGTGGGACAGATTTATTTATCAATCTCGGCAGATGTCTGAGCTTGTCCGTAAAAACGGAATAAGCCATAAAGTTATTATGGAGAAAATGAGAAGGTCAAAAGGAGTGAAGAGAGTGGAAGTCAAGGGTGAAAGATTTACGGCGGTCAATAATGATTGTGTTGAAGAAACGAAGTCAATGCCGGAGAACTCGGTTGATTTGATCCTCAGCTCAATCCCGTTTTCGAATCACTATGAATACACACCGAGCTATAACGATTTCGGACACAATTCCGATAACGATAAATTCTTTGAGCAGATGGATTTCCTTACGCCGGAGCTTCTCAGAATTTTAAAGCCCGGAAGAATTGCGGCGATCCATGTCAAAGACAGAATTCTTTTCGGTAATGCAACCGGTGACGGAATGCCGACGGTTGATCCTTTCAGCGATATGACGGTTATGCATTTCACAAAACACGGCTTCCGTTATATGGGAAGAATAGTTGTGCTGACTGATGTTGTCAGAGAAAACAATCAGACTTACCGCCTCGGTTGGACCGAACAGTGCAAGGACGGCACAAAGATGGGCATCGGCTGTCCCGAATATGTTTTATTATTCCGAAAGCTGCCGACGGACACCACAAAAGCCTACGCTGATGCACCGGTAACCAAAGATAAATCTTATTATACCCGTGCACGATGGCAGCTTGACGCACACGCTTTTTACCGCTCGAGTGGAGATCGTTTGTTGACAAAGGAAGAAATCAAAAAAATGAGCGTTAAGGATATTCAAAAAGCATACAAAAAGCAGTCAATATCTAATGTCTACGATTTTAATCAGCATGTTGCAATGACCGAAGCCCTCGATGATGATGGCAAGCTCCCGGCAACATTTATGATGATGCCGCCTGCTTCGTGGTCGGATCAGATATGGGACGATATCAATCGTATGCGTACGCTTAACACGTCTCAAAGTCAGCGCCGTAAAAATCTGCACGTTTGTCCGCTTCAGCTTGATATTGTTGAAAGAATAATCAACAGATATTCCAATGAGAGCGACCTTGTTCTTGACCCGTTCGGCGGACTTATGACGGTGCCGTACACGGCTGTAAAGATGAATCGTCGAGGATACGGAATTGAGCTCAACGCAGATTATTTTCGTGACGGCGTCGGATATCTCAAAAGTGCCGAAGAACAGTACGACACACCGACTTTATTTGATTTTATAAGCATGGGAGCGTAACAAATGAAAACCAAGATTTATATCGCCGGAAAGATTACCGGTGATCCGAATTATAAAGAAAAATTTGCAAAAATGGAATCAGAGCTTCTGAAAATACCGGGAACAACCGTGATTAACCCTGCAGCCCTTCCGACAGGATTGGAACCGGCTGATTACGCAAAGATTTGTTTTGCCATGATTAACTCATCGGACATAGTTGTTTTCGCACCGAATTATAAAAAAAGCCAAGGAGCACTGCTTGAGATGCAATACTGTAGATACATTCAAAAGCCGTGGTTACCCTTTGAGGAATATATAATGCGGATGCAACCTTGGAACACGATACGATCATCGATTATCAAGCCTGTCAAAGAAAACGTTGATGATCTCAGATCTGACATAATTGCGGCAAATCGAAATAATTTTAAAATCTTTTAAAACGGGAGGTGAACAAAATGATAGTGACATGCCCAAAATGTGGACAGGCTCTGATGAACGAAGATAATCGAGCTTTGACCGATGCCGAATCCGCTGAGCTTGCGTTACAAACATGCGAATGCCCCGGCGCCAGAGCTTGGCGAAGCAAAGAAAAACAGATTGATGAAGCCTGTTTTAACATCGAGTCGCTTTGCGTTGCCAATGCGCGCGAGCTCGGCATGACGGAAATTGAGAATGATGAAATAATCGACATTCTCAAGAAAACAGCTCGCTTGATTGCTGACGCTAAGGTTTTTGACCTGACTGTTACGACCGTCGGCCACGGCAAGGTTAAAATCGGCAAAGCAGGCAAGGGCTCAATCTCCGTTAAGCGCACAGTCGGTCATACGGAAGAATTGAAAGCAAATGAAAAATATTAAGGAGAGTATTATTTATGAAAAAGTATTTTAAAAAATGTATCGCTGTAATTTTAGCGATCATACTTGTCAGCGGCTTGTTTCAGGGCTGCACCGAAGCAGAGCGCGTAAATCACAACTTGAATAAGCAGGCAAACTATTTCGATTGTGAACGCAGGGTAACTGTTTACAACGCCCGAACCGATAAAATCATCCTTTATATCGAGGGATATATCGATATCTCAAACAATACAACTAACGAGCTTGTTGTTACCGCCAAAACCTCAAAAGATACATATAAAAAGAACTATGTCTACCTTAATGACTACACCTTATATGTAGTCGAAGATATCGGAGGCACACACACTGACCCATACCACTATAAAGTATTTTTTGACACAAACGTTATTCCGAGTGTTGAAGTTAAGTAAGGAGGCGTTACAATGGGCATCACAGAAATTTTGACACTTATTTTTGTTGTCTTGAAAGCGTTTAAGGTTATTGACTTTACATGGGTTCAATGCTTTATTCCTGAGATGATTGCAGGTGCTTTCTATTTTATAATATTGATTCTTTATATAGTAAAAAGCCATCGCATTAAAAAAACGATTGAAAAAAAGCTAAATAATCTTGACCATATCTAACTCTACAAACTTAATACACGGGGTTCGGTTCTGCCGAGCCCCTCGGCGCCAAAAATGACGGACTGAAAAGTCCGTAGCAGGAAAGTATGGTGTATTAAGTTATTGACAAAACGAAAGGAGGAAAAAACGTGCGAAAACTTAACCGAGAGAGCATCCATAAATCGGGTGATTATATGGAAGTTGACATTTTCCCCGTTCGGAAGCCGACAAGCAGACGCTCGGCAAAAGCAAAGCCGACAAGACCGGTCCAGCAAAAGCTAAACGAGCGCAATGCAGCTCGGAAGTTTACTTGGCTGCTTCAGGAAAACTTCGGCCCGAAGGATTATATTTGTGAGCTCTCGTATCCGTCGGACTTTCCGTATGATAAAGCTCTCGAAGGCAGAGAGTTCGCGTGTTTCCTCCGAAACGTCAAAAATGCTTATAAAAAAGCAAACATTGATTTCCGCAGCATGTATACAACCGAGCTTGGAGAGAAAAACGGCCGTCCGCACTATCACCTTATCTGTTCGGGCGAGCTCGGTGCAAAGATCCTCAGAGAAAAATGGAACAAGCGGTTTACTAAAAATCCAAAAGTGAGCTATATTCACACATCACATCTCATTTTCACCAAGACAGGTCTTGCGGGAGCTGCTTTTTACTTGTCGAAAGATCCGAGGCTTTGCTACCGATCGTATGTTTGCTCGAAGAATTTAAAACAACCACCCAAAAGTCAGCGTGACGGACGCATCAGTTGTCGAAAGCTCCAAGAGATGAGGAATGACATATACAATGCTGAGCTTTTTGAAAAATTATATCCCGGTTATGTGTTTGTTGACGCCGATCCCCGTCTTGACATGTACGATATCAATGAATACGGCGAAGCTGAGAAAATAGATTTTCCGTACATAACGATCCGGCTTTACAAAAAAGACAGTAAATATATCTTACGCAACAGAGAATACGCATAGGAGTGAGTCAATGAGAAATAATTTTCAAGGTCAAATACCGGTCCCGACAGAAGCTCAGGAACAGGAAGCGTTGTTCCGATGGGCAGATTTCGCCGTGGGTAAATATCCCGAAATCAAATTTTTATATCACATACCGAACGAAGGAAAGCGAAGCGTTTATAACGGTGCCGCTATGCGCCGTCAGGGTTTGAAAAAGGGTGTGCCTGATCTCTGCTTGCCCGTGCCCTCAAGGAAATATCACGCTTTATACATAGAAATGAAGCGAAAAGGCGAAAAGCCGAGCTTGCAACAGCTCAATTGGCTCAACAATCTTAACCTCTTCGGAAATCGTGCCGTCTGGTGTCAGGGCTGGGAAGAAGCAGCAAAAGAAATCGAAGGATATTTGAGGGGTGAATAATTATGCCGAGAGAATATTCGCAAGCGCTTGCCGACTATGCTATTTCGAGAGAGCGTTATCTTGAGCTGAAACACAAGTGCTATCAATACCCAGAATGGATACGAGAACGCAACGATAGCTATGAGCTCTCGGCAGGCAGCTTTGACGGAATGCCGAGAGGCAGTTCAAACGCATCGTCAGCTGTTGAACGGAAGGCGGATAGAGCCATGAAGTCCGCCGATCTTGTTGAACTTGTAGAGCGTTGCTTACACGATGCCGCCGGTGGAGATATGAACGTTATCCCTGAGCTCAGAAAGAATATCTGCTATGGTGTGCCGTATATCGCGCTCTCTATTCCGTGTGATAAAAATAAATTTACGAAATATCGCCACAAATTTTATTACATTCTTGATAAAAAAGTCTAACTTGTGGAAATGCGGAACAAGAAAACTGCTAAGATAAATATAAAGAAAATAAACAAAAGCCGTGTTGAGCCGAATTGCACCCGCTCGATGCGGCTTTTTCATGGGTGAGAACATGAAAACACTTGCCGAGCTTGCTGAAGAATATAAATCGCAAGCGGATCGCATTAAGTCTCAGATCGAAGCTATACCGGAACACACAGATGATTATAAGCTCAAGCATAAGCGTGCAGTCCTCTGGGATATGTGGAGTGAGGCTATGGAGAACTATTACAAGTTAAAGAACTACTACATCAAATGACGCAGAAAGAATTTTACAAATCAATGCCGTGGCTGAGAGCTCGTCAAGCATTTATTAGCTCTCGGATACTGATCGACGGAGGTATGTGCCAAGTCTGTGGCGAGCGTCCCGGAAAGATTGTCCACCACACGATATGGCTTAACGACGTTAACTGCAACGACCCTGACATAGCCCTCAACCCTAAGCTCTTTCGGTATGAATGTCATCTCTGCCACAACAAAGAAGTTGATCCAGCACGGAACATATACAACAACGGCCGAGCTTGTTACTTGCCTGATGGAACAGTCGTTAAGCGAGGAAATTATTAAGCCTCCCCCCCCTAAAAGCAAAATTACAGTAAGGTGATTTGACCGAGCGCCCCTCTTTAATTTTACCCTGCAGGTCGCGCATGCGTGGTGTAGAGGGGGTGTGGTGGTGTAGATATGAGGTGAGAAATTGAGCAAAAAGGAAACAGAAGAAACGAAGTCAGAGAAAATTCAAAAAGTAGCAAAAAAAATCAAGAGAATTTTTAAGGACCTCGACGAAAACAAGAAAAAGCTTGTAGATCCGCTCGTAGAAAAAGCCGCGTTTATGTCAGTAACACTTGACGAGCTTCAAGAGACAATCAACGACGAAGGCTGTGTTTCCGAGTATAAAAACGGTGAAAACCAATTCGGCACAAAGAAAAGTCCCGAGGTTGAAATCTATCTCAACATGTCGAAGAATTACGCCGCAATTATTAAGCAGCTCACCGATCTCGTTCCGGCAGCGAAACGCAAGAACTCAAAGCTTGAGGAGCTGAAAAAGAAAAAATGACAAGCGGTTATATCACCGAATATAACGAAGCCATTCGGACTAAAAAAGTGCGGGTTGGTAAGTGGATCAAGAAAATATACTCGTTAATTTGTGAAAAAATCGAGTCAAATGAATACTTTTTTGATGCTGAAAAGGCAGAAAAAGCCATTAAATATATTGAAAATTTCTGCCATCACAGCAAGGGAAGAAACGACCTCATTACACTCGAACTGTGGCAAAAAGCGGCGGTCAGTGCAATGTTCGGCATCGTCGATGAAAACGGTGTACGCATCTTTCGAGAAGTGTTTATCGTTATTGCGAGAAAAAACGGTAAATCGCTTTTCGCTTCGGCAATAATCAGCTACATGGCTTACATCGAGGACGAATACGGACAGGAAATCTACTGCCTTGCTCCGAAGCTCGAACAGGCGAATCTCGTTTATGACGGGTTCTATCAGATGATCCAGCTTGAACCGGAGCTCGCCGAGCTTGCAAAGAAGCGACGGAGCGACATCTACATTTCCGAAAGCAATACCGTGATCAAGCCAATCGCTTTTAACGCGAAGAAAAGCGACGGATTTAATCCGCAGCTTGTTGTCTGCGACGAGCTTGCCGCTTGGCAGGGAGACGCTGGATTGAAGCAATACGAAGTAATGAAATCCGCCCTCGGAAGCAGAACACAACCGATGATTCTCTCTATTTCAACCGCCGGATATGTTAATGACAGTATATATGACGAGCTGATGAAGCGTTCAACCGCATTTCTTCTCGGAAACAGCAACGAAAAGAGGCTTCTGCCGTTGCTTTACATGATCGACGACGTTGAAAAATGGAGCGATCTTGAAGAGTTGAAGAAAAGCAATCCAAACCTTGGTGTCAGCGTCTCGGAGGATTTCTACCTCGAAGAAATAGCCATTGCAGAGCAATCTCTTAGTAAAAAGACTGAATTCTTAACGAAATATTGCAACATAAAGCAGAACAGCTCTGTTGCGTGGCTTCCATATGAAGTTATCGACGCTTTGACGGGTGAAAAGCTGGATCTGAACGACTTCAGAGAATGTTATTGCGTCGGCGGAATCGACCTTTCTCAAACAACAGACTTAACGGCTTGCTGCATCATCATTGAAAAAGACGGTAGACTGTATGTTTTTGCACAATTTTTTATGCCGAGAAACAAGATTGATGAGCTTCAAGAGCGCGAAGGTGTTCCGTATAGAATCTATGAAAAGCAGGGTTTAATCAAGCTCTCAGGCGATAATTACGTCGATTATAACGATTGTTTTAAGTGGTTTGTAAGGCTTGTCGAAGAATATCACATTTACCCACTGCAGATAGGCTACGACCGCTATTCTGCGCAGTACCTCATCCAGCAGATGAAAGCCTACGGCTTCCACATGGACGACGTCTATCAAGGCGAAAATCTTACACCGGTTATCTATGAAGCTGAGGGCTTGATGCGTGACGGTAAACTGCGAATTGGCGACAATAACCTGCTTAAAGCGCATCTGTTAAACACAGCTCTAAAAGTAAATTCGGAAAGCCGCAGAGTTCGCATTATTAAAATTGAACAGCGCTGTCACATTGACGGCTGCGCGGCTTTACTTGACACATTAACTGTCCGGCAAAAGTGGTTTGAAGTCATTGGAGAACAGCTCAAAAATGCGGCATAAAGGAGTTTCCAAATGGGATTATTTGAAAAAATATTTAAAACTAAAAATCAAAAAGCAAATGTAAATGGATATTTTAAAATGCTTGACGGATATACACCCGTCTACACGACCTATGACGGCGGTGTCTACGAAATGGAGTTAACTCGAGCTTGCATCCATACATTTGCAAATCACGTCTCAAAGCTGTCGCCGGATGTTACGGGCGCGGATCTTGGAAGAATAAAAACTCTGCTCAACAATAAGCCTAACCCGTGGATGACGTCGGCGCAGTTTTTGTATAAGGTAGCGACGATTTACGAGACGCAAAATACCTGTTTCATTGTTCCGATTCTTAACGAGCTCGACGAAATATCCGGATATTATCCGGTAAATCCGAGGCTTGTTGAGTTTGTCAATGTTGCCGGCAGTCCGGAACTGTGGGTTAAGTTTACTTTTAGCAACGGTCAAAAAGCGGCGGTTGAGCTACCTCAAGTCGGAATTATCAACAAGTTTCTCTATCGTTCGGACTTAAGGGGAGAAAGCAACTCAGTTCTTGACCCGACGATGAAGCTACTCGATATGCAAAATCAAGGCATTCGGGAGGGAATCAAGAACAATTCAAGTTTCCGCTTCACCGCCCAGTATGCTAATTATCTAAATTCCAAAGACTTAAAAACGGAGCGTGAAAAATTTTCAAAGGAAAATTTTTCCGGCAGTTCCGGCGGAATGCTGCTTTTTCCGAACACGTATACCAACATTAAGCAAGTCGACAGCCAGCCGAGAGTCGTTGATACCCAGCAGATGAAGGCTATACAAGATCGTGTGTACACTTATTTCGGCACAAACGATGAAATTTTGCAAAACAAGGCTGTCGGCGATCAGTGGTCGGCATACTACGAGGGAAAAATTGAGCCTTTTGCAATCCAGCTCAGCCAAGCAATGACGGCAATGACATACAGCAATTTGCAGATTTCTCGCAGTAATGCGATTATGTGGAGCTCCAATCGCCTCCAGTATATGACAAATGCCGAAAAATCAGCAATGATCCAGACGCTGTTTGATCGTGGCTTGCTCAGCACCAATATGGGAATGGATATTCTGAATCTGCCGCACGTCGAAAACGGCGACAAATTTTACATTCGCCGTGATTATGTCGAGCTTGGCGCCCTCCCGGCTGATACGGTTACAACGGATAACAACAAAAAAGGAGAGATAAACAATGACCCCGAATCATAAAACAAAATTTAAAAATAATTGTCAAACAAGGTATATGCCGATATTCGGCGCCGGTTCCGGTCAGAAGCTCATTGACACCAACTACTACATAGAGGGCTATGCGGCACGCTATGAGCCTTATGTCCTCTTTAATGACGGCGAAAATGATTATTACGAGCAATTTGATAGGAGCTGTTTTACAAATTGCGATATAACGGACGTTATATATCTTTATGATCACGCAGGAAAAGTCCTTGCAAGGATAAGCAATAAAACTCTTATTGTCGATCCGAGAGACGAAGGCTTGTTTTTTGCCGCAGATCTCGGAAAAACCGAGGCTGCCCGAACTCTCTACGATGAGATTTGTGCAGGTATGATTACCAAAATGTCGTGGAGATTTGCGCTTGGAGATTATGATTATGATCCAAAGACGAGGACATTTACACACCGAACTGTCAAAAAAATCTACGATGTGTCCGCCGTGAGCATTCCGGCGAACAACGATACTGAAATCAATGCTCGTTCTTGGGCTGACGGAGTGATCAGTCTGAAAGCACGGAGAGATGCAGAGCTTGAGAATAAACGAAAAAAACTTGAAATCAAATTAAAAATTGGAGGATCTTTATGAAGAACAAAAGACTCAAAGAAATTGAAGAAAGACTCGCCGAGATCAAGGGTATAGTTGATTCCGACGAGAACGTTGAGAACATCGACGCTCTCAACACAGAGGCTGACCAGCTTTTAGCCGAAAGGAATAAAATCCTTGAAAATATCCAGAATTACCAGCAACTCCGTCAGAAAATCGCTGACGGCTCCATCGGTACATCTGTCAATATCGGCGGTAATACCGACGCTGAGAATTTCGAGGAGAGGGCGAAAAAGTTTGCATCGACAAAAAGGACAAGCATCGCTACAACTCAGCTCAGAGCGGCGCTTGTGAGCTCCGGTAAGTTGGCAACGCCTACGGCAGTCAGCGGAATCAATGATACCGTCGGCGCAAAGCACAGTTCAATCATCGATCTTGTAAAGATTGTTGATTGCGGCGGTATGGGATCAAACAAGGTTGCTTACATCGACACAGACGCCGATGCAGCGGCAGAACATACAGAGGGTTCAGCGGCAACCGCTAAGGAAGCAACATTCGGCTATGTCGAAATCACGCCGAAAACGCTCGCTACATATGCTCAGATTTCGGAGCAGGCAAAGAACCAGACGCCGCTCCAGTATGAGGCTAAGGTTCAGGAGCAGGCTCTTATTTCGCTCCGCAAGGCGGCCGTTAAACTTGTTATCTCCAAGCTCAAGGCATCAGCCCTCAACAAAGCCGTCGACGCATCTGTTTCTTCTGCGAAAAAGGGCATCCTTGACGAAAACACCCTTACTGACTTTCTCCTTGAATACGGCGGAGATGAAAGCGTTGTCGGAGAAGCAGTGCTTTTCCTTAACAAAAAGGATCTTCGCGCCATCGGCAAAATCAGAGGAACGCAGGACAAAAAGAAAGTCTATGAGATTGTACCTGACGGCTCAAACCCGAATGTCGGCATCATCAAGGACGGCGGACTTGCGATCAAGTATTGCATTTGCTCCGAGCTTGCAGCTTGCGTTGATACCGCACAGGGTTCAGCGGCTATTCCGACAATGTTCTACGGAAATCCGCAGTGCCTTGAGCTTGATCTCTTTACCGACTACCAGGTTAAGGTTTCTGAGGAATTTGCATTTACGTCGCTTATGGATACAATTCTCGGATCTGTCAGCCTCGGCGCCGATGTCGTTGCAAAGAACGGCTTTGTCTCACTGACAATTCCGGCTTCAGCTTGATCGGAGGCTTACGATGGCAAGCCCTGCTATTATCCAAAAAATCAAAACGGACCTGAGAATAAGGCACGCCGAGCTTGATGAGGATATATCCGATAACATCGACTCTTGTGTTGCTGACTTATCCTTATGCGGCGTTAGTGTTGATGATGATTGCGTACTTGACCGCAACATAGTTAATGCAATTAAATTGTGGTGTAGGTCAAGATACACCCACGACATTGAGGAGGCTAAACTCTATGAACAGCGGTACAACTCCGTTAAATCAACGTTAATGTCCTCCAAGGGTTACAGGAGGGCTGACGATGATACAGATGAATGATGTCGTGACACTGATTGATGGAAAGCTTGTAAAAGATGCTGAGGGCTACCCAACCCTCAGCATTGTTTCTGAAACAGAGACTTTTGCTGAAGTGTCATCAGTCAAGCGTCAGCAGAAAGACTCGGCGTATCGCCGCGGTTACGACGCAACGCTCACGGTGAAAGTTCAGAAAGCCGAATACCGTGGCGAACAATTCTTAAGATTTGAAAGCAAATGCTTTGAGATCAAAGAATCGTACAGTTTGAATGAAGATGCAATTGAACTTACGTGCTCGGACATGAGGTGCTTATATGGCGGATTTTCAGCTTGATTTTGACGATGACATTTTTAAGGGCTTAGAGAAGCTCTCGGACACAGAGGCAGTTTCTGAAAAAATGCTGAAAGAAGCAAGTCAAATCGTTGTAAGCTCAATGAAAAGTGAGCTAAATATACACAGGCAAACCACCGAGCTTGTTAACTCCGTAAAACCGACTAAGCCTAAGAGAAACAAAAGCGGTGACAATGTCGTTGTAGTTCGTCCGACAGGCAAAAGCACGACAACAATTGCCAAAAGCGGCAAAGCCTATACCCGCAAAAAGGCGGTTCGCAACATGGAGAAGCTCGCTTCTCTTGAATTCGGCAATTCGCACGGTCAAAAGCCTACACCGATTATCGAAAAAGTCATCAAAGGCACCGAAAAAGCCGTATTTGACAAGATGAGCGATGTTTACAACAGGGAGACAGAACTATGACACTTATTCAAAAGTTAGACAGAACGCTTTCAGAATTGAACATAACGTTCTACCCGGGCTATTACCAAGGTAACGGTGAGGATTACGGAATTTATGAGGGCATTGTTGAAAGTCCTGAAATTTCGGCCGACAATGAAGCTCAGATCACTATATGCGAATGCAACGTTCATTTGTTTGTGAAAAGTAAACAATCTCAGAAGAAAAGAAAACTTTTAAAGTTGCTCAAAAACGCCGATTTCACAGTCGGCGACGTTTATGAGCAATACGAAGCTGAAACAAATTACACTCATTATATCGCTGAGGTCTCAGCTCTCAGTGAAGATTACGAAACGGAGGAATAAGATATGGCAAAATTCAAAGCTTGCGGCTCAACGTTTGCAAAATGCACGTCAAACAAGCTTGCCGACTCAAAAAACGTCGGCGATGCTGTAACGATCGGCAAGATGATTGAAGTAACAGTCAAGCCAAACTTCAAAGAAGCACTTCTGTATGCCGATGATGAAATCGCCGAGCAGATCAGAGAGTTTGACAGCGCAGAAGTCACGCTCAACATTGACGAAATCGCGATTGAAGCAGCTGTTGAGATTTTTGGTCTCAAAAAAAGCGAGCTCAAGGAATATACCGCAGTTTTCGTCACTGAAGACGGAAGCACAGATTCTAACTATGGCACATATGGCTTCATATATGCATCCATTAAGGACGGCACTACGTCCTACAATGTATATATGCTGCACCGAGTCAAGTTTGAGCTGCCCGAAGATAAGATCCAGACGAAGGGCGAAAATATTACATTCTCAACACCTACCATTTCCGGAAAGGCCTACAAAGACATAGACGGAAATTGGAGAACAAGAGTTTTCGGGCTCAAAACTCTTGCGAACGCTAAAACGGTTCTCGCCGAACTTGTCGCACGGACAAGCGCCGCTTTTACTACGGCGTCAACCGGAGACAGTGGCACGATCCCCGGTGAGAGCAACACGAATGCACAGACAGAATAAGAAAGGTGGGTAAGGGCGCTTTAATGCGCCCTGATTTTATATGAAAGCACACACAACCAATTCAGAATTAAAAACCGTCGAGCTTGAATTTGACGGCAAAATATATAACGTAGCTGCCTCGTTAGATGTTCTCGACAAGGTGGAAAGACTTTCAGATGAAGAGGCTAACGACGTGACTAACGCTAAGAAAATCATCTCGTGGCTTGTAAACGATGCAATCGCACGAAATAACCTAAAAACCGGTACCCATGAAAAGGCGATCCCGCTTGAGTATTTTGGATTGCTGATTGGAAAGAGCAATCTCGAATATTATTCGGAAGCAATGAAAGAAGTTTTAGGAGGTTCTGCGGAGAGTAGCTCACCGGAGCTTGACGATGAGGGCAATGAAATAGTTGTCACGGACGAGATGGTTGAAGAATTCGGAGAATTACCGGAAACAAAAAACTTGAAAACCGAGTAAGCGTTAAACGATTGTTTTTTATTGGAAAATGCGTACTCGGTTTTTCTACGGCCGAAACATGGCACATGACGCCGAGCGAAATAATCGCTCTATACAATGAATACATTGAGTTTTACGGCTTAGGAGGTGAAAGCGGTGGCAAAAAGTAAAACAATAGGTGCAACGATCAAGCTTGGAGGAGAAAAAGAATATCGAAAAGCAATTTCCGATATCAATTCTTCGATGAAAGTGCTCCGCTCCGAAATGAAGAAAAGCACGGCCGAGTTTGGCAGCAACTCCAAAAGCTTAAAAGCTCTTACTGCTGAAAAGAAAAATCTTAAAAGTCAGATTGAACAGCAAACAGCTAAAATCAACACGCTCCGCGGAGCTGTTGAGAGCGCGACAAAAAAATACGGCGAAAATTCAAAAGAAGTCAACAAGTGGAAGGCTTCACTTAATGAAGCGGAAGCGGAACTTGCTAAAATGAATGACCGTCTTGGTGACGTCGAAAAGCAGACAAAAGGACTAAGGAAAGTCGAAACTGCATTCAAAGACATTAAATCAAAAATCTCAGAAATGAAAGATAATATGCCGCCTGCCGTTAAAGGGCTTGGAAATATTGTTTCCGCTGCCGGTAAGCTTGCGAAAATCACGTTTAAAGCTACAATTGCCAGCATGGCAGCACTCGGTACCACTGCTGTTGCTGTTGGCAAAGGCATCGCAAAAGCCGTTAAGGCGTCAATCGAAGGCTTCGGTGATTACGAGCAGCTTGTTGGTGGCGTCGAGACGCTCTTTAAAAGCTCATCAAATGAGGTTGTTAAATATGCGAACAACGCATACAAGACAGCCGGCTTGACGGCGAATGAGTACATGGAAACAGTAACAAGCTTTTCGGCGAGCTTGCTCCAAAGCCTCAACGGTGACACGGCAAAAGCTGCGCAGGTTGCCGATATGGCTATCACAGATATGTCAGACAATGCCAATAAAATGGGAACTGACATGTCGTCAATTCAGAACGCCTATCAAGGCTTTGCAAAGCAAAATTACACAATGCTTGACAACCTAAAGCTCGGTTACGGCGGCACAAAGCAGGAAATGGAGCGCTTGCTTGCTGATGCCGAAAAGCTTTCGGGTCAGAAGTATGACATTTCGAATCTGAACGACGTATATCAAGCTATACACGTCATTCAAACAAATATTGGTATCACCGGAACAACAGCAAAGGAAGCGTCAACAACAATTCAAGGTTCGATCAAAGCAGTCAAGTCAACTTTCCAAAACCTCATTACAGGTCTTGCGGACAAAAAAGCAAACATCCATCAGCTTGTCGGCAACTTTACTGACAGTGTCATAACCGCAGGGAAAAACATAATCCCGAGAATAGTAACAATCGTCAAAAACATAGGTCCTGCGATCTCCGAAACAGTCACAACGCTGCTTCCAGAGCTCATTCCGGTGGTGTCTGAGCTCATCAATCAGCTTGTGAACGGAATAATGCAGAACCTCAAGCCTATCATTCAAGCGGCAACAACTATTATTTCAACCCTTGCCAATGCCCTTACTGAGGATGACACAATAACATCAATAATCGATGCCACTCTCTATCTTGTGGACTCGATTGTCGGAATGCTTCGCAATCCGGAACAACTTCAAAAGCTCATCGATGCCGCAATAAAGATCACACTCGAAATCGCCTCGGGTTTGTTGCAGATGATGCCGCAGATCATCGATGCGGGCCTACAATTGATCAAAGGCCTCATTAAAGGCTTGTGGAACAACAGAGGGCTTATCTTATCAACAATCAAGCAGCTCGGCAAAACTATAATAAGCAACATAAAAGCGGTGTTTGGAATTCATTCTCCGTCAACAATTTTTGCCGATATCGGCAAAAATCTCATTCTCGGACTTATTCGAGGCTTGCAGAATTCGCTTCATCTTGTTGTCGACAAAGTGAAAAACCTCGGAAACACAGTTGTAAACGCACTGAAAAACAAGCTTGGCATTCATTCGCCGTCAACTGTTTTCGCGACACTCGGCGACTATTCCGGACAAGGATTCGGCGTAGGCTTTACCCGGTCGATGAAGAAGGTAAAAGAAAAGATAAAAGATATCTTGCCAACGAGCATTAACAGCGATGTAGGCGTTCGGCTCAAAACCGCAGTGCAAAGCCAGATTGCATCGGTAGAACCGACTGTTCACAACAACAACACAGCAGGAAGAATATTTAATTTTTACATTAACATTTCTCTCGGCGGTACGCCCGGAAAAGACTTTAACGTTGAGAGTGCGGCCGAAGAGCTTAGCAGACAGATTTATAACAATGTTAAGAGAAAAATGGAGGCGTTTGCATGAAAATAAATCAATTCCAATTCGGCGAAATGTTTTCATACAAAGACTGCGGACTTTACATTGAAAAGCGACCGTCTCCGGCAGTTCCGCTTCGCGACGTCACGAAAACACACGTTCCGGGGCGCTCCGGTGACGTGATCCAAGACAACGACTGTTTTTTAAACATTACAAAAACGTATAAAGTCGGTTGCGCCGATATAGACGCTAATATTGCGAAAGTCAAAAAAATGTTGTCTCAGAAAGGATATCAGATTTTGGCAGATTCATATGATCCTGATTTCTTTCGTTACGGAACTATTCTTAACGCCATATCGTTTGAAGAAGATCTTTTGAACGTAGGTCACGCAAGCGTTCAATTTGACTGCGAACCGTACAAGTACAGCCTTATGGGTCAGCTCGGCGTGACAGTGTCGACTAATTCAAGTGAAGTAACAACCATAACCAATCCTTATGAGCACTCTTCGTTGCCAAGGATTTATATCACCGCTGCCGATCGTCTTGGTGGTGAGGTTACGATAAAAGTTAATGATAAGAGCTTTATTTACACGTTTCCGAAAGGATATAACTCGGTAAACCTTGACAGCTTTTCCGAGGCTTGCTATGCAAGCGGAATTAACTTTAATTCGGGTTATGGATCTGATACATGGCCAGAGCTTGCACCTGGTGACAACACGGTTTGCGTTATCGGCGCTAAATCCGCCAAAGTTTTTCCAAATTGGAGGACGATATAATGACTCCAATTTTATTTTCAAACTTAAATACGAAAATTGCATTTTTAAAAGATTCTCTTCGTTGTGAAGTGACCGAGGAACGCAACGGTATTTATGAATGCGTTCTTGAATATCCAGTCGCCGGTAGAGACTTTGCGGAGATCTCCGCCGGGAGATATATAAAAGTAAGCCCCAATTCGACGGCCGATCCGCAGTTTTTTAAGATCTATTCGGTGTCGAAGCCGATCATGGGAACCGTCACCGTGAATTGTGAGCATGTCTCATATTCACTTTCGCGATATCCCATCAAATCAATTGCAAAAGAAAAAACAACCGCACTTGTCGCAATGAACAGGATCTTATCCGCTGCAAATGAGCACACCGAAAATGCATACAACTTTTCTGCTGAATACTGCGACATTGACACTGTTTCGAGCTTCGGTGCCAGCTGTTGTTCTGCGAGAGCTGCTCTCGGCGGGATTGACGGATCTGTCCTCGACTGCTTCGGCGGAGAATATGAGTTCGACAACCTCAAAATAAAACTGCATAAAGCTCGCGGAAAAGACAACGGCATCACAATTCGATATGGTAAGAACATGACAGAAATGAAGCTTACAATGTCCGTAGAAAGCTCATACACAGGCATCTTTCCGTATGTAATCAATGATGATCAGTATGTTTATTTATCTGAAATTGTTCAGCACGTTGAGAACAAGACAGGTATTGAGGAAAGAATTCTTTTTATGGATTTTTCAAGCTATTTTGAAAATGAAGAAGAAAAGAACGAAGCGAACCTCCGAAAGCATGTAACGGAGTATCTGAGCAACAATGACATAAATGCTGTTGACGGTTCCATGACTGTCTCAATGATTGACTTATCAAAAACAGCTCACGCAAGGCTCGTTCCGAGTCTCGAGACCGTATCATTGTGTGACACAGTAAAGGTGATTAACTCGTTGATGAATGTCACAGTGTCAATGAAAGTGATTAAAACGGTGTATGACTCACTTGGCGAAAAGTATGTTTCACTCGAGCTTGGAACGCCAAGGGCAGACTTCGCCGACGTAATTAAGCAAACGCAACGAACCGCAAACGAAGCGCTTCGGAAAGCTTCTGAAGCGCCGGATACTTCAGCACTTGAACAGAAGTTTCAGGACGAGCTTGACGATATGACAAAGAAGATCACCGGAGCTTCAGGAGGTCATGTTGTGCTCAATCCGTCAAAAAATCCGCAAGAGCTTCTTTTATTGTGCGACTCAGACAAGCTTGAAACGGTGAAAAAGCTCTATCGCTGGAACTCCGCTGGCCTTTCATACTCTCCAAACGGATACAACGGTCCGTACACTGCGGCTTTTCTCGGAGATGACGGAAAACTGATCATTAACAATGTGACAGCAAGAAGCATTTCGGCGAGCCTGATAAAAGCGGGCGTAATAACCTCCGAAGATGCGTCTATGTTGATCGACTTAGATAATGGCAAGATAACAACCAAAAAAGGCGATTTTAAAGCAATCATCAATGAAGCAAGCTACAATCTCGAGTATCTTGGAAATAACTGCCGTATCGCGTCATATCGCAATATTAGATTAGAGGACGATGGAACCGAAACTTTAAAAGGATTCGGAGCGTCTCTTAATGTAAGCACAATCGGCAGCCTCGAACCCGGCTTTAAGATATTTGCATACAATGATAATTCTGGTGGAGAAATAGCAAGTTTCGAACGAACGAGAGTTAACATCTCTGTTCCGATAACTATCGGCGCAGAACGTCCAACAGAAGCGTGGAGAGGCTTTACTGTCTACAGAAAGGTTTCAGGCAACGATTACAACGTGACATACTGTTTAGGAAGCCCGGCCGGCAAGCCGGCAATTGCGACTGAGTTGAAAAATTCTAACGGCACAGTGCTCGTCAGACTGAACGTTTCCGGATTGGCGGGTACTGCTGCGGGCTCTATTTGGCTAAATAACAATTATGGCGGCTCGTCGATTGAGTCAAAGAAATTGATTTTTGGCACTTCAGAATTAACGTGGGGCGGTTCAACAGTGACGGTTTCTTCTTTAGCTGAAAACAAAACAAACATTCAAGGAAGTTCAACCGTACTACCTCTATTCGAATCATCCAAGTCACAGATCTATTCATATGACTTCTTAGCCGAGCCTTGTTCAAGCGAAGCCTCATTAAATACAGCAAGCGTATCAGAAAGCAATATCGCTTCGGAGGAAAACAATAAGACATTCGGCTTCGTCATCGGCGACGGTTACAATACACCGCCCGAAGTGTTGAGCTCTGACGGAAAACACATAAGTTTATACTCTATGGCCGCTATAACGTGGAAGGCGGTACAAGAGCTTCTTGAAAAGAATAAGACACTTGAAAGTAAGATTTTAAGCATGGAAAGGAACGTAGCATCATGACCCTTGAAGAAAAGATATCATCAGTGAGAGCGGAAATTGACGAAACAGTTTCAAAAATTCAGCAGCTTGCTCAAATGCAAGATCAACTGATTTCTCAGCAGAATAAGCTTGTCGGCAAGCTTGAAGCATACGAAGAGCTTTTGAAAGAAAGTGCCGAAGCCGACACAAGAGAAAAGGCCAAAACTGATGCGTTGGAGGAAAAGACAGATGAAAGAAACGCTGACGGTTAAAGAGAATAGGGAAATATGCTTTTCGGACGGAAAGCACGTCTCTAACTGCACTCTTGGCGTTACAGGCGAAAAAAATGCAACTATTCTCAAGTTTGTGAAGCCGCTCAAAATCAATGATGAGCCTGTCAAAAATTTTAAAATGCGTGCTGTTTTCAACAATGAAGCCGGAAGTTTCCCGGTCGAGGTTGACTCCGACGAGCTTGCGCTTGGCCCTGAAATAACTGCTTTTCCAAAATCTATTCTATGTGTTCAGTTTTTGAAAAATGATGAAATCAAATGGTCATCGTTTCCGGCGAAAGTTTACTTCATAAAAGGCGCTGACGACAGCGGCGAAAACGTCATTGAAAAAGCAAAATCGGAGCAGAGAGAGACCGACAGAACGGAGCTTGGCGAAACGTTATCCGACCTCACGGGGCAGGACTTAAAGGAAGCGGACTGGGACGAGCTTATTGACATTGCGAATGAATTGCCACTTAAAACTGAGCAAAATGTCCTTGATCTGACGAACTATTCCGCGCTGACATATGCCTTTGAACACGCAACCACAGCGCCGAGCCTGTTGACGGGTGGGTACAAGCTCGATAAGGAAGATCCAGACAATCCTGACTCGCCCGATGTTTTGATTAAGCTGCCTTTTTTGGAAACACCGAATGCCGTGTACAGTAAAAGTACCCGTGTTTCACAGTATGTCGAAGAATGCGGATTCAGCGTTAAAGGTTCGGCGAAAACAATCGCGGGGAACGAAAGAAGCATGTTTAATTCTCTCGGCGGAACGGTTGCGGCAAATCTAAAGAAACTTACACTTGCCGACTTTGAATGTGTCGTTGACCCTCGCGGAATATTCAACGACTGCGGCTCGATTGAGGAAATAACATTGATTGAGAAAGGAAAAAATGCAGAAGAATACCACACCTCGTATTGGTATGAATGTTTTCGGAACTGTTCAAACTTACAATCAATCCTCGGAACGCCGCTTGATATGAGCCGTGGAACGGCGTACACACGAACATTTCAGAAATGCTCAAAGTTAAAGTATGTTCGGTTTAAGCCATTTACAATAAGTCATGATCTTGACTTATCAGACTGCTCAGGATTGATGAAAGGAAAGTACGGAGCAAACACCGACGACCCCGGAACGCTCTTATCAATCGTCAACGGTGTCCGTGAATATAATTCGGGAATGGGTCAGATAACGATTAAGCTTTCAGCTTTCGTTAAGGATTATTTGACCTCATGGCGTTGCGTTAAAGATGATGAAACCGGCTTGTACATTGCATCTACGCAGGGTATGACGCTGGCGACTGTCTTGACGAACTACAAAGGAGTGATAATAGTATGATTTACGAAAAACAGCCGATTGAAAACGCTGCTGTTTCGGTGTTTGAGGACAACGGCTTTAAAATGCTCGTGATCGAGCCGAGCGATGGTTACAAGCTCAGACAAAAAGGCGACAACACATACAGCACTCAACAGATTTTGTTTTCGGCAGATTTTGAAAGCTTGCTGAACAATTATCACGCCGTACCGCTCGACGAACCAGATGAGGCGGTCGAAAATCCTCCAATAACGCCGACAGAGGACGAAGAAATCTCAGACAGTGAGGCGTTGTCTATAATTACAGGAGGTGTATCGGATGAAACGGTCTGAGGCTAAAGCTTACAGAAACAAGGTCGTACAGGGTGAGCAAGCCGAAAAGCTCGGCGGCATAACGGAGAAAATCGAGCAGGCAGATAAAATCGGGTATGATTGGCACAACTACTATGTTGGCGATAAGCTTGTCAAGTCAGAGTATGTCGAGCAGGATAACCCGGTCGGCACAGCTAATAATCCATTTGTTTGGTCGCCCGGTATGCGACTTATCCTGAACGGCTATTACACTTATGGCGGCAGGCGATATGTTGCAATTGCCGAGGGTTCGCCCGAAACGATTACAGAGGAATATCTCGTTGAATTTTAAGGAGGAATAATCATGTTACAGCCAACAGGAAACAAACTCATAGACACAATTATCTACGTCGGTGCATCGGCAATCGCATTTAATGTGATTCTGCCGATCTGTGCCGTAATTCTTAAAGCCCTTGGGCTGATGTGAGGTGCGGCATGGAAGGAATAATCGCAGCAATCATCACGGGTGTTTTGTCGCTTATCGGCGTTGTGATAAGCAACCTTGCGGCAAATGCCAAAATGTCAAAAGATCTTGAAAAAGCACAGGCCGTCACCGATACGAAGATTGAAGAGCTCACCCGTGAGGTTAGAGAGCATAACAATTTCGCAAAACGTGTGCCCGTGCTTGAAGAAAAAGCAAAGGTCGCCGATCACCGAATCAGCGACTTGGAGCATATCAATATCAACAATCAAAATTAAGGAGGAATCTCAAATGAAAAAAATCAATCTCAAGGGCGTTACAGCTCAGACCTGGGCAAGAACGCTCGTTCTCTTGCTTGCACTCATCAGTCAGCTTTGCGTTATCCTCGGCAAGAGAAGCGAAGCAATTGACGTCGATCAATGGCAGGAATACGCAACGTATATCCTGACGGTTATCGGCTCCG
>ERZ772820.693-NODE-693-length-30959-cov-10.551417_pt1 | contig 30959 bp, 26 predicted proteins | sample MGYA00511377_ERZ772820 | MGnify/ENA primary metagenome ERZ772820 (study PRJEB29015, sample SAMEA2737684) | human gut metagenome | biome: human gut; feature: human-associated habitat; material: faeces | place: China | collected 2012 ... | reverse complement strand
GACGACAAGCGCCTTCCCCGGTCGCAGGTGACCATCACGCTCTACGACACGTCGAACCAGCGGTGGTCGGTCATTTCCGCCTGGGAAAAGGGAACCCCGTGTTCCTTCTTCATCGCCAAGGGCAAATGGTATCTCCACCTGACCCCCGACCCGGCACAAACCCCTTCAACCGAAAACGCACATGGAGAATAGGAATTCCCTGCACCCCATCCGCACCGCCGCCCCTGCCGACCGATTGCTGGGGCGCGTGTGCAGCGTCGGCGGCCGCCGCTACCTCGACTGCGGATTCGACCAGCTGATCGCCGTCTCCGACGCGGACGCGGCGCGCTACGAGGCGCTGCTGGTCATGCTGGCGCGGGAACGGCTCTGCGACGCGCTGGATGTGGAGCTGAGCGTCGGAGAGGCGGTCTTTTCGCGGATTGCGCGGGCGGCGCACGAGGCGGGCGTGCCGGTGATCGGCTCCTGCCACGACTTTGAGAAAACGCCGGACGCGGAAGAAATGGCCGCGCGGCTTTGCCGAATGGCGGCGCTGGGCGCGGACGTATGCAAGATTGCGGTTATGCCGCGAAAGCGGCGGGATGTTGTCGCGCTGACTGCGGCCTGCGCGCAGGCGGACGACGCGCTGACACAGCCGATCATCGCGATTTCGATGGGGGAGATGGGCATGTCCACGCGAATCTGCGCGGAGGCGATGGGGAGCTGCCTGAGCTTCGGCACGGCGGGCGCGGCGAGCGCGCCGGGGCAGATGGAGGCCGGGGCGCTCCGGGAGGCGCTCGCGCTGGTTCACAGGGCGCTGGCGCGCGAGGCGCAGGAATTCCGAACAAATTGATTATTTAAGCAATTTGGATGAAAAACAGGCTGAAAAGCGGACAAAAACGAAAGAATAAAAAGAAGATGAAAAAATATCAGAACATTCTTTACAATTTTTGATGTGTCGTTTATAATGAATTTAACAAAGGGGCGTTGCCCGACATAAGGAGGATATCTCATGAAGAAGTTTGCGACCCTGATGCTGGCGCTCGTGATGCTGATTTCCTGCGCGGCCATCGGTATGGCCGAGGATATCACGCTGGACGTCATCATCTGCCAGTACGGCACCCAGACGAACGACTGGTTTACCGGCACCGGCATGAACGGCACCAGCTTCGTCAAGAAGTTCGAAGAAGCGAACCCCGGCATCAAGCTGAATCTGGAAGTCGTCTCTTGGAACGACGTATACACCGTGGTTTCCACGCGCATCAGCAACAACAATGCGCCGGACATCCTCAATCTGGACTCCTTCGCGGATTATGCCAACGAGGGTCTGCTCCTGCCGGTCAAGGATTATTGCCCGGAAGAGCTGTTTAACGACTTCTTCCCGTCCTTCATCGCGCAGTCTGTGATTGACGATACCGTGTGGGCCGTTCCGGATCTGGCTTCCGCCCGCGCGCTGTATTACAACGTGGATCTGCTCGAAGCGGCCGGCGTCGAAGTGCCGACGACTTGGGCGGAGCTGGAAGACGTCTGCCAGGCGCTGGTTGACTTCTACGGCGGCGACGTGTATCCGTGGGGCATTGACATGACCACGGACGAAGGCCAGGCGGCGTTCGCTTACTATGCCTGGGGCAACGGCGGCGGCTTCGTTGACGACGAGGACAACTGGACGATCAACTCCCCGGAGAACGTCGAGGCGGTCGAGTTCGCGGTGAACCTCTACAAGAAGGGCTACACCAACCCGAACCCGGCGACCCAGACCCGTTACGACCTGCAGGATATGTTCGGCGCGGGCAAGCTGGCGATGGTCATCGCCCCGAATTCCCTGCCGACCTATATCGCCACGAAGGGCTACACCGACGTGAACTACGCGGTTGCCGACATCCCGCACAACGAGGGCAAGACCTCCAGCTCCGTCGGCGTTATGGACCGCATCATGGCGTTCAAGGACGACAGCGCGCCGGATCAGGCCGCCCGCAACGAGGCCATCGGCAAGTTCCTGACGTTCTTCTACGATCCGGAGAACTACGTGGGCTGGGTCAGCATGGAAGACTTCCTGCCGGCCGTGAACTCCGCTGTGGCGGCGCTGGTTGAGGCGAACCCGTCCTTTGAGGCGTGGCTGAAGGTGCTGGACGGCTGCAAGTTCTACCCGACCGCGAAGACCGAATGGATCGACGTGAAGCAGGGCGCGGCGGCTGTTGAGCAGAGCGCGCTGACCGGCGGCGACGTCAAGACGCTGCTCGACGAGCTTCAGGCGAAGGTCGCCAAGTAAGAAACCGGCAGGCCGGATGGCTGCAAACCGATCAAGGCAAACCGATGAGGGAAGGGGGTTGGAAAATCCGACCCCCTTCTTTTCGGCCTTGATGCGCGTGCCGCCGCGGTCGTTTTTCAATCAATTTGAGCGTCGTTGAACGCCTTTCGTCCGCTTTTCCGACAGCCTCCTTTTTTCGGGGCGGCGGAAGGCGTTATCCGACATAGGGAGGTAAGAGAATTGAATTCCATTCTCGTGCGTCACAAATGGGAACCATACGTCTGGCTGCTGCCGAGCATCCTGCTGATGACGATTTTCGTCGTCTTCCCGATCGGCATCGTCTTCAAGCTCGCTTTCAGCGAGATCTCCAAGGCGGGCATCGTCGGCGGCTTCATCGGCTTTGACAACTTCAAGGCGGCCGTTTCCGCGCCGGTGTTCGGCACGGTGATGCTCAACACGGTGGTGTGGGTGGTTTCGGTCGTCGGCCTGTCCACGCTGCTGGGCTTTATCGTCGCCATGACGCTCAACCAGAAGTTCCACGGCCGCAAGCTGGCGCGTTCGGTCGTCGTCTTCCCGTGGGCGACCTCGCTGGTCATTCAGGCCTCCGTGTGGAATTACATCATCAAGTATGAATACGGCAATCTGAACAACGTGCTGCTCAACCTGGGCGTCATTCAGGATGCGATCAACTGGCGCGCGACGTATCAGATTGAGTTCGCGTGGGAGTGCGGCGTGGGCATTTTCGTCACCATCCCGTTCGTCACCTTCTGCGTGCTTTCCGGGCTGCAATCCATCGACGCATCGTATTACGAGGCGGCGACGGTGGACGGCGCGTCCTGGTGGCAGAAGCTGACGAACATCACCATCCCGCTGGTGCGCCCGTCGCTGACGGTCAGCACGGTGCTCAACGTGATCTACGTGTTCAACTCCTTCCCGATCATCTACACCATCACCAAGGGCGCGCCGGCCAACAAGACCGACACGCTCATCACCTATCTGTATATGCTCGCGTTCTATGACCAGAAGAAGGGTCCGGCAACGGCGCTTTCCGTCGTCGGCTTCCTGATTCTGTGCGCGGTGGCGGGGCTGTACATGATGATCTCGCTGCGGAAGGAGGATCAGGCGTGATGAAAAGGAAGAACAAGAGCACGCTGCTCGTCTGCATCAACTGCATGATCATCACGCTGGCCATCCTGCTGCTGCCGCTGGCGTTCTTTGAAACGAGCATCTATGTCAAGCGCAGCGCGAACACGTTCGTCGGCGACGAAAAATACGTCGAGGCGCGCGCGGAGGTCGAGGCCGTCGCGGCGCAGCACGAAGGCGCGGTGATCGAGGAGAGCGTGACCGAGCGCGTCAACTCCAAGGGCGTCACCACGTCGATGGTCACCTTCACGGTGAAGGAAACCATCCGCCGCAACGGGCTGGATTTCCTGCTGCATGGCGTCGGCCACAGCGAGGGCATGTCGGGCGTCGGCCCGGCGAACGTGATGCGCCTGCTGCTCGGCTCGATGGCGGTTTCGCTGGCGCTGCTGCTGTGCGCGAGTCACAAGACGCTGGAACTGCCGCGCACGGATCTGCCCAAGACGGCCAAACGGCTGTATACGGCCGCCGGCGTGTTTGCGCTGATCGCATGGTTCTGCGTACCGGCGTTCGTGCGGGCGATCAACTACACGTTCGCCCGGCAGGTGGATCTGCTGGTCGGCGGGCACATCCAAAACGACGCGCTGCTGGCGCAGCTCAACGCCTTCCTCTACGGCGGGCAGGCGGGCGACGGCCTGATGGAGATGCTCCGCGGGCTGACGGTGAAAACCAACTGGGCGATCTGGGTGGCGTTTGCGGCGCTGTTCCTGCTGCTGTGCGCGATCACCTGCCTGCGCTGCGGCGAGCTGAAAAAGACGCTGGCGCGCGGCGGGCTGTATCTGCTTGTGATTGCGCTGTGCATCTTCATCCTCTATCCGTTCTACGTGATGCTCATTACCGGCTTCCGCAGCAACGCGGAGACGACGGACATGTACTTCCTGCACATGATGCCGACGAAGTGGATTTGGAGCAACCTCAAGGATATCTGCGACCGCGGCGTTCTGCGCTTCCTGCTCAATTCCATCATGCTCTCCACCGGCGCGACGGCCATCGCGATGCTCTGCGGTATTCCGGCGGCCTACGCGATGGCGCGCATGCACTTCAAGGGGCGCAGCCTGTTCCTCGGCTTCGTCATCATGAGCCAGATGTTCTCCCCGGTGGTGCTGCTGGTCGGCATTTCCCAACTGATGAACACGCTGCACCTCAACGATACGATACTGGGTCTGATGCTGATTAACGCGGCCTTCAATCAGGCGTTCGCCATCTGGCTGCTGCGCGGCACATTCGTTTCGATCTCCCCGGAGATGGAGCAGGCCGCCTGCATCGACGGCTGCAACACGGTCGGCGCGCTTTGGAACATCCTGCTGCCGATGGCCGCGCCGGGCATTGTGACGACGCTGATCTTCGTGTTCATCAACTCGTGGAACGAATACACGATTTCCACCGTGCTGATTTCCACCCCGACGAACAAGCCGATCACCGTGGGCATCACCCAGTTCAGCTCGTTTAACATGATCGAGTGGCAATACCTCTTCGCGGCGGCGCTGCTGGCGACCATCCCGGTCATCATTCTGTTCATGTGCATTGAAAAGCACCTCGCCGAGGGGCTGACCTCCGGCGGCGTGAAGGGTTAAGACAGAGAGGGCGACAACATGAATCCACATATCGAGAACGTCGTGATGCAGTTTGATCTTCCGGACGGCGCGTGGACGGCGGAGCCTTACGGCAACGGTCACATCAACGAGACGTATCTGGTCACGACGGGGGAGAAGCGCTTTATTCTCCAGCGCGTCAACGGCTATGTCTTTCCCAAGCCGGAGGACGTGATGGACAACATCGAGCGCGTGACCGCGTTCCTCAAGGCGCAGATCGAGCGGGAGGGCGGCGACCCGGCGCGCGAGACGCTGACCCTTGTGAAGACGCATCAGGGGAAATGCTTCACCTACGACCGGGAGGGCGGCCTGTGGCGGATGTATCTGTTCGTCGAGGACACGGTCTCCTACGATCTGCCGGACACGCCCGCGCTGTTCGAGCTTTCCGGCGAGGCGTTCGGCAAATTCCAGCGGCAGATGGGCGGCTTCCCGGCGGATTCGCTGCATGAGACGATCCACGATTTCCACAACACCCCGGCGCGCTACCGCCAGCTCGAAGACGCGATTGCGCGCAACGAGGCCGGCCGGCTGGGCAGCGTGACGGCGGAAATCGAGTTTTGCAGGCAGTACGAGCGGGAGGTACACGCGCTGCTGGACGCGATGGAGGCGGGCGAAATCCCCCTGCGCGTCACCCACAACGACACCAAGCTCAACAACGTGCTGCTGGATCGCCAAACCGGGCGCGGCGTATGTGTGATTGATCTGGACACGGTGATGCCGGGGCTGGCGGCGTATGACTTCGGCGATTCCATCCGCTTCGGCGCGAGCACCGCGGCCGAGGACGAGCCGGATCTGAGCCGCGTGCAATTCTCCCTGCCGATGTTCGAGGCGTTTACCCGCGGCTTTTTGAAGGAGGCCGGGCAGACGCTCGGCGCGCGCGAAATCGAGCTGCTGCCGATGGGCGCGAAGCTGATGACGCTGGAATGTGGCATGCGCTTTCTGGCGGATTACCTGAACGGGGACAAATATTTCCGCGTTCACCGCGAGGGGCACAACCTCGACCGCGCGCGCACGCAGTTCAAGCTGGTGCGCTGCATGGAGGAAAGCTGGGCGCAGATGGCGGACATTGTGCGCCATTGCGCGCAATAAACGCACAATAAGCACAAATCGGGCGGCGCATTTCCTACATTTTTTAGGAAATGCGCCGCCTGTTATTTATGGCGCTGCGCCGAAATGTCGGGTATAATATACTGTATCAACGTATACATCGGGAGGATACCATGAAAGCAGCGCCCACGGTTCAGCCGCTGCTCACCTTCGGCCAGTGCCTGAAAAACATACTCGGTGCGCGCAAGCTGTCGGCCTCCGCCCTATCCCGGATGATGGAGCAGAAGAGCCGGAACAGCATGTTCCGCATCTTGGATGATACCGGCGGCCCGGCGGTGCAGGCGGCTTTTTTTGAAAGCCTGAAGGCGAGCGACTGCCTGCATTTGACCGAGCAGGAGGAGCGCGAGCTGGAAAGAGCGCTGGAGGTCAGCCGCTTCGGCGTGGCGGGCTACATGACCAATCAGGCGATGCACAGGCTGCTCGGCGACGTCGATTTGCAGGCCGCCGCGGACGATTCCCTTCGCGTGGATCGCAGCCGGGACGGCTCGGTGACGACGCTGCGCGAATCCATGGAGCGGCTGGCCGCCGGACAAAAGCGCGTGCATTTCGTCATCACGGGCTGCTGCCACCGCAGGGTGTTTGAGTGCATCGCCGCCGCGTTCGCCGGGTCGGCCTGCGAAATGAGCATCGAGCACTATCTGTATACCGGCGGGGACGAGATCATCGGCTGCGTATCCGCCATTCAGCCGGTGCTCTATCTGCCCGACTACAAGGGCTACTGCATCGATGAAAACATGTTCAACATCCAGCGGGAGCAGGTCTACCGCTGCAACACGATCACCGCGCACTGCGAGGACGCGCAGGGGCAAAAGCAGGTGCTCATGGCGGTGATGATCGACCCGCAGCGGCTGCTTTCCATCGGCCTTCCGGATGAACGCAACATCGAGCTTGTGGAACGGATGATGCGCGAGGACAGGCCGAAGATGCACCCGATCAAGAGCGAATTTCAGATGACCGGCTCGCCGGAGGGCTATCTGGCGTATACAAAGAGCCTCCAGCGGCTGGAGCAGGGGCGCAGCATCTACGACATCAAGCTGGATGTGCCGATCAATTTTGTGGCGCCCGAGGTGCTGGTCGGCCCGGCGCGCGACGGCTTCGCGGCGCACGGGTTCGCGCAGGATGACGCGCTGGAGGAGATGATCGGGCAGTTCTACAAGGTGCATCAGAAGCGGTTTGACAACTATTTCCAAAAGCGCCGCCCGACGCACGCCATCTTCTCCCGGCAGGCGATGGAGCAGTTCGCGCAGACCGGGCTGGAAAGCGACCACTTTTTCGCCATCCGCCCGTTCAGCCCGGCGGAGCGCGTCGCGATTCTGACGCATCTAAAGGAGCAGAACGAAACCAATCCGAATTTTTGCCTCTATTTCTTCAAGCCGGGTTATCGTCAGCCGCGCACGGAAATCTGCCTGTACGAGGGCGCGGGCACGATGCTCACCGTGGCCGATACGGATTACGACCTTTCCGGCGCGCACTCGGAGGTGCTGATTACCCAGACCGAGTTCAGCCGAAAGTACAAGGCGTTTTTCATTCACGATCTGCTGGAAAGCAAGGTGCTCTCGCCCGCGGAGACGCAGAGGACGTTTGAAGAATTGATCGAAATCGCGAGAAACGCATAAACGCGGGCGGTTTTACACAGTTTCCCATACAAAAAATCAGCCGCAGGCAGGAAAAACCGCGGCTGATTCGTTTATAATGGGAGAAGACGCCAAACGGGGGGACGGATATGAACAAAAAGAATCTGGGGCTGATCGCGCTGTTCATCCTGCTGATCGCCGCCGTCGTGCTGCTGACGGCGGGGGAGACGCGCGAGGAGGACGCGCCCCTGCCCGATATCCGCCTGACGGAGATCGTGCCGCACAGCACGCAGATCAACGCCGACGGCTACGCGATGGGGTTTATCACGCTGACCAGCTTTGCCGACGCGCCGGCGGATCTGGCGGGCTGGGGGCTGGCCGACCGCGTCTACAAGGTGAAATACGTCTTTGAACGCGGGACGACGCTCGCCCCCGGCGAGAGCCTGACGGTGTATCTGGCGGGCAAGCACGGGGCGAAGGGCACGCTGCGCTATGCCTCCTTCGGGCTGTCCGCGAAGCACGAGGAGCACGTCTACCTCTATGCCGCCGACGGAAGGACGAGCGACGAAATCGAGCTGCCCGCGCTCGGCACGGACGGCGCGTATCGCCGCGTGGACGGGGAGTGGGAGGCGGTTGTGCCCGCTGTGCCGGAGCTTCCGGCGGACGCAATCTGAGCTTGTATAACGGGGAATCCCGTGCTATAATGCAAAAAAAGAACACAAAAGCTGGAGGAATTCCCTTGAACAAGCAGAACGCGGCGGATTTTTCGCAGGGGAGCGTCGGTTCCCGCATCATGGCGCAGGCGATTCCGCTGAGCCTGGCCGAAATCGTGCAGCTGCTCTACAACATCGTGGATCGCATCTTTTTGGGGCACCTGCCGGATGGAAACACGCTGGCGCTGACCGGCGTGGGGTTGATTTTCCCGGTCGTGTCCATCGTGGCGGCGTTCACCAGCCTGTACAGCTCGGGCGGCGCGCCGATTTTCGCGATGGCCAGAGGGCGGAAGGACGAGGAACGCGCGCTGCAAATTCAGGGCACGGTGTTCGCCCTGCTGCTCGGCTCGTCGCTGGCGCTGACGGCGCTTTGCTATCTGCTCAAGCGGCCGCTGCTCTTTCTCTTCGGCGCGAGCGAGGATTCGTTTGTCTTTGCGGATGCGTATCTGAAAATCTATCTGCTGGGCACGCCGTTCACCATGCTGGCCACGGGGATGAACCCGTTTATCAACGCGCAGGGTCGCCCCAAGATCGGCATGATGACCACGGTGATCGGCGCGGTGCTGAATCTGGCGCTCGATCCGCTGTTCATCTATGGGTTTAACATGGGCGTGACGGGCGCGGCCGTGGCGACGGTCATCAGCCAGGCGGTGAGCTGCATCTGGGTGCTGCGCTTCCTCTCCGGCCCGAAGTCGATTCTGCCGCTCAGGCGGCGCGAGGCGCGAATCTATCCGTATCTGCTCAAGGATATTCTGAGCCTCGGCGTGGTTGGCTTTATTATGAAATTCACCAACTCGCTGGTGCAGATCGCCTGCAACAAGATGCTCTCCATCCACGGCGGCGACCTGTACGTTGGCGTGATGACGGTGATCAACGCCATCCGCGACGTTTTTACCCTGCCCGCCAGCGGCATCACCGACGGCGCGCGCCCTGTGCTCAGCTACAACTACGGCGCGGGGCAGATGCAGCGCGTCCGGGAGGGGATTCGCTTCATGTCCGCCGCGGCGATGGTCTACACGTTCTGCGCGTGGCTGTTTGCGATGTTCCAGCCGAGGCTGCTCTGCCGGATCTTCACGCCGGACGAGGCGATGGTCGAGGCCAGCGTGCGGATGCTGCGCGTGTATTTCGCGGGCTTCTTCTTCCAGAGCTTCCAGTTCTGCGGCCAGAGCGTCTTTCAGTCGCTGGGCTGGGCGAAATACGCCATCACGTTTTCCCTGCTGCGCAAGGTGGTCATCGTCGTGCCGCTGACGCTGCTGCTGCCCGTCGTCGGGCTGGGCACGACCGGCGTGTTCCTCGCCGAGCCGATTTCCAACATCGTCGGCGGCTTGGCCTGCTATATCACCATGCTGTGCACGGCCTATAAGCAGATGGGACGAGAATGACGGGGTTCATTGTTTTTTCGCTGTACGGGCGCGCATTGCGCGCCCGTTATAATTTACCCATTTACGGTTATTTTACAAAAGAAGCCTCCCGTTTGAGGGAGGCGGAAACAGCGAGGAGCATTATTCGGCGATAAATCGCGGGTTTTCATTCAATTCGTGTTCCGCGAACAGGCGGTCAATCGCATCCAGATAGGCCTCGATTCGGGTTGCCTTGCGGATGGCCTTGCGCGGCTTTTCCGGCGCGTCAAAGCAGCAGACGAAATGCTTGGCGATTTCCCGCATGCGCCCGAGGGTGACGTGCGCCGGGTATTTGGCCTGATAGGCCTCCAGCAGCCGGTCATGGAAGGCGCGGAGGGACGCCTTGCAGAGCGCCTCGCCGCCGCCGAGCGATTGCGCCAAGGCGGGGTTGGCGATCAGCCCGCGCCCGAGCATCAGCGCGCGGGTATTCGGGAACTGCCGCATCAGCTCGCGGCAATCGGCCTCGCAGAAGAGATCGCCGTTGTAGCAAAGCGGCCGGTCAAGCGCCGCGTGCGCCTTGGCGAACGCCTCCAGGTGTGGGGTTCCCTTGTAGAATTCGACGCGCGTGCGCGGGTGGATGATGAGCTCGTGAATGGGGTAGCGCGCGAACACATCCAGCAGGCGGTCAAATTCATCCGGACGGGTGTAGCCGATGCGCGTCTTGATGGAGACGGGGAGCGGCGACCGGGCGAAAACCCCGTCCAGCAGCCGCTCGAGCGCGGGCACATCCGCCAGCAGCCCCGAACCCTTGCCCTTGGCCGTCACCGTGCCGGAGGGGCAGCCGAGGTTCAGGTTCACCTCGCCATAGCCCATGTCGCCGAGCGCCTGCGCCGCCCAGAGGAAGAGCGCCGCATCCTTGCAGAGGAGCTGGGGCACGCCGAAGCCGTTTTCCGGCGCGAGGATGGAAAGGTCGCGCGCGGTGAACGCGAGATTCTGCGTCGGGCTGACGAACGGAATGAAGTATTTGGCTACGCCCGAAAAGCAGTCGCGGTGCACCCGTCGGAAAACCGCGTCCGTCACGCCCTCCAGCGGCGCAAGATAGACCGTCATCGCTTTTCCTCAACGCCGAGGCGGCAGATTTGATCCGCCGTCCCGTCCTCGACGATGGCTTTCAGGAGGGCGACCACCTCCGCGTCGTATTGGTGCGAAAGCGTCGTCAGCTCGGCGATGGCGCTGCGCGTGGACATCCCCTTTTTATACGGCCGGTCGGAGGTCATCGCGTCGAAGGTATCCACAGTGGAAAGGATGCGGATTTCCAGCGACATCTGGTCGGCGGTCAGCCCGTCGGGGTAGCCGCTTCCATCCAGCCGCTCGTGGTGGCCGCGCGCAATCCGGGCGACGTCCGGGGAGAAGCGGGCGGAGAGCAGGTTGAAGCTGTCGATGGGGTGGCGCTTCATGGCGGCGTATTCCGAATCGGTCAGCCGCCCAGGCTTGGACAGGATCTCCGTCTGCTGGTAGCATTTGCCGACGTCGTGATACAGCGCGGCGAGCAGCAGCGCGTGCGTCGCCTCCGGAGACATGCTCAGCCGCTGGCAGACGGCCTCCGCAAAGCGCATCACGCGGCGGCTGTGATGATAGGTATAGTGATCCTTCCGGTCGATCTGCGTGTTCAAATCGTTGAGATCGTTGACAAACCCCATGAAATCATCGAAAACCGGCTTGGAGGTGAAGCACAGGAGCCGCACGTCCGTCTTGGGCGTGATGGAAATGTCGTGGTCGAGGCCGGTGGTGTAAAACGAATCGCCGGCGCAGAGCGTCTGCGCCTCGCCTTCGTCGGTGTGCAGCGTCAGTTCGCCCGTCAGCAGCGTGTAATATTCCAGATAGACCGGCCTTTCGGGATCGGGCGTGAGCCAGACGACAGAGCCCGCGTCGATTTGCAGCAGGATGACGTTCGTGCCGTCGAAATTGGCCAGCAGGCGATACGTATTGCGGTTTTGGGTCACGTTGACCAGAGAATCGCCCGCGCGGGAAACAAACAGATGGTGCAAACCGAAAAGCCTCCTTCCGGATGTAAAGATCAGACAGCAATCATTGAGCAAAAAGCGAATGTTGCACAAAGCGCGGGCGCGCAATGCGCGCCCCTACGGGCACGGCGGCGTAATGCGCAGTTCCTTTTTTCCGCAACATTGTAGGGGCGCGCATCGCGCGCCCGTTATTGGAATTTGTGCAAAATTTCGGATTTGCTCATTTACTGCAAACAGAATAAAATCAAAAAAGAGAGAAGAACAAAAGAAAGGGCTGCCGCAGCAGCCCATTGCCATGCGCCTTACACGGAAACGACGCGAATCGGATCGACCATGACGGTGTAACCGCCGATTTCGACCGGCACATATTCGCAGACGGTCTTGACCCCGCAGACCGCGGCGGCCGCTCTGGCCGTGTAGGAAACGGTGTGCGTGCGCGTGAGCATCGAGAGAATGATGACGCGAACCTCCGCGTCACATTCGGCGCGCTCGGCCATTCGGCAGGATTGCGCAATGATGGTTTCGATGCGGGCGTTGGCCGTTTCCACGGTCTTCAGCCCGTACTGCCTGAAAGCGTCGCCGACGTCAAAGCGGCCGTTTTGCAGCCGAAGCGTTTCAATCTGAGCGACGGCGGACGGTTCAGCAGCCGCGCAGGCCTGCGCGGGAAGAAGCGCCGCAAAGAGCAGAAGCATCGACAGAAAGACGAGAGAAATCCGGCGTTTCATGGGAGGAACCTCTTTTCCTTTGTCCTGCGTGTGACGTTTCTCCGAGCAAAAAGGAGAAAACGGTTTCAATCGACAGGATTATTATAACAAAGCAAAAAAGCCCTGTCAATGCGTCCCTTGTATCTTTAGGGGTCGATTATGCCGCGCAGCTTGCGGCGCTCGCGCAGCTTGAGCTCCTGCCCCTGATCGGAGGGAATGTAATAGCGCCGCCCCTTGACCTCCGGCGGCATGTATTCCTGCTTGACCCAATGGCCGGGGAAATCGTGCGGATACTGGTATTGCGCGCCGCTGCCCAGCCGCTCGTGCCCGGCGTAGTGCGTATCCCGCAGGTGGATCGGCACGGGGCCGAAGCCGCCCTTTTCCGCGTCCGCGGCGGATTGATCCAGCGCCATGACGACCGAGTTGGATTTCGGGCTTTCGCAGATGGCGATGATCGCCTGCGCCATGGACAGCCGCGCCTCCGGCAGGCCGACCGCTTCGAGCGCCTGCGACGCGGCGACCGCTTGCAGCATCGCCGTCGGGTTCGCCAGCCCCACGTCCTCGCTCGCGTGGGCGATGATCCGCCGCGCGATCAGGCGCGGATCGACGCCCGCGTAGAGCAGCCGCGCAAACCACGCCATCGCCGCGTCCGCGTCGCTGCCGCGCAGGCTCTTGCAGAACGCGGAGAGCATGTCGTAATACAGCGATTCGTCGCAGCGGATGACCGGCTTCTGGATGGATTCCTCCGCGACCTCCATCGTGATGTGGATCACGCCGTCCTCGCCCGGTTCGGTCGTCAGCACGGCCAGCTCCAGCGCGCCCAGCGCGGAACGCACGTCGCCGTTGGCGATTCGGGCGATGTGGCGCATGGCCTCCTCGTCCATCTCCACGGCGGTAGCGCCGAAGCCGCGCTCCCGATCCGCCAGCGCGCGGCGCATGGCGAGCATCACGTCCGCCTCGCCGAGCGGATAAAACGGAAAGATGCGGCACCGGCTCACGATGGCCGGGGTCATGGAGACGAGCGGGTTTTCCGTCGTCGAGCCGATGAAGCGCACCACGCCGCGCTCGATGGCGGGCAGGATGCTGTCGCTCTGCGACTTGCTCCACCGGTGACATTCGTCCAGCAGCAGATACGTCGCCTGCCCGTAGAGGCTGCGTCTGTCCTGCGCCTCCTTGATGACCTGCCGCACGTCCGCCACGCCGCTGGTCACGGCGTTGAGCTGAACGAAGGCGGAATGTGTCGTGCCCGCGATGATGGAGGCCAGCGTCGTTTTGCCGCATCCCGGCGGGCCGTAGAAGATGGAGGAGGTCATGCGGTCGGCCTCGATGGCGCGCCGCAGGAGCCGACCCGGCCCGACGATATGCCCCTGACCGATAAATTCATCCAGCGTTCGCGGACGCATGCGGTCGGCCAGCGGGCTGAGCGCGGCTTCCTGGGATGAAAACAAATCCTGCATGAAACGATCCCCCTTCAAATGCTCTCTTTATTATATCGCGCGGCGAACCAAAAGGCAAATCGAACGAGAGGAAAACACACCGGAAAACGGGAAGAATTCCGCGCGCTCAATCGTCTATAAGGTGAATCCCCGATCGAGGGTAAATACCGCAGAGAAAGAAGGAACGATGATGAAGAAGACGATCTGCGCGCTGGGCACGGCCGCCCTGCTCTTTGGCCTGCTGACGACGGCGATGGCCGAAAAGGAAGCGCTTTATTTCAGCGAGGACAGCCATTCGTTCATTGTCACGTCCGAGGTCATCGGCCGCAGCGAATACGGCGAGACCGCGTTTGACATCCGCGTGACGATGGACGGCAATGAAATCCAGACCATCAACTTCACGGCTGAAAATGTCAACGAGGGGCAGCGGGAGGCGGTTCTCTGCGATGTGAACATGGACGGCTATGCGGATTTGGCGCTGATGAATTCGATGGGTGCGTCCGACGGGTTTGCGGCTTACTATCTCTACGAGCCGATGACGGGGCAGTTCGTCCATCATCCGGGGCTGGACAGGCTGTCCTTCTACCGCGCGCAGTTTTACCCGGAGAAGCGCTATGTGCTCAATTACCTGCACGACAGCGCGGCGACGGGCATTTGGGAATTGTATCAATGGCAGACGGACGGCGAATTAAAGCTGCTTTCCGAGGCGGCCATTCAGTTTGAGGGCGACGCGCTGACGGCGATGGCCGGACGCGAAAAAAACGGCACGATCAAAATCGGCTATACCAGCGAACCGTTTGCCTACGAGGACGAGGCGCGACGGCGTTTGGAACACGACAAGCTGATGGCCATATTGTTTGACGGCGACGATCCGGGCGAGGCGGCGGAGCTGGGGCTGAGGCCGTGACGACCCTCATTTTGGAGCGGTCAGCAGGAGAAAAATGCTTTGCCTCGAATTGTAAATCCGTATGCATCATAAACAATTAAAAAGAATTGCAGGGAGGAAGCGAATGTGAAAAGGCGGATAGCTGCTCTGTTGGCGGCGGCGATGCTGGCCGCAGCCGCGCCGACGCTGGCGGAAACCATGCGCATCGGCGATCAGGCCGTTGTGAAAAAGTGCAAGGAATATATCACGCTGCGCGAAGCGGACAACGTGCAGGCGACCGAGCTTGCCCGAATCCCGCTGGGCGAACAGGTGATTTATCTCAATCCGGCGAAAAACGGGTTCGCGCTGGTGGAATATGGGGATACGCAGGGCTTTGTGAAGGCGAAATATCTGGCAAACCAAACCGCGCGCGCTACGCCGTTCGCCATCACGGAGGAGGAGCGCCACAACGTCAATCTGTTTTTGACGAATTTCACCGAGACAGGAATGGAACGATACGACGCGGCCTCGACGACGGACGCGGAGCTGGTGCGCTTTGCCGTGCTGCATGCGTGGCTCAACCGATCCGGCCAATGGGAGGCCACCGAAAGGGGCAGCCGGCTTGAGCAGGACAATGTGACCGACGACGTGCTGCGCTATTTCGGCAGGCCGCTGATTCTGCTCGATCAGCCGGATTTTGATTACGACGGCGCGTATTATTACATGCACGAGCCGGGCGCGCCGATCGGGCTGGGCTTTGTCTGCGCCAGCGAGGTGGAAACGCTCGGCGGCGGGCTGTATCGGGTCTACTTCGGCGTTTACGGCGCGGGCGAAATCATCGACGACGACGTATATGATCTCCTGCCGGAGCAGGCCGCGCTCCTGTACCCGAACACGCCGTTTCAGGGCTGCGCCGTCATCCGCGCGCTGGGGCTGAACAGCAGGGAAGGCTTCAGGCTGGAAAGATTGAGGATTGAGTAAGCGGGCAAACGGGGAATAAAAAAACCGGTTCGCTTGGCGTGGCAAGCTGACCGATTTTGTGCCGAAAAGGCAAAAAGTCAAAAACCAGATGTCGCCGAGCAGTTGCTTTCTGCAAGGCGACTTATTTTGTTATGTTTACAATCATTGAGCAAAAAGCAAATTCTGCACAAAATGCGGGCGCGCAATGCGCGCCCCTACGGGTACGCGGTTGCTTTTTTTGCAACGTTGTAGGGGCGCGCATCGCGCGCCCGTTATCGGAATTTGTTCAAAATTTCGGATTTGCTCATTTACCGATGTTTACCATATTTCACGTCCGACGGGTTCGCCCCAGTCAAATTCGCCGGAAATATTCAGTTGGCCGCCATAGGCTTCGGCGCGCTCCTGAAGGGAGCGATGTTCAAAAATAGGAAGAGCATCGCAGGCGGGGTTGTCTTCTCGTTCTTTCAAATCAATTCCTCCCTTTCGCTACTACTTTTTTTGAAAATTATAACATAATCATTGAGCAAAAAGCAAATGCCGCATAAAACGCGGGCGCGCAAGGCGCGTCTGATTCCGTCTTTTTGCGCTTTTTGCCGAAATTTATGTTTCCCTCTTTACAAATCCCCCGAAACCGGGTATTATATCGTTGATATGAAACGCGATGACGCGGGACGCGCATGCCTTTTGCCGCAAAGAGAGCCGGAGAACTGGTGCAATTCCGGCCGGACGGGGCGTGGGGGATCACCCGCATCAGCGGCCGCCTTGAATGGAGTAGGGGCGGACGGTTCGCCCCGTCATCGGCTTTGAGCGGGCGCTTTTCGGCGTCAATTTGGGTGGTAACGCGAGCAGCTTCGTCCCATGCGGATGAGGCTGCTTTTTATTTTTGTCACAGGAGGAAACGTATGTATCAGAAGGTTTCAACCGACATGAACTTCGCTCAGCGCGAGGAAGAGGTCATCAAATTCTGGCGCGACGAAGACGTTTTTAAGAAAACGGTGAAGCTGCGCGAGGGCGCGCCCGCCTTTACGTTCTTCGACGGCCCGCCGACCGCCAACGGCAAGCCGCACATCGGCCATGTGGAGACGCGCGCGATCAAGGACATCATCCCGCGCTATCGCACGATGAAGGGCTACGACGTGCTGCGCAAGGCCGGCTGGGATACCCACGGCCTGCCGGTGGAGCTGGAGGTCGAGAAGATGCTCGGCCTGGACGGCAAGCCGCAGATCGAGGAATACGGCATCGAGCCGTTCATCAAAAAGTGCAAGGAGTCCGTCTGGAAATACAAGACCGAGTGGGAGCAGATGAGCGAGCGCGTCGGTTATTGGGCGGATATGGAGCACCCGTATATCACTTACGAGGATAACTACATCGAATCCGAGTGGTGGAGCCTCAAAAAGATCTACGAAAAGGGTCTGCTCTATAAGGGGCACAAGATCGTGCCGTACTGCCCGCGCTGCGGCACCGCGCTCTCCAGCCATGAGGTTGCGCAGGGCTACAAGCGCGTGGAGGAGACCTCCGCGGTCGTGCGCTTCAAGGTGAAGGGCGCGGAGAACACCTACCTCACCGCGTGGACGACGACCCCGTGGACGCTGCCCAGCAACGTCGCGCTGTGCGTCAACCCGGACGACGACTATGTGAAGCTGACCTTCGAGGGCGATACCTACTACATGGCGGGCGCGCTCGTCGAGTCCATCTTCGGCGGCAAGGAGGAAAAGCCCGTTATCGTGGAGACGATGAAGGGCAGCGCGCTGGAGTACATGGAGTATGAGCCGCTCTACGACGTGGAGCGCGAGGGCGCGAAGTTCCACTACGTCGTCTGCGACAGCTACGTCACTATGAGCGACGGCACCGGCATCGTCCACATCGCCCCGGCGTTCGGCGAGGACGACGCGCGCGTGGGCCGCAAATACAACCTGCCGTTCGTGCAGCTGGTCGATGCGCAGGGCTGCCTGACCGAGGAGACCAAGTGGCCGGGCGTGTTCGTCAAGGATGCGGACAAGCTCGTGCTGGCCGACCTCAAGGAGCGCCGCCTGCTGATTAAGGCGCCGAAGTTTGAGCACGATTACCCGTTCTGCTGGCGCTGCGATACGCCGCTGATCTATTACGCCCGCCAGAGCTGGTTTATCAAGATGACCGCCGTGCACGACGCGCTGATGCGCAACAACCGCGCCGTCAACTGGATGCCGGAGAACATCAAGGAAGGCCGCATGGGCAACTTCCTGGATAACGTCATCGACTGGGGACTTTCCCGCGAGCGCTATTGGGGCACGCCGCTGCCGGTCTGGACCTGCAAATGCGGCCATGTGCACGTCATCGGCAGCCGCGAGGAGCTGGTGAAGCTCGGCCACAACGTCAATCCCGACATCGAGCTGCACCGCCCGTACATCGACAACGTGGTGCTCACCTGCCCGAAGTGCGGCGGCGACATGCACCGCGAGAAAGAGGTCATCGACTGCTGGTATGACTCCGGCTCGATGCCGTTCGCGCAGTGGCATTATCCGTTTGAAAACAAGGAGCAGTTCGAGCGCCGCTTCCCGGCGGATTTCATCTCCGAGGCGATTGACCAGACCCGCGGCTGGTTCTACACGCTGCTGGCGATTTCGACCTGCATGTTCGATACCAACCCGTTCAAAAACTGCATCGTGATGGGTCACGTTCAGGATAAGGACGGCAAGAAGATGAGCAAGCACGTCGGCAACACCGTCGATCCGTGGAGCGTGCTCAACACGCAGGGCGCGGACGCCGTGCGCTGGTTCTTCTACAACAACGCCGCGCCGTGGATGCCGAACCGCTTCCACGCCAAGGCCATCGACGAGACGACCCGCAAGTACATGGGTACGCTGTGGAACACCTATGCGTTCTTCATCCTCTATGCGGAGATCGACCAGTTCAACCCGAAGGAGCATCCGCTTGACAAGGTCGAGCTGACGCTGATGGATCGCTGGATTCTCTCCCGCCTGAATTCCCTCGTCCGCGAGGTGGACGACGATCTGAACGAATACAAGATCTTCGAGGCCTCCCGCGCGATGACGGATTTTGTGGATGATCTCTCCAACTGGTATGTCCGCCGCAGCCGCGAGCGCTTCTGGGGCAAGGGCATGGCCGGTGACAAGGAGGCCGCGTTCGCGACGCTCTATCACGTTCTGGAGACGATGAGCCGCCTGACCGCGCCGTTCACGCCGTTCATGGCCGAGAACATGTATCGCAACCTCGTCTGCTCCGTGGACAAGGACGCGCCGATTTCCGTCCACATGACGGATTTCCCGGTCTGCGACGAAACATACATCAGCGCCGAGCTGGAAGGGCACATGCGCGACCTGCTGGAGGTCGTCGTGCTGGGACGCAGCTGCCGCAGCGAAAGCGGCCTCAAGGTGCGCCAGCCGCTCTCCCGCATGATCGTCAGCGGCGCGACCCTGCCGCAGGATTTCTGCGCGCTGGCCGAGGACGAGCTGAACGTGAAGGACGCCGTCTTCACCGACGACACCACCGCGTTTATGACCTATCAGCTCAAGCCGCAGATGCGCACGCTGGGCAAGAAATACGGCAAGCTGCTCAAGGCCATCGGCGAGAAGCTCGCCACGCTGGACGGCAACGCCGTCGTCGCGGGCTTTGAAAAGGGCGAAATGCTCCGCTTTGAGCTGGACGGCACGATGATCGAGCTGGAAAAGGACGACGTGCTGACCGCGCCGATGAAGAAGCCGGGCTATGTCGTGGCGACCGACCGCGGCGTGACCGTCGCGCTGGATACCAACCTCACCGAGGCGCTGATCGCCGAGGGCTTTGCCCGCGAGGTGATTTCCAAGCTGCAAACGATGCGCAAAGAGGCGGGCTTTGAGGTCGTCGATCGCATCCATGTCACCGTCAAGACGGCGGACGAGAAGCTCGCGCAGATCGTCGAGGCGAACGCGGACGCGATTGAGCGCGGCGTGCTGGCGCTCGACGTGACGCTGGGCGACGCGCCGGAGGGGGCGTATGTCCGCGATTGGAGCATCAACGGCGTGGACGCGACGCTGAGCGTGGCCAAGACCTAACCGAAGCATAAAGGAAACCATGAAAAAAATCGTAATCGCTGGCGCGGGGGCATATTTCTTTGCCCCCGCGATTTTCGAAGATCTGTTTGTCCGCTTCCGCATGGAGGCGGAATATTGGATGGTGGACGCCGACCTCGACATGGCGGAGCTTTCCGCGCGCGGGGCGCAGGCGCTGGCGCGCGCCTTCGGCGTGCAGGCGCGATTCTATTACACAACCCAGCTGCAAAAGGCGGCGTTTTCCGCCGACGCGGTGATCCTCTGTTCGGATTTCCTCGACGAGGAAGCGTGGAAGAAGGATTTTGAATCGCTGGATGCGGTCGGGCTGGGCAAGCAGGTTCGCCTGCGCGGCGGCCTCGGCGGCGCGATGCAGACCATGCGCGCGGTCGGTTTCGTCTGCGATCTGGCGGATCAGATGCGCGAGGAATGTCCCGGCGCGCCGCTGATCCTCTGCTCGAGCGGATACGGCGGGCTGCCGCTCTCCCGCGCGTGCGAGGCGGCGCAGCGCTTCTGCGGCGTGCGCACCCTCGGCGTGAGCGGCGTGACGGAGCAGACCCGCGCGCGGCTGGCGCTCTATCTGGGGCTGAAGGAAGAAAAGGTGGATGTGACCTGCGCGGGTCTGAACGATTTTTCGTGGGTCGTCTCGTGCCGCGAACGCCCGAGCGGGAAGGATTTGATCCCCCGCATCCAGAAAGAAATGAAAGAGGACGACCGCGAGGCGCTGGCCGCGCAGTATATCGACTGGTATGGCGCGATTCCGGCGGGGTCGCGCGTGACCCAGTGCGAGCTGCTGGCCGATACGGAGTTGAGCCCGCGCCGCTCGCTGATGATTTCCGGCGTGGGCGCGGCGGATTACGAACTGCGCAAGCGCAATCTGGCGCTGCTGACGGTGCATGGGCCGATGCGGCCGCAGGGCGCGCAGGCGTGGGGGCAGATCCGCACCAGCGGCCTCTCCTCCGTGCGCCCGGTGGAAATCCTGCGCGCGCTGTGGGGCGAGGGCGAATGTGACGTGCAGAGCATGGTCATGCCGTGCGACGGCGCTGTGCCCGGCGTGACGCACGGGCGCTTTGTCGAAGGGCCGGCGCATGTCGCGAAGGACGGCCCCATCGGTCAGCCGGTGGAACTGCCCATCGAGCTGGAGGACGTGATGGAGCAGCTCAGTCTGGTCAACCGCCTCTATGCCGAGGCCGCCGCAACCGGCAGCCGGAACACGCTGCGCGAGGCGCTGGAGATCGACCCGGCGCTGACGGGCGTCGATCTGCTCTACGCCGAGGGCGTTGTGGCGGATATGCTGGAGAACCAGAAGGAAAAGTATCCGAGATTTTTTAGGGAATAAGGGAAACGATGGGGCGGCGCCCCAAGAAAGGAAGCTATGTTTTTAGCAGATCAATGGCAGGACTATGAAGTTCTCGATTGCGGCGGCGGCGAAAAGCTCGAACGCTGGGGCGACGTGTATCTGCGCCGCCCCGATCCGCAGGCGATTTGGCCCGCGCGCGATCCGTCGCTCTGGCGCAAGGCGCAGGCGCATTATCATCGCAGCGAGAAGGGCGGCGGCTCGTGGGAGTTTTTCACCAAGCTGCCCGACCGGTGGGTGATGAATTATAAAAACCTGCGCTTTTACGTCCGCCCGACCGGATTCAAGCACACCGGCCTGTTCCCCGAACAGGCGACCAACTGGGATTGGATGACCGGCCTCGTCTCCGACCGCGTGAAGCAGGGGAGAGAGGTGCGCGTGCTCAACCTGTTCGCCTACACCGGCGGCGCGACGATGGCCTGCGCGGCGGCGGGCGCGCAGGTCTGCCACTGCGACGCGGCCAAGGGCATGGTGCAGTGGGCGCGGGAAAACCGCGAGTGCAGCGGCCTGCCGGAGGATCGCGTGCGCTGGATCATCGACGACGCGCTCAAGTTTGTGCAGCGCGAGGCGCGACGCGGCCGCTTCTACGACGGTATTTTGATGGACCCGCCCTCCTACGGGCGCGGGCCGGGCGGCGAGGTCTGGAAATTGGAAAACGAGCTGTACGGGTTGGCGAAGGCCTGCTCCGAGGCGCTTTCCGATGACCCGCTGTTTTTCCTCATCAACGGCTATACGACGGGCTTTCAGGCGAGCGTGCTGGGCAACATGATCGACATGACCGTCAAGCCCCGTTTCGGCGGCGTCATCACCGCGGACGAGGTCTGCCTGCCCGTGACGGCGGGCGGCGTGCTCCCGTGCGGCGCGAGCGGCCGCTGGCAGAGGGCATAAGATGGAAAGCTATCGCGGCGTATCCATCGTCTACGAGGATAACCACCTGCTCGTGGTCGTCAAGCCGCCGAACATGCCCACGCAGGCGGACGATTCCGGCGACGCGGATTTGCACAGCACCATGAAGGCCTACATCGCTGAGAAATATCAGAAGCCCGGCGCGGTGTATCTGGGGCTCGTCCATCGGCTGGACAGGCCGGTGGGCGGCCTCGTTGTGCTGGCCAAGACGAGCAAAGCCGCCGACCGCCTGAGCGCGCAGGTGCGCGACAAGACGATGCACCGGCAGTATGTCGCCGCCGTTCGGGGCGACGCGGGGGAGGCGGCCGAGCTCTGCGACTTTTTGCTCAAGGACGGCAGAACCAACATGGTTCGCGCTGTTCCCGCGAATACGCCCGGCGCGAAGGACGCGAAGCTGCGCTATCAAAAGTGCGGCGAGGCGGACGGGCTGACGCTGGTGCGTGTGCGCCTGTTCACGGGTAGAAGCCACCAGATTCGCGTGCAGCTCTCCCACGCCGGCCTGCCGATCTGGGGCGACGCGCGCTATGGCGGCGGCAAGCCCGGCGAGCAGATCGCCCTCTGGGGCGCGCATCTGGGGATGATTCACCCGACCAAAAAGGAAGAAATGCGCTTTGACGCGCTCCCGCCGCAGGATAAGCAGCCGTGGAAACGGTTTGACGCGGCGGTTTGGGCGCGGGAGGGCAAAATTTTCCTGTGAGCGGGAAGAAAAGGCGGCGGATGCTCGTCTAATAGATGGGAATAAGGTTTTTTTCGGAGGATTGCCATGAAACACATCGTAACCCTGCTGCTGGCCTTGTCTTTGCTGCTGGGCGCCTGCGCGCTGGCGGACGACCGCGCGGATATGCTCGTCGCGGCGGCTGTCAACGAGCTGGGCTATTCCGCGACAAAGGGCGGCTACAGCAAATACGGCGAGTGGGGCGGCAGCGCCTACGGCGAATGGTGCTCGGAGTTTGTCTCCTGGTGCGTCAATTTCGCCGACGAATACTACGGCGCATCCATGCTCGGCAACGATTATCCCTTGCAGACGAGCTGCGAGGGCGGCGCGATGTGGTACAAGGAGCGCGGCCGGTATGTCACCGTGAACGACGGCCTGCGCGGCGAGGAAGGCCAGTTCTACCTGAGCGACGGCGTTTCCGTTTCGGATAGGCCGTATATCCCGAAGAAGGGCGACCTGATCTACATCGAGTGGTATAAGTATAACCGCCTCGATCACGTCGGCATCGTCGAAATGGTCACGCAGGATTCGGACGGCACATACTACGTCCACACCATCGAGGGCAACAACCACATCCTCGGCCCGACGCCCTCCGTCGTGCAGCGCTATACCTACCGGCTCGACGACGACTCCATTCGCGGCTACGGCGTTTTGGCGGAGGGGCTGGTCGGCTGGGAACTGGGCATGGGCGCTTCCGGCTCGCAGGTGATCGCGCTGCAAAAGAACCTCAAGGAGCTGGGCTATTACGACGGCGACTGCGCCGGCAAGCTCGGCAAGGCGAGCGTCGAGGCCATCAAAAAATTCCAGAAGGCCAGCGGTCTGGACGTTACCGGCACGGCGGACTGGGAAACCCAGAAATCCATGAACGAACAGCTCAGCGACCTTCGCGCGGACGCGGCGGCACAGGCGGAGGCCGCCGCGCAGGCGAAGGTGCAGGAAAATCTGGAAGCGGCCAAGGAGGCCATCCAGTTTTCGTGGTTCGGCGAGTTCGACCCGGCGGACGAGGCGGCGGCATGGGCGCGCCTGACTGCGGAAATTGCCGTGCTGGGCACGGATCAAAAGGAAAAGGTGTATCTTTCCGACGCGCCCAACGGCAAGCGCAAGACGTATGACGAGGGGCGCGGATTTTTTTACGGCGCGTCGGTCGCCGTCCGGGTGATCGAGGAGCAGGACGGATGGACGAAGATCGAGGCCTACAACGACCGCGACGAGCTGGAGCAGGGCTGGGTGAAATCCAGCCGAATCCGAACCGTCACGCCGAACCAGACCTACGGCATCATCGTCGATAAGATGACCCAGCGGCTGTATCTCTATCAAGAGGGGCGGCTGCTGACCACGCTGCTCTGCTCCACCGGCACGACCAGCGGCGGCAATTCGGCCATCAACGAGACGGCGAGCGGCGAGTTTCTGCTGTGCAGCTGGACGGGCGGCTTCTGGTCGGGCAATTTATACTGCGATCAGGCGATTCGCTTCAACGGCGGCGACCTGATGCACATGGTGCCCGCCATCTATTCCGGCGGGCAGGATGAAAACGGAAACCCTGTCGGCACGGCGAATTACGACATCTGCGAGAGCGCGCTGGGGCGGCGCGCGTCGCACGGCTGCGTGCGCGTGCAGCGGAAGGACAACGCGGACGGCTACAGCCACACATGGCTGTGGAACAACCTGCGCGGCCAGAAGGACGTCAAGATCATCATCTGGGATGACGACGGCCGCAAGCTGAGGGAGACCGATCCCGCCACGCCGGTGTATTACAACAAAGACGGCGGCAAAAAATACCACACCACGGCGCGGTGTGCGAGCGTCAAGAGCAGGTATCTGCCGCTTTCCGCCATCACCTACGGCGATTTGAGCAGCTATCCGTATAACCAGCTCTCCCCGTGCACGACATGCAGCGCGCCGGAGCGGCCGGAGGTCGTCGCCGCATGGAACAGCGTGATCGACGAGGCCTATGACGAATTGGGGCTGACCCCGTAAACGCGAAACGGGCAAAGAACGACGGGAAAATCGTGACGTTTGCCGCTACACAAAGCATGGAACCTGTGATACAATATCGGAGTTTGCGCGGCGCGCAGACTCTTTTTTTGATTTGTGAAGCTGGAGGATAGATAATGAGCATCAAACCCGTGAAAATTCCCGGCGTGGGAATGCGCAATGTCAAAACGGCGCTGGCGGCGGCGTTCTGCGCGCTTGCCTATTATTTCATCGGCCGCAGCTCGGCGGCGTGGTGCTGTGCATCCTGCTGTTCAACACGCCGGTGGAATCCTATGTGAGCTACGCGCTGTATCGGATTCTCGATACGACCATCGGCGTTCTGGTCGCGTGGGCGGTGAGTTACGTCTTCCCGCGGGGCTGGATGCAGCTCTGGCAGGAACGGTTTGAGGCGCTGAAGGCGGGATGAGGCGCGTTAAGGCGCCGCTCAAAACGCGGCGGCGGGCGTTGACAAACGGGGGCGGAAGGCGTATCATGATGGGGTTTGCTGGGAGGTAGAGGATGAAAGAAAAAAGGGAAGCACCGATGAGCCCGTCGCTGATGATCGCCATCGGCTTTGCGCTGCTGATTCTGTTGGTGACGCTGCTGCTCATGCTGCCGATTGCGTCGCAGAGCCGCACCGTGACCCCGCCGCTGACGGCGCTGTTCACCGCGACGAGCGCGGTCTGCGTGACGGGGCAGGTGCTGGTCGATACGGGCACGCATTGGTCGATTTTTGGGCAGGCTGTGCTGATTGTCGCCATCCAGATCGGCGGCTTGGGTGTGATGACGCTGCTGGCGCTGGTCTCCATGGCGATGGGCAGGCGAATCGGCCTGCGCCAGCGGACGATTTTGCAGGAGAGCGTGGCCTCCTTCAGCGTCGGCGGCATTGTTCGGCTGATTCGGCTGGCGCTGATCGGCACGGCCACCATCGAAGGGCTGGGCGCGGCCGCGCTCGCGTTTCGGTTTGTGCCGATGCTCGGCTGGGCGAAGGGGCTTTGGTACAGCGTGTTCCACGCGATATCCGCGTTCTGCAATGCGGGCTTTGACCTGACGGGGCCGGTCAGCGGGTCGTTTTCCTCGCTGGAGCGCTTCACGGGCGACCCGCTGATCAACCTGACGGTGATGACGCTGATTCTGGTTGGAGGGCTGGGCTTTCCGGTCTGGCAGGATCTGATGAAAAACCGCCTGCGCTGGAAAAAACTGCGCCTGCACACGCGGGCCGTGCTCGCGCTGACGGCGTTTCTGGTGCTCGTGCCCGCCGCGCTGTTCTTCATCACGGAGAGGAACGCGGCCATGGCGGGCATGCCGACGGGCACGCGCGTCTGGGCGAGCCTGTTTTCCGCCGTCACGCCGCGAACCGCGGGCTTTGACACCGTGCCGACGGGCGAGCTCAGCACGGCGGGCGGCATGCTGACGCTGCTGCTGATGCTGACCGGCGGCAACTCCGGCTCGACGGCGGGCGGCGCGAAGACGACGACGCTGCTGCTCGTCGTGATGACGGCGGTTTCCATCCTCAGGGGCGAAGATGATGTGCACATCTTCGGCAGGCGGATTGAAAGCGACCTGCTGCGCCGCGCCTGCTCCATTGTCGTGGTGTATCTGGCGCTGGGCGCGATGGCGACGCTGGCGATTTGCGCCATGCAGCCGGAATTCACACTCCAGCAGGTGCTCATCGAGGTGTTTTCGGCGATTGACACCGTCGGGCTGACGGCGGGCATCACGCGCCAGTTGAATACCGCGTCGCGGGTTCTGCTGATCCTGCTGATGTACGCGGGCAGGCTGGGCAGCATGACGTTTATGATTCTGCTCACGCGCAGAAAGCCGCACGCGCCGGTGCAGTATCCGACGGATAAGATTCTGGTGGGATAAATAAGTTTCGCGCAGAAGAACGTCAAAGAAAAGGAGATCCTATGAAATCCATTCTCATCATCGGCCTGGGGCGCTTTGGCCGCCACCTGTGCCGCAAATTTATGAGCCTCAACAACGAGGTGATGATCGTCGATCGGGACGAAGCAGCCGTCACCGCGCTGGCCGACGAGGTGACGAGTGCGCAGATTGCCGATTGCACCGACGAGAACGCGCTGCGCGCGCTCGGCGTGAAAAATTTCGACCTCTGCTTTGTCTGCATCGGGTCGGATTTCGCCAGCAGCCTGCTGATTACCTCCATGCTCAAGGACATGGGCGCGGCGCGCGTGGTCGCCAAGGCCTCGCAGGATATCCACGCCAAGCTGCTGCTGCGCAACGGCGCGGACGAGGTGGTTTACCCCGAGCGGGACAGCGCCGAGCGGATGGCCACCCGCCTGAGCGCGCAGAACGTGTTCGATTACATCGAGCTGACGGACGAATATTCCATCTATGAGATTGCGCCGCTGGAAAACTGGGTCGGCCACAGCATCCGCGAGGTCGATGTGCGCAACAAATACCACATCAACATTCTGGGCGTGAAGGAAGGCGGCGAGCTCAAGCCCCTGCCGGGCGGCGATTATCGGTTCACCGGGAACGAGCATCTGCTGGCGATGGCCGCCCGCGAGGACGCGAAGAAGCTGCTGCGCAAGATGTGACGCCTGTTGGATGAATTCGGGTTCATTTTGACAAATTATCCGTGAAATCCGCGCAAGGTTCTTGCAAAGCATCCGGCGTTATGGTATACTCGCATCAAACTTATACTAATTCTTGTTAAAATGGCTTAATCCGCGCACCATCTTTTTCGCTCTGACTTTGCCTCGTTCCGTTCAACGTACCTCCAGTACGCCTCACTTCACTTGGCTTCGTCAGAACAAAAAATCTGATGCGCTCTGTTAAGCATTTTAACTGCGAATTAGTATTACCGGAGGAAAACGGCCATGACGAGCTTCTCTTTCGTGCGATTTAGCGGCTATACCGGCTTTGGTCATAGTCTTGCTGTCGTGCGCGCATGAGAAGGCGTGGGTGTTTCCCTTCGCCGGGCTGAAACCATTTTCAGGCCCCTGCCACACCATGGCGGGGGTCTTTTTCTATCCGATCGGCCTCCGTCGGCGGCTTGAAGCCGCGATGAACAGAAAGCGAGGAAAACAGTATGATTATCATCATGAAACCGCAGGCCACCGAGGAGCAGATCGGCAGCCTTTGTCAGGATTTGAGCCGCCAGGGGATGCAGGTGCAGCGCAACGCGGGCGTGGATTGCACGGTGCTGGGCGTGCTGGGCGACGTGGCCAAGCTCGATCCGCACGACTTCTTGATTCAGCCGGGCGTCGAGCGCGTGATGCCGGTCTCCGAGCCGTTCAAAAAGGCGAACCGGAAATTCCATCCGACGGACAGCGTGATCGACTGCCGCGGCGTGAAGGTCGGCGGGCGCAAGCTGGCGCTCTTCGCCGGCCCGTGCTCGGTGGAAAACGTGGAGCAGATCACCGATACCGCGCTCAAGGTGCGCGCAAGCGGCGCAAACATCCTGCGCGGCGGCGCGTATAAGCCGCGCACGTCGCCCTATGCGTTTCAGGGGCTGAAGCTCGAGGGGCTGGCGCTGCTGGAGCAGGCGAAGGCGATCACGGGCATGCCGATCTGCACGGAAATTATGAGCCCGAAGCTGGTGGAGGAATTTGACCGGCGCGTGGATGTGATTCAGGTCGGCGCGCGCAACATGCAGAATTTCGATTTGCTGACCGAATTGGGGCAGACCCGAAAGCCGATTCTGCTCAAGCGCGGCCTGTCCGCGACGATCAGCGAATGGCTGATGAGCGCGGAATACATCATGGCGGCGGGCAACCCGAATGTCATCCTCTGCGAGCGCGGCATCCGCACGTTTGAAACCTATACCCGAAACACGCTCGATCTTTCGGCGGTGCAGGCGGTCAAGCGGCTCAGCCATCTGCCGGTGATCGTCGATCCCTCCCATGCGACCGGCCTCAACTGGATGGTGGAGCGCATGTCGCTGGCGGCGATTGCGGCGGGCGCGGACGGGCTGATCATCGAGGTGCACAACAACCCGCCGAAGGCGCTCTGCGACGGCGCGCAGAGCCTCACGCCGGATCAATACGCGCAGTTGGTCGGCAAGATCAGCGCGCTCGCGCCGATTGTGGAGCGTACCCTGTAAACGGAAAGGCTGAACGTTATGAAAATCATGTTTGTGGGTCTGGGATTGATCGGCGGCAGCATGGCGATGGCGCTGGAGGGCTACCCCGATTTGGAGCGTTACGCCGTCGATGGGGACGAGCCGACGCGGCTGGAAGCGCTGGGGCGCGGCGTTGTTCGCGCGGCGTGGCCGAACGCCGACGACGCGCCCGTTGAGGATATGGATATCATCGTGATCTGCCTGCACCCGGAGGCGGCGGCGGATTTCGTGCGCGCGCAGGCCGGGCGCATCCGGCCGGGCGCGCTGCTGACGGACGTTTGCGGCGTGAAGCGCCCGCTGTTCGAGGCCGTCGGCGAGGTTCGGGAGCGGACGTTCATCTATCTGGGCGGCCACCCGATGGCGGGGCGCGAACGCGGCGGCTTTGCGAACGCGACGGCGGATCTGTTTCGCGGGGCGCACTACATCCTCACGCCGGACGCGGGCGTGCCGCAGGAGAGCATCCGCCTGATGGAACGGCTGGTGACGTTCATGGGCTGCGCGGACGTTGTCTTTTCCGACCCGGCGGCGCACGACGAGCGAATCGCCTACACCAGCCAACTGATGCACGTGATGGCGCTCGCGCTCTGCGATCAGCATCTTTTGTTTGACAGCTACGGCTTTGAGGGCGGCTCGTTTCGCGGCGCGACGCGCGTGGCGGCGCTTGACCCGAAGCTCTGGTGCGAATTGTTTTGGGCGAACAAGGAGACGCTGGCGAATTTGACGGACGAGCTGACGGAGCGGCTGGCGGAATACAGCGCGCTGCTGCACGGAGACGACCGCGCGGCGCTGCTCGAACGGCTGACGGTTTCCAGCGACCGCAAGAAAAAATTCGACGCGCTGCGCGGGCTGGACGCGAGCCAGAAGCCGCTGTTTAAGTAAGGGGAACGGAGGAGCTTATGCCTATCGTAAAGGTTGAAGCGCCGGAACAGGCGAGCGCTTACGACATCCACATCGGTCACGGGCTGCTAAAAAAGGGCACGGGGCTGCTGGAAAGGTGCCGGGGTCATCGGGCGATGATCGTGACGGATGAAAACGTCGCGCCGCTGTATCTGGACGCGATGAAGGCGCAGCTCAAGGCGGCCGGGGCGCAGGCGAGCGCGTTTGTTCTGCCCGCGGGCGAGACGACCAAGTGCATGGCGCAGCTCGAGCGCATCTACGACGCGCTGATCGACGCGCACATCACGCGGCAGGATTTCGTGGTGGCGCTGGGCGGCGGCGTGGTCGGCGATATCGCGGGCTATGCGGCTTGCACCTATCTGCGCGGGGTGCGCTTCATTCAGGCGCCGACGACCCTTCTGGCGCAGGTGGATTCCTCCGTCGGCGGCAAGGTGGCGGTCAACCACCCGCGCGGCAAAAACCTGCTCGGCGCGTTTTATCAGCCGGAGCTGGTGATGATCGACTGCGACACGCTCAAAACGCTGGACGCGCGGCAGATCGGCGCGGGGCTGGGCGAGGTCATCAAATACGGCTGCATCGCGGACGAGGCGCTGTTTGAGAAAATCGAGCGGCTCGGTTCGCGCGAGGCGCTCGCGCCGGAATTGGACGAGATCATCGCGCGGTGCTGCGCCATCAAGGCGCGCTATGTGCATGAAGATCCGCACGACCACGGCGTTCGCATGCAGCTCAACTTTGGCCACACGCTGGCGCACGCGCTGGAAAACACGATGGGTTACGGCGTGCTGCTGCACGGCGAGGCGGTCTGCATCGGCATGGTTGCGGCGGCCGGGTGGGGCGAGGCGCTGGGCGTGACCCCGGCGGGAACGGGCGCGCGCATCGAGCGGGTGCTCAAGGCATATGGCCTGCCGACCGAGCGGGACGAGCGCCTGACGCGGGCGCATCTGGCGGCGGTGATGGCGCTGGATAAGAAGGCGGAGGGCGACGGCGTGCGCTGCGTGCTGCTGACGAAGATCGGCGCGTGCACCGGCGCGGTGATCCGCGGGGCGCAGCTTGAAGCGCTTTTGTAAGCGTCCCCGCAAGCGATTCAAAGAAAAAAGGAGCGCTGTGGATGAATAAAACGGTTACGCCGGGCGATCTGCATGGGGAGCTTCGCGTTCTGCCCAGCAAGTCCGCGTCGCACCGCGCGGTGATGATGGCCGCGCTGGCGCGGGGAAAGACGCTGCTTGAGCCGATGCAGCTCTCTAAGGATATCGGCGCGACGCTGGCCTGCGCGCAGGCGCTCGGGCTGATGCGCGGCGCGGCGGTGGCGGCGGGCGAGA
>ERZ772820.679-NODE-679-length-31258-cov-4.349357_pt1 | contig 31258 bp, 29 predicted proteins | sample MGYA00511377_ERZ772820 | MGnify/ENA primary metagenome ERZ772820 (study PRJEB29015, sample SAMEA2737684) | human gut metagenome | biome: human gut; feature: human-associated habitat; material: faeces | place: China | collected 2012 ... | reverse complement strand
CTTGCCAAGGAGGGGGTCGCGAGTTCGAATCTCGTTTTCCGCTCCATAGGGGCATAGTTCAATGGTAGAGCAACGGTCTCCAAAACCGTCGATCTGGGTTCGAGTCCTAGTGCCCCTGCCATAGCAAGCGTAGCCTGAGAGTTCAGCTCTTAGGCTTTTTTCATGTCTGCGTTTAGCAAGATACTACTTTATTAGCAAATAGTTTATGCAGGGCTTTGTCGCTAATCCCTTTACCTTGCATCTTACAAGCTTTTCTGTAACTTTCAAGACAATTTTATTGACAGTGTGACGGAAAAAGCATATAATAAAATAGTTTAGTAATACTGTGAAAGGATGCACTTGACAAGCATCCTTTTTCTTGTCTTTTATGAAGGAGAGAAAAGGAATAATGATTAGAAACGATATTCGTAATATAGCAATTATTGCCCACGTTGACCATGGCAAGACTACCCTGGTTGATGCTATGCTGAAGCAAAGCGGCGTTTTCCGTGCTAACGAGCGCGTTGAAGAACGTGTTATGGACTCCAATGCTCTGGAGCGCGAACGTGGTATCACCATCCTGTCTAAAAACACCGCTGTTATGCACAACGGCGTAAAAATCAACATTCTGGACACCCCGGGCCATGCTGACTTCGGCGGCGAGGTTGAACGCGTACTGACCATGGTTGATGGCGTACTGCTGCTGGTTGATGCTTATGAAGGCCCGATGCCGCAGACCAAATACGTACTGCGTAAAGCATTGGAACAGCACCTGAAACCGATTGTTGTAATCAACAAGATTGACCGCCCCGACCAACGTGTTGATGAAGTTATTGACGAAGTTCTGGACCTGTTCATTGAGCTGGATGCAGATGAAGATCAGCTGGAGTTCCCGGTCGTTCTGGCTTCCGCCCGTAACGGTATTGCCAAACTGTCCATGGACGAGGAAAGCAATTCTCTGGAGCCGCTGTTCAAAGTAATTCTGGAAAACATTCCTGCTCCGGATGTTGACGTTAATGCACCGCTGCAGATGCTGGTTAACACCCTTGACTATGATGATTATGTAGGCCGTATCGTTGTAGGCCGTGTAGTTCGCGGCACCATCCACAACGGCGAAAACATCATTCTGATGGACGAAGCAGGCAACCGTAACGGTAAAATCGGCCGTCTGTACACCTACCAAGGCCTAAAGCGTGTAGAAGTGCCTGAGGTTGAAGCAGGTGATATCGTTGCTCTGATCGGTTTGCAGGACGCTAACATCGGCGACACTATCGCTGACAGCGAAAATCCGGAAGCTCTTAAGGGTATCAAGATTGACGAACCTACCCTGTCTATGATTTTCTATGTTAACAACAGTCCGTTTGCTGGCCGTGAAGGTGAATTTGTTACCAGCCGTCATCTGCGTGACCGTCTGTTCAAAGAGGTTAAGACCAACGTTTCCATGCGTGTTACCGAAACCGAAAGCCCCGATGCTTATGAGGTTGCCGGCCGTGGCGAGCTGCATCTGTCCATTTTGATTGAAACCATGCGTCGTGAAGGCTTTGAGCTGCAGGTTGGTAAACCTAAGGTTATTATGCACCGCGATGAAAACGGCAAGCTGATGGAACCTATGGAAGCATTGACTATCGATGTACCGCAGGACTTCATGGGCGCTGTTATGGAAGGCCTGGGCCTGCGTAAGGCTGAGCTGCAGAACATGACCGAAATGGCAGGCTATCTGCGTATGGAATTCAAGATTCCTGCTCGCGGCCTGATCGGTTTCCGTAACCAGTTCCTCACCGATACTAAAGGTAACGGCATTATGAACCACGTATTTGCCGGTTACGAAGAATATAAGGGTGAAATCCCCGGCCGTACCCGTGGCAGCCTGGTTGCTTTTGAAACCGGCGAAACCACTTCCTATGGTATCGGCAACGCTCAGGAGCGCGGCACCATGTTCGTTGTTCCTGCAGAAAAGATTTACGAAGGCCAGCTGGTTGGCGAAAACAGCCGTGAGGACGACATGGATGTTAACCCCTGCAAGAAGAAACATGTCAGCAACATGCGTGCTTCCGGCAGTGACGACGCTATCCGTCTGATTCCGCCTCAGACTTTCTCTCTGGAGCAGGCTCTGGAGCACATCAATGACGATGAGCTGGTTGAGGTTACTCCGAAGAGCATCCGTATGCGTAAGAAGGTTCTGGACCGTCTGGAGCGCGGCAAGATGCGTGGCCGTATGAAGAATGTTCAGGCATAATTTTTGACAATCTGTTAAAAATCTGCTACAATTAATATTACTAAGCAGGACTTTTGCCTATAGGCAGCGAATAATAGTCTAAATAACTGTTTTGGTTTGGAGGCTGATGGCCATGGGTTTAAAAAATACAGCAATGAAATTCTTTTGGTCTGATGAAATGGAAGAGCAACAGGAGGAATATACCCGTCCGCGTCTGTTGAAATCCGGACATCTGAATATTATGGTGCGTACACCGAAATCCTTTGCGGACGTGCGTGAATATGCTGATTCGCTGATGAACGGCAGTGCCATTATGGTATGCTTTGATGCAGTTGACGAAGCACTCAGATATCGTATTTTTGATTATCTGAACGGTGTAAGCTACATCATTAATGCCGATGTGAAAAAAATTAATGACGATTTGCTGCTTTATGCGCCTGAACAGGTGCAGGTCAACAAAGAGGAAGCAAGAACTTCTTCTAATGTACGTTCCTGGCTTAGCAAATAAATAACAAAAGTTAGCCGTTGCTTGTCACCTTGCGGGGTAGCTGGCAACGGCTTTTTGTGTGCGGATACAGCGGGTGATATTTGCAAATAACAGCCCGGTGTGCTAAAATTATAAGCAATTTATTAATCCTATAAGCGATGCTGAACAAGAAAGAAGAGGTATATATGAGCGAAAAGAAAATGATGAAAAACGGTAAAAAATTAGGTGTTGTCGGTGGCCTTGGCCCTGCAGCAGCTGCAGAGTTCTTGCGTCAGTTCACTATGAGATGCCCGGCGAACTGCGACCAGGAGCATCCTGTTGTATATATGATCGGTGACTGCGATATTCCGGACCGCGGCACAGCAATTTTCGGCAAGGGTGAATCCCCGCTGCCGAAGCTGAAGGCTGATTTGCTGCAGCTGTGCGATATGGGCGCAGATGTGCTTGCTGTTCCTTGCAATACCGCACACTTTTTTATCGACCAGTTTGCTGACGAGCTGCCGGTGCCGCTGCTGCATATCGTTGACGAAACCGTTAAGGCTGCCAAAGAGCTTTCTCCGGAAAAGGGTGCCTGGATGCTGTCCACCAAAGGCACACGTGCTTGCGGACTGTATCAGAAATATGCCGAAAAGCGCGGACTGACACTGTACATTCCGAATGAGGAGCAGAGCGATAAATCTCAGGAGGTTATCAACTGCGTTAAGGCTAACCAGCTGGCAAAGGCCGGCGCTATTATGAAAGAGCTTGTAGAGGAGCTGTGGGCTGAGCGTGATATCCCTGTAATGACCGCCTGCACCGAGCTGCCGCTTGGCTATGATGCATCCGGACTGCCGCAGGAGCGCAGCGTTTCTAGCATCGGTGCGTTGGCAGATGCCTGCGTGCGTGCGCTGTATGAAGAAGTAAAATAATATTTGAGGATTGCGACCACCTTGGCTTGAGGCTGAGGTGGTTTTTATTTACTGCGTTTATCCTAGCAGTGTGCTATAATATAAATATACTATCGCCGGCAGCAGCTTTGGCAAGCTTCTGCCCTTTGTTAACAGAGGTAAAAAATATGCAAGAATTTTTAATTGTAAAGGGTGCGCGACAGCACAACCTGAAAAATATAACGGTAGAAATACCACGCAATAAAATGGTAGTTATCACAGGCCTCAGCGGCAGCGGCAAAAGCAGCCTGGCCTTTGATACAATTTACGCCGAAGGCCAGCGCCGCTATGTGGAATCACTTTCGGCCTACGCCCGCCAGTTTTTGGGACAGATGGACAAGCCTGATGTTGACTACATCGAAGGCCTGAGCCCGGCAATTTCCATCGACCAGAAGACAACGAGCCGCAATCCGCGTTCTACCGTAGGTACGGTCACGGAAATATACGATTACCTGCGTCTTTTGTTCGCGCGCGCAGGTGAACCGCACTGCCCTAAATGCGGCAAGCTCATTGAGCAGCAGAGCGTGCAGCAGATAGTCGACAAGGTGCTGGAGCTGCCGCAGGGAAGCCGCTTTATGGTGATGGCGCCGCTGGTGCGCGGGCGCAAGGGTGAGCATATGCGTGTGCTCGACGATATGCGGCGTGCAGGCTATGTGCGTATGTTTATCGACGGCGAGGTGCGCACGCTGGATGAGAATATCCGTCTGGAGAAAAATAAAAAGCATAGCCTTTCTGTAGTCATCGACCGTTTGGCAGTGCGTGAAGGCATCAGGCAGCGTTTGACGGATTCCGTGGAAACGGCGCTGAAGCTGGCAGACGGCTTTGCGGAGGTGGCAACGCTGGGAGAAGCAACGGAAACACAGCTTTTCAGCGAGCATTTTGCCTGCAATGACTGCGGCATCAGCCTGCCGGCGATTGAACCGCGCCTGTTTTCTTTCAACAATCCCTTCGGTGCCTGCCCGGACTGCACCGGTCTTGGCATGCATATGGAGTTTGACAAGGCTTTGATAGTGCCTGATGCTGACAAGAGCTTTGCTGACAGGTGCATTGCCTGCTTCAGCAACAATCTGAATTCCTATTTTATGAAGCAGCTGGGCGCTGTTCTTGCTGCCTATGGCTATAGCTACGACACCAAATGGAATGAGCTTTCGCCCGAGATGCAGCAGCTTTTGTGGGACGGTGCCGGCGAGAGCAAGTTTAAGTTCCTGTATGAAAATCTGCAGGGTGAGGTCAAGGAGCATAACACAACCTTTGACGGTATTTTGAACGTGTTGCGCCGTCGTTACCGTGAAGCCTTCAGCGATGCTATGCGTCAGGATTTGGAGGAGTTTATGACGAGCACTCCCTGTGCGGCCTGCCATGGCAGCCGTTTGAAGCCAGAGGCTCTGTCGATTCTTATCGGCGGTAAAAATATCTGCGAGGTTACGGCGCTGACGGTGCGTGACTGCCTGCAGTTCTTTAAAAAGCTTGTGCTGACGCCGAAGCAGCAAATAATTGCGCATCAGGTGCTGAAGGAGATTATGGCGCGTCTGCAGTTCCTTAACGATGTCGGCCTTGATTACCTGACGCTGGACAGAAGCGCCGGTACACTTAGCGGCGGCGAAGCGCAGCGCATCCGTCTGGCAACGCAGATAGGCAGCGGCCTGACAGGCGTACTGTATATTCTGGACGAACCGAGCATTGGTCTGCACCAGCGCGATAACGGTAAGCTGCTGGAAACACTCAAGCATTTGCGTGATTTGGGCAATACGCTGATTGTTGTCGAGCATGATGAGGAAACGATGTATGCTGCCGACCAGATTATCGACATCGGTCCGGGAGCAGGCGAGCATGGCGGTGAAGTGGTGGCACAGGGTACGGTGGAAGAAATTAAGCAGGTGCCTGTATCCGTTACCGGTACCTATCTTAGCGGCCGCAAATTTATCCCGGTTCCTAAGCATCGCCGCGAGTGCGATGGCAGGCTGCTGACGATTCACGGTGCCCGCGCCAACAATCTCAAAAATATTGATGTCAGCATTCCGCTCGGAGTCTTTACTGTAGTAACAGGCGTGAGCGGCAGCGGCAAATCAACGCTTATTAATGATATTCTCTATAACTCCCTGGCTGCCAAGCTCAACGGTGCACGCTTGCGTGCTTCCGAGCATGACAGCATCGAGGGCATAGAATATACGGATAAGGTAATCAACATCGACCAGTCCCCAATCGGACGCACACCGCGCTCCAATCCCGCAACCTATACCGGCGTTTTTGATTTTATCCGCGAGCTCTTCAGCCAGACCAACGAGGCCAAGCTGCGAGGCTATAAGGCAGGACGCTTCAGCTTTAACGTGAAGGGAGGACGCTGCGAGGCCTGCAAGGGCGATGGCATGAATAAGATAGAGATGAATTTCCTGCCGGACGTTTACGTTCCCTGCGAGGTCTGCCACGGTGCACGCTATAACCGCGATACGCTCGAGGTGCATTACAAGGGCAAATCCATCGCTGAGGTGCTTGATATGACGGTGAGCGAGGCCTGCGAGTTCTTCAAGAACCAGCCACGCATTTACCGCAAGCTGGCAGTGCTGGAGGATGTAGGCCTTGGCTACATTCATCTGGGACAGGCAGCGACGACGCTGAGCGGCGGCGAAGCACAGCGCGTAAAGCTGGCAACGGAGCTTTCGCGCCGCAGTACGGGACGCACGGTGTATATCTTGGACGAGCCTACGACAGGCCTGCATATTGCGGACGTACACAAGCTGCTGGATGTGCTGCAGCGTCTTGTAGAAGGCGGTGACAGCGTTATCGTCATCGAGCATAACCAGGACGTTATCAAGGTGGCGGATTACATTATCGACCTCGGTCCCGAGGGCGGCGACAAGGGCGGTACTTTGGTGGCAAGCGGTACGCCGGAGGAGGTAGCGAAGGTCAAAAAATCCTACACCGGGCAGTACATCAAGCAGGAGCTGGCGAAGGCGAAGAAGAACGGGTGGTATGTATGACAGAATTAGCCGCAGGCTTTAGCGACAATATAAAGAATGCCTTGGCAGTACTGCCGGAAAAGCCCGGCGTTTACCTGATGCACGATGCCTCCGGTAAGGTTATTTATGTAGGCAAGGCCGTAGTGCTGAAAAACCGCGTGCGCAGCTACTTCCGTAATCTGGCCAGCCATACGCCGAAGGTGAAGGCGATGGTTGCAAAAATCGCGGAGATTGAAACGATTGTAACCTCCAGTGAGGTAGAAGCACTGATTTTGGAGTGCAACTTAATAAAAAAATATCGCCCGCGGTACAACATTAGTCTGAAGGATGATAAAACATATCCCTATCTTAAGGTTACGTTGCAGGAGGATTTCCCGCGTTTATATGTGACGCGCAGACAGCTGCGCGACGGCGCACGTTATTACGGACCGTATGCTGACGCCGGTGCCATGCATGCCACGGTAAAGCTGCTGCGCAGCATGTTCCCGCTGCGCACCTGCCGCAAAATGCACCCGGACAGACCATGCCTTAACTACCACATCAAGCGTTGCCTTGCGCCCTGCGCCGGTTACATCAGCAAGGCGGATTATCACAAGATGATTAAATCCGTCTGCATGGTGTTGGACGGACGCACCACGGAGCTGGAGCGTGATTTGAAGCAGCAGATGCAGGAGGCAGCGGATAACTACGCCTTTGAGGAGGCTGCCAGACTGCGCGACCAGCTGCAGGCTGTAGCACGTCTGAACGAGGCGCAGAAGGCTGTTACCAATAACGGCGGTGATATGGATATCTTCGGCCTGGGGCAGGATATGACGGGCCTGTGCGTGCAGTTGTTCTTCGTGCGCAAGGGCAAGCTCATCGGCAGAGATAACTTCTTCTTGCCCGACGGCGGCGATACGCCGCAGGAGGTTATAACAGCCTTTGTGAAGCAGTATTATAACGAAGCAACCTTTATTCCCAAGGAGGTGGTGCTGCCGTATTTGCCGGAGGAGGATGAAAAGCAGCTTATTGAAACGTGGCTGGCAGACAAGGCACAGCGAAGGGTGGAGCTGCTGCTGCCGCAGCGCGGCGTTAAAAAGGATTTGCTGAAGCTGGCGAATGAAAACGCCGTTAAGCTGCTGAATGAACGCCTACGCAAGGGCAGCCTGTCACTGAAAAATGACCTGCAGGCAGCCGAAGAGCTGCAGCAGGCCTTGGGCTTGGAGCATCCCCTGGAGCGCATGGACTGCTTCGATATCAGCCATACGCAGGGCAGCGAAACCGTTGCTTCAATGGTTGTGTTCCGCAACGGCACCAGCAGCAAGAAGGATTACCGCAGATATAAAATCGTTTCGGCAGAAGGCAAGCCTGATGATTTTAAATCCATGCAGGAGGTTGTCTACCGCCGTTACCGGGATTATGAGGACTTGCCCAGCCTAGTGGTTATCGACGGCGGCAAGGGCCAGCTGAGCTCGGCGCTGGAGGTTATCCGCGGCCTTGGCCTTGACGATTTGCCGGTAGTAGGTCTTGCCAAGCGCGAGGAGGAAATCTTTAAGCCGCACCAAAGCGAAAGCATTATGCTGGACCGTGACGGCGCTGCACTGCACCTCATCCAGCGCATCCGCGACGAGGCGCACCGCTTTGCTATTACCTACCACCGTAAGCTGCGCGGTAAGCGTAACCTTGTTTCCGTGCTCGACCATGTGGAGGGCATCGGGCCTAAGCGACGTCAGGAGCTGTGGAAGGCTTTCAAAACGCTGGACGCTATGCGGGCAGCAAGCGTTGAAGAGCTTGCTGCGGTAGAAGGCATGAACCATGCGGCGGCGCAGACGCTGTACGACTTCTTCCGTCTGGATTTGCCGGAAAAGCAGCAGGCGCTGCAGTAAAAGGTTCACAGCTATTTTGCAGAATATCTTCGTATACTATGCTATAATAATTATAGGTCAAAAATAATAATTATTATGTAGCTCGCGCTTAGCTTTCTTAAAAGCGCAGGCTATGGCAAGAGGAGGACGAAGCTAATGGCAAAATGGGTATGTGACGTTTGTGGTTATGTGTATGATCCTGAGGTTGGCGATCCCGATAACGGCGTTGCTGCAGGCACTGCCTGGGAAGATGTACCGGAAGAGTGGGTTTGCCCTCTTTGCGGCGTAGGCAAGGACCAATTCTCGGAAATGTAAAATTTAAGAGTAGATAGCAAACGAGGCTGGGACAAAACCAGCCTTGAACAGAAAAACCAGTGGAGGTTTACCGTCAGGTAAATTCCCACTGGTTTTTTAGTGCAAAAAATTAAAAAATACTTAACTCTAGCGATTCTTTAATTTGTAAAGTTTGTTTGTTCCGACCTTTTTGATGTTACTTATCAATTATAAAGATTTTTGTATTTCTCGTAGACAGAATGCAGAAGCTCCTTGCTTTCCTCTTCAGAATAAACCATACTGCTTTCCGGAAGATAAACCAGAAAATCATGGAATGCATGTACCAGGCTTAATTCCTGCAGATGGAAGATATACTGTCCTTTATTGGGACTGAAGTAATATATAATAATATTTTGCTCGCTTGGCGCGCAAATGCAGATGGGTGACGGTACGGAAAGCTTTTCGCTGCGCACAATCCTTGGTGTGAAACTGCCGTCATCAACGCTGTTGATAATATTCTTTAAAAGCGTCAGGCGTTGTGGCGGCGTCAGGTAGGTGTACATGAAATCAGGGATTTCTGTTACGCGTCCTGTTTCCATAAAGAGATTTAGGCCTTCAAGCGTAAAGGAAATGCTGTGAGAGCTATATTTTGAGCGGATTTTAGCAAAGTAATCGGCAATAACTCCCTGCATTTCCGGCGGGATAATGTCAGTGTTCAATCTATCCATGAGGATACTTTCCGGGCAGAAGCTGGGAAAGCATGGCTGGTAAAAAAGCTCATGCACTTCTTCAGAGTTTACTTCCTCGTCGCTGAGAAAGGTAGACTGCAAATATTCCTCCGGCGTAGGATGGAAGGTGTGGCAGATAGGATTGGCAACACTGAGGCTTTTTTGAAAGGTATCACAGGTGAGTGCTACCATATCCTGCGAATTGCAAAGCACAGCCTTATCCTGTTCATAGGACACTGCCAGCACGAAATCACTGGTGATGATTTTGAACGGCAGCATACTGGTGTTGTTGAACAACGTATCAACATTGTCATAAACATAGTAAGGATGGAAAACCTCGCATTGGAATAAAATCGGCACAAGCTTTTGCAGGATATTCAGATTGTAGGTTGTGCCTTTATGTCCTTCGTTTTTATCAAAAACGATGATAGCTTCCACAAGCGTGTTATTGCGGTTAAAATCAATGGAAGTAAGACAATCAAAAATATATTGATATTCAGGTTGTACCATTAATTTGATATGGCCTGATTTTTTATTGGCTTCAATTTCCAAAACAGCTTTTAAAATGCGATTGATATTGCCCTGACCGTTGATTATTTTCAGAGCTTCATTCATTTCAAGCATGTCCTGCACACCTGTGGGAATCACAAGCTCGTCGGCAGAATTCATATCGTAAAAACCGGAGATGATTTTGCTGACGTGCTCACGACGGAAAAAGTTTTCTTCTCCCATATGTGATATGTGATAGGCGCGCAGTAATTCTGCTGTTTCACTGGGGTTGAGCATCATGGCTTTGGCAATGGCAATTACGTCTGCAATATTAGCAGGCATACGCTTACCAACCTTCATGTGCTGTATCATTGTTCTGTCTACACCACTAATTTTTGAGATAGTGTAAATTGTTGTATTTTTTGTATCCAGATACTTTTTGAGTGTATCCGCAAATAATGTCATAAGCAAAACCCTTCCTAAAAATAGTTCATCGTCAATATATATATTATAGATGAATTTGTGACAATAATAAAGTCTTGAATATGCAAAAAGCCTGTCACAAAAGTTGTCACATGTGTCAGAAGTATGTCAGTTTGGTTAAAATTAAGAGTATGATGGAAGTTTTATAATGATATAAAAGAGGATTGATAAGAGATACCCCTATATGGCGATGCTTTGCTAACTAATAGACAAGTACTTCGTAGAAACGCTATTGTGTAGTGGGGGGGGGTAAAATGGGTATTAGAGGTATACATCGGAGGGAGAGATTTATAATGAGGTGGAAGGTTGTAACAGCTATGCTTTTGTTGGCATTGAATAATATTACCTATGCGCAGATTGCTGATGTTTCCGGTGTCGGTGAAGACAGGGACAGTGCGCTGCGCGATGCCAAACGTAATGCAGTGGAGCAGGTTGTCGGTACATATATTAACTCTGAAACCTTGGTGAGCCAGGCTTCAGTGGTGCTGGAATTTTCTACAGAAATACCGGATATGTCGGTATTTGAAATTCCTAACAAAATACCAAAATGTAAAGCACTAACATTATCAGATAACTAAGTCCTAAATCCCAATCAGGAACAAAAAATATATTAGGGGTGAAATCTAATGAAAAAAATATTAGCATTGGCATTAGCTTGTAGCACTTTTGCTACTTCTGCATTTGCAGAACAGCATAAAGCAGCTGAATACAGGCAGGTAATGTCATCGGGTAATTACTATGTGGAGTATGAATTGAATGACGTCAAAAAATGTTTGGCAGTAAAAGATGGCAAACGTATGGATTATACGATATATGCTGCTGGTGCAAACCCGCTATTAGCTGCCATTCCTATAATTGGCTTGGCTTCGCTTTTTGTCAAGACTGAAAAAAAAGATCCTTCTGCTTTATATATGGATGGTAAATATTATCAGTTCCAAGGCAAGAAAAAAGCAACGATGGCTTATTATAATCAGTTAGACGATGAAAATCTTGACCCGAAAGAAGGTTGGAGTAGCATTCGTTATCGTCTGGCTTTACCGGAAGAATTAGTTGTTTTTGCTCCGAACGATGTATTTAACAGTTTTACTAACTTTAAAGCGCCAACTTATATTGGTAGTGGAAAAACAAAGGGAGCTAAAGTTGTATTAGATTATGATAAATACTCTTCTACAGTCAAGAATAAAGCTGGTGGAGTGTTATTTGAAAAATTATTTTATATGTATTACAAAGAGGGAAACTTGCAAAATATAAAGACGTTTATAAAAATGCCTGGCAGTGACGAGACGTTGCTAAATACAATGAAAGTGAAAAAAATTACGCAGGAGCTTCCTGAAGGTGCTTTGCAAATTCCCAAAGGCTGTAAAGTGTATGCTGTTGGTATTGGCGATATGAATGATTTGTTAGAGCAGCCGGTTTTAGTAGAAGACTATAGTGATAAGGAGGAGTAGGTGAAAATGAATAAATTTATCAAAGTTTTAACAGCTACTTGTTTGGCAATGGGAACTTTTGCCTGCTCTTTTGTTGAAGCTAGTAATTTGGACACTTACCGTAATTTGTTGATTAATAAGAAATATACAATTAAATATGTCAACATTACTCCGGAAGAAAGAGTAACAAATAGAGATAAGGTAACTTTAGTAGGCAATAATACCATGAAAAGCGCTCAAGTTAGCAAATTGTTATATAAACCATTAGAGTGCGTAGTCGTTGCAGATGGGGCTAACAGATATGAGGAGATTGGTGTTAATAATTTAAAAACTTGTCGTTTACAAAATAATAATGGAACATATTTTTATACAAAATATGATGATGCTGGAAAAACTTCATTTTGGGGAACTAAAAAAAATACAGTTACGGCGCTACCAACAAACACAATAGCTTATGCTATGCAAGGTGATGCTTTTGGTAGTGGAGACATGACAAGATTACTTAATGCGATACTGCCAGATTATATGAAAAGCAGTGATATGCCTAGTTACAGGTATATGAATTCCGGTTGGCTTAGCAATGGCTTAAATTATGTTGATTACAAATCTGATGGAAGAAATATGGAAGCGATTAGATATTATTTTAATGGATATACATTAGTAAAAATTGCTTCTGCTCAGTTTGTTTATGATGACAAAGGACAGTTGCAGGCAAGACGTTGTATTATAAAAATCAATGAATTTTCGCCAACTCCTGCTAAGGAATATCTTGTTCTGCCAAATGGTATAAAAGAAGTAACAAAGAAAGCCAAAAAAACGGAGGATGAAGAGTAATGAAAATTGGTGTGCGTATATTTTCAGTGATGCTGATGACAGCGTCGATTAGCGTAACTTCTATGCTTCCTGCATTTGCTAATCCATCATGTGTATTGATGCGTTTTACCGATGATACTCGTTATGACAGGGTGGAATCAGCAGCGACTTTATCTGATCTTGTTATGGAAAAACTGTTAAATAGTGGCAAATTTAACTTCAAAGAAACAAAAGTAATAGATAAGAATCTGGAAAAATTGTTATATGATGAAAAAACAGCAGTTTTTCAGAATGCAAAATACGCGATGAGTTATGGCGATTACAATACTTTGTTTGAAGGGCAGGGATTTAACGATAAATGGGCACAGAGCATTGCTAGTGCAAGGGTAGGACAGATTGTTAGTCCAAGTATAGTAGGCGGTATCGGTAGACAGCATAACGCTGAGTACTTAATTCAGGGAACAATTATTAATCTTGGTACTGGTGACTGGATGGATAATAAATTAGCAAATGCGGTGCAATATGCTAATAGTGCTATGGGACTAATGGGAGGCTCTGGCGCTGCTAATATGCTTGGACCTTTAGGACCATTAGCTTCTTTGGCTGGTTCCGTGAGCGTAAAAAAAACCGGCGTTGGCGTACAGGCTGATATGAAGTTAATTAAGGCTTCAACAGGGGAAGTAGTTTGGCAGAAAGAAGTTGTTGGTAAAGATATTCAAAAGCAGATTGCTTTGTTTGGAAGTATTAAAATTGGTAGCGATAAATTGAGCAATGAAATGTATTATAAAGCTATGGATGCAACGGCACAATTGATAGCAGATGCTCTGATAGCTGATGCTGATGCAGGAAAGATGTTTGTAAAATAAGGTGAAAATATGTTGAAAAAGATTTTTTTATCAACAGCTATGATGCTGGCACTTACTGCTAATTGTTTCGCTGCTGTTAGCAAAGATGCGACGGTTGCTGTTATGGATTTCGGAACAAGGCCGGGTGCTACGCCAGCAGAAATCAATATTAATAATGCCGAATATACATCTAGTACATATATTGTCAATGGTCTTGTCAATAAACATTGTTTTAATGTAATAGATAAGGACATGGTTATGCAACAGCTAAAGGCAGAACATCTGAAAACGACAGGCCTTATTGATCCGGATTCAGCAAAACGTATTGGGCAGATTTTACATACACGTTATATCGTATACGGAAATGTTGCCAATGTTAGCATTAGCGATACGGGGACAAAAATTTTACCAGGGTTTGGCACTGGAGTTGGCGTAAATGTTTGCACTGTTAAAGCGCATATTATTGCTCGCGTTATGGATGTCGAAACAGGTGATATTATAATGGCTGTGAAGGGAGAAGGTAAGTCTAAGAGCAGCTATGTAAAAGCACAGGCTGGAAATATATTTACAGGGGTAAAAACTTTAAAGATTGGTAATATGACTGTAACAATGGACAGTGTGCATAATGCGATTGCTAAAGCAGCCGATGATGTTACCGGAAAAATGTCTGCCAATTACATTTGAATGTAAGGGTGATTTCTAGATGAATAAAATTTTATCGGGGATTTTACTTTCGATGCTTTTTTCTGCTACTGCGATGGCTGAAACTGTGGTGGTTACCGGTAGTGGTACAAATAGAGAAGCTGCAATTAATGACGCTAAAAGAAATGCAGTCGAAAAAGTAGTCGGTTCTTATATTTCTTCTACTACAGTCGTAAACAACTCTTATGTTTTGAAATATATTCAAAAGCTTATGGATTTATAAAGGATATACAAATATTGCAGGAATCAGGTGGGAAAACTTATGAAATTACAGCAAGAGTGGATGTTGATAGTAGTCCTAACTCACAACTGCTGAATAAGCTTGAAACTATAAAAGTACTGAATGACCCTAGAATTTCTGTGGTTGTAAACCATAATACTGCTGATAAAAAAAGCGCTAAATATATAAATCTTTGCGAGACAATAATTACAGAAAAGCTTCGCAAGTTAGGCTTTAGCAAAATAGTAGATAAAGCTAAAATCTGGCAGAAGAAAAATGAAGGACGTGGAGAGGTTGTTATTAGTAAAAGCGGTGGTGTTAAAGTAGTAGAAAAGCAAAGTAAAGCTGCCCAGAGGAAAACTAAATCAGAAGTAAAGAAAAGTAGCAATTATGTAACAAATTTGGAGACTCATATTACGAAGAAAGCTGAAAAAAAGCCACCTATTGCTAAACCGGGGCCAATAGATTACGAAGCTTATCTTCCTAACTCTGATACAGATTATTTTATTTTTGGTAGCTTAGAATTTTCTACTGGCAAAGTGATGCATCCAAAGTACAGTGCATTGAGAGAAGAAGAAAAAGCTGATTTTGATACAGGATTTTTAAAAACAACGGCTACGCTAGAAATAAAAATCCTTAAGTCAGACACTATTGAACAAATAGGTATTTATAGTCTTACTTCTAACTCTATGCATTCGGATCAAAACGTTGCAGAGCGAGAAGCTGTTCAAGCTGTAGCACATCAAGCTGCAGAAAAAATAGCTGAAAGCTTTAAGCAAAAAGGAGCTTCCATAGAACATGGTTTTGAATTGCAAGTGCGAACTGAGCACGCTAATCTAGACAAGCTTTCTGTTGAAGTTAAGAAAGCTACTGGAATCAGCAATATACGCTTAAGAAATTATGATAATGGTAAGGCTTATTATGAGATTGAGGGTGAGATAAAGGCATTTGATCTTTTTAAATATCTACAACAATCTAGTCGTTTTAGGATAACTAAGCTTACTTTATCAGATAATCTTCTTGAAATCATGGTGGTATAGGGGGCATTGGATTATATGGATTTAAAAAAACTTCTCTTAAAAACTTTATTTGTTCCCCTAATGTTAATTTCTTCAGTTTGTTTAGCTGCGCATAAAGACATTAGAGATTGTCCAAGAGTTGCACTTATGCCATTAGGCAATAAAGCGATTGTTAGTAGTGAATTAAATTCTAGTGGAATGTTGAATGTCGCTTCTGAATATATTTCAACTCAGTTAGTTTGGTGCAACCGTTTTGATCCTATAGATTATGAGCAAGTTGGCACAGCATTAAAAATATTACAGTCAGGGCAATCAGGGTTATATGATGTTTCAACGACTGCCGAAGTCGGTAAATTTCTTGGAGCTCAATATATGATTATAGGTAATATTACCGGCCTTACTTTAAAGGAAAGCGGAGCAGGTGTTTCAGATAGCAATGTTGGTGGGCTGGGACTTGGCAAGCATACGGTGACAGCAACAGTTACTTTGCGTGCAGTGGATGTAGAGACTTTACGAATTGTTGCTGCAAGTATTGGCAGAGATTCATCTTCGTCTGCTAGTTCTGAATTAAAATTCCCCATTTATAGAAATAATAAAGGAATGAGCATTATAGATTTATTAAGTGGCAGAAAGCAGGAATTTGCTGTTAAGATTGGAACAGCAGAAGTTAGCGATATCCAGGTTGTTAATGCTATTAATAAAGCTGCCTGGCAGGCAATGTATGGTAAGACTGGACTGATTACCTTTCTTGATGGTGGTAAAGTAATGAAAAAACCACCCCCTAAAGGTATTTGATAACTAATATGCTTGTAAAAAAATATGTTATATTTCTGTTTATTGCCCTGCTCCTATGCTGCTATAAGATTTCTTATGCAGAAAAGAGTTTCTCTCATTGGGATAACTTATTAAACGTAACCATGGGAGCGGTAGGTAATGATAAAATTTACCAGCGTTTTGCTAAAGGACAATGTACTTGGTATGCTTGGGGGCGATTTCACGAAATTTACAAAAAGAAGATTAAGTTTAAACAAAAACTTGGCTTAGATGCGAAACTCTGGCCAAAGTTAATCAGAAACTGCAAAATTAATACAAAGATTGCGACACAATCTATAGCTATTTCTGAGGCAGGTGAGTATGGTCATTTGATTTTCATAGAGCATGTAGAAGGAAATACAGTTTACTATACGGAAGCTAATGGCGATGGTAATGGGCTGTATGACCGAGGGGTAGATTGTGTGCTCAAAAAGGCGGGGTGTGGCGATGAGTTTATGAAGCAGTTCAGGTGGTTTGTGCATCCGTGAAGTGACGTAAAGTTTTATGTGCTAATTAACGAGGGTGGTGAATTTTATTGCGGCTACAAGTTAATTATGAAAATGTGCGGGCGAGGGCCCAAGAAATCAGTAATACAATAGCTGATTTAAACGCAAAAAAGCAGGTTTTGATCAATACATCTAATAATCTGCAAAATGCTTGGCATGGGGAAGCTGCAGATGCGTTTAAAGTAAAGCTTGACGAGTTGATAAAAGAACTTGATTCTGCTGTAAAAGAAATGGCTAATATTTTAAGAGAAATTTTAGTTGTAGCAGAGAGTATTAAGAAAGCAGATGAGCGTCTGGCTGATTCACTTAATAATACTAGTAATGCTAATGTCAGAGGTGGCGGTGGATTTAGATAAAATTAAATAGATCTTTATTAATATGGCTTAAAGAAAGGAACTGATAATTATGCCGACAATGTTTGATGTAACACCAGAGGAATTAAAAAATTCTGCATCTAAAATTTCCACAATGGAAAGTGAATGGATTAAAGAAGTCAATACTATATATGCAGCCGTCAATGAATTAAATGTTTCCTACAAGGGTGAAGCAAGTGAAACATTTACTAAGCAGCTTGAAGGTTATCAGAATGATTTTGAGGCTGCAAAAAAAGCATTAACCGAATATGTTGATTTTTTGACTAATTATGCTAGCGATATTCAAAAAACGGAAGAAGAATTGAAGCAGCAAGCATCTCAGCTTTCTGTTGGGTATTGATGTAAACGGAGGGATAAGAAATGGCTCAAGTAGTTGTAGATTCTCAAGTCATAAGAGATAAGGCTGAAGTTATTAAGCAAGCAGCAAAGAATATGTTAGATAAATATAATGAAATGTTGCAAGAAGTTCAAACTACAGCTGGAAAAATGAAAGGTACTACGATTGAAACTCAAAGACAAAAATTTGAGGGAATGAAAGCTAATTTTGAAACTTTTACTACTGATATCGAGGCTTATGCTAATTTTTTAAATAGAGCAGCAGATGCATATGATAATGCAGAAACGAAAGGTACTCAGCAGGCTGAAGCTCAGGGTATTAGATTTTAATTATTGTAATTAACCAAGTAGAGCATATGTTCTACTTGGTTTTACGTATATGGATTAAGGTTGTTTTTTTTGAATAGGTGTAATTATGGCACATATAAAAGTTGAATTTACGCAGTTGCAAGAAGCTGAGAAAAATTTTTCTGATATTTCGAGGAAAATCTTGCAAGCAAATAAAGATTTTCAAACATCTTTGCGAAGAATTGATTGGAAAGTTAAATCTAAGGGGAATATAGACAGTAGGGCACGTAAGCTTAGTAAACGATTAGAGGGATGTCGAGCTGTTTTACGTGGTTATAGTAGCTTTATAAATACTGCGTATGCGAAATATGCTGCTTTAGAGAACTATCAAAAAGGATTAGATGGTCTTGGAGATATAACTCCATATTCTAATGGCGCTTATTCCAATTCAGCTATACCGAATAATGACGTGATTAAAGGAGAACTGGAAAAAGCGAAAACAGAATTGGATATGGTTATTAAGCTCTTGAATGTATTAAAAAAATATTTAGGGGTTAACGTTGCTGATGGAGTTCTTAGTGATATTTTAGGATTAATTTTGACAGCTATTGAAAAAGAAAAAGAAGGAGTTAATAATATTTCAGAACTTCTCTCGTTTATATTTAATGGTGGTGCTAGCGTAATATCTTTAGTAGAAGACTTATTGGACAAAGGAAATGTTCATGGATTTGGTATTGTAAAGACTATATTATCAATGTTTGATGATTTCTTAGATTTTAAAGATAAAGGAATTGGGGAGATCTTACAGGGTACAGGAGGATTAATATCTGGTACTGGAAAATTAGCGGAAGAGTATCTTAAATATAATATGATACAGCAAATCGTTAATGAAGGTTTTAGTAGTGAAGTTGCGAAGAAAGCAGCTAAAGATATGGTAAAAACAGTTGGCGATGGATTAATAACTCCTTTAGTGGCTTTTGGTAGTTCTTGTACTCGTTTTGTAGGCGATATGATTGAATTTACTAAAGATGGAAATTACAGTATACAAGATTTTGCAAGAACGCTATTAGATAGTGGCCTGTCAGGTGGTTCTAGTTGGATAAAATCCTTAACTTGCGGAGTTGTGAATGTTAATGTTGATCAAGTTGGCAATTATGTAGTAGATGCTTGTAATTCAGTACATGATTATATGGAAAAAAATAATTGGCCAACGTGGGCTAAAATTGGTGGCTCGATTTTAGGAGCACCTGTTACTTTTGGAATTGGATTAGGTAATATGTTTAAAGGTAAAACTTTGACTGCATAGGAGGAATCAAAATATGTTGTCTGTAAATGAATATTTACCGATTGGTAGCGTAGTATTGCTTAAAGGCGCAATAAGAAAAGCGATGATTATTGGCATCATACAATCTACGAAAGAAACTGATGGTCAAGTTAAGGAGCATGATTATATTGCAGTAATGTTTCCAGAAGGCTTTTTGAATACGGAGACTATGTTTATGTTCAATCATGACCAAATTAACGATGTAATATATCGTGGCTACGAAAATCCTGAACGCAAAGAATTTTTAGAAAAACTTAAGAAAAATATTGCTTTAGCAAAAGAAATTATAAAAAAGGAAAAGGTTGAAGAAAATAGTGAAGCCAAACAGAACATAGATACTTCAGTTCGAGAAGCTAAAAAACTTACCCCGGATGACATCTTCTGATAAAGTTAAGTTTTGTCATTAGTGATATTTTATATGAATATACCGCAGGAGAGGCAGCAATCTATCCGTTACCTCTTCTGCCAAAATTTAAAAGCAAAAAAAATAAGACTCAAGGTTGTGAAGAGTATGCCGACAGGAAAGAACGATGATGTTATAGAAAACCAAACAACTGAAAATAGAGATATGAACCGAACCTATATTGCAGGTATTGATATAATGCCAAAACCAAAGAATCAAGATAACTTGCAAGAAAATCGTGTAGTGAATAATAATCCTAAACCTGGTGATGAGCCTGTAAAAGCAACGTTTTACCAAAAATATCTGACTAGAAAATATGTGCTAGGCGCTTTAGGAGCGTTAGCAATTCTTTTAGTTGCGTTATGTTTCATATTTACCGGGAGTCCGAAGAAAGTAGCAGAAGATTATATTAACGCTATTGCTACAGCCGATTATGGTAAGGCATATCAATACCTGTATGTAAAAGAACAGCCTACGCTTGGAAGTTCAGCGTATCTGCAGTTTGTTGAATTCTCAAGAAGTAGTAAAGAAGATAATATTTACAAGATTTCACAAAAGCAAATAAAATCTATTGATTTAAGTGAAGGAAAAGAAATAAATGGTGTACTGTCATTTGATGCTAGTGTTATTGTAAAAACGCAAAATGGTGAAGAAAAGCACAAATACATGCTGTACTTAGAAAAGAAAAAAACAGGTCCTTTTGGCCTGTTTACAGGATATAGAATAGCTGGCAATGGAATTTATGCTGTTCCTAAGATTAATTGCTTCCCGGGAACGGAACAAATTTCTATTGATAATGTGAAGCTTATTGACGAGAATAAAAAGCTTGCTATAAATAAGCCGATTTTTTATGGTTGGCATGAAGTTGAGTGTAAAGGCAAGTTTTATGACTCATTTCATGAGCGCACTGCTTTTACTAAAGAAGCTGGGATACTGAAATTAGATGGAAAAAAATTTAAGCTTAACAGTAATTGTTTAGAAGCTTTAGCTATAGCTAGCAAAGAGTTTACAACACTATTTTTTCCTGCTACGTTAACTGCTAATGGATATAAGCAATGCAAAGCTGTGCCTGACGAAAAAACTATAGAGGAAATGTATAGCAGTTTTCGTGATGGTTTTAAGCAGGTGGGTGTATCTTCCATTAATATAAAAGATGGGCAAGTAGTTTCTGCTTTCGCTGGAGAGGCTGGGAATATACACTGCCAATATCAATATTTGGGGGAATATGAACAAAATGGAGAAGGCGCAAAAGAATGTGCTGGCATAATTAGCTTTGAATATATTTATGAGAATGAACAATTAGTTGTAGCAAAAATAAATGACTACGATATTCATCTTAAAGATTAAGAAGAGTGAGGCTGGTGTAAATGACCGTAGTACAAAAATCTGCTATTGTAGATTATCTGGTAACCTTTTTTGTAGACAAACATATTAGCACCCGTATGTTAAGCGAAGTGGTAAAACACAGAGATGATGTCTACTATGTCAAAGCTTTGGGATTGCCTCAAAATTTTACTCTACCATTCTTTTTGGAAGAAGAGCAAGGAAAAGCTATTTATAAAATCTCTTTGCAAGAAGCAGGAGAATTTAGGATGACAGTTTCAGGAAAGGCATGTCTTGAAGGGTGTATTAAAGATGGTGATTATATAACTTTTAAAAGTAGTAGTCAACAAATCACTGTAAGTGTTTTGTTTATTGCTACTAATAGTTTGCTACTTGACTATAAAAAATGTATTTTTGAGTCTGGTATGACAGTTTATATTGGCAGAAATAGCAATAATGAGATTAGTTATAACTATAGTGAATTAGTTGACGAAGAGCGCCATATTGTGATTATGAAAGATGCCGAAGGTAATGCTTGCATAGAGGACTTAAAAAGAACCTTTGGCTTGTATGTTAATGGAAAACAGGTCTACTATGCTAACTTACAGTATTTTGATGAAATTTTCTTTATGGGCTTATCTATAGTGTATTTGGGCAATATGCTGGCAATTCGCAATCTGCATATTATTACGAATCTTAAGGAGATAACTGTAGTTAAAGAAAAAACAATTATTGATACCAAACAAAAACAACATTATTTTGTACGTATTCCGCGAATTATCAGATCTTTAGATACAGATGTTATTGAAGTTGATGCACCGCCTTCACCTCAACAGCAGGAAGAACTACCGTTACTTCTTACTATTGGACCAAGTATAACGATGTCTATGGTAATGCTTGCAAGCCTAAGTTTCACTATTTCTAATGCTATTCAGGGTGGAAATACCGGAAGAGTTGTGGCGAGTGCGTTTATGGCTGGCGGCATGCTTTTGGGCGCTTTGTTGTGGCCAACTTTGATTCGTAAGCATCATAAGAAAAAACTTATCGAAAAGGAAAAGTATAGAAAGCAGAGATATTCTGCTTATATAGGAGATATTGAAGATAAATTGATTTCTAAAACTGAGCGCTCGGTTCATCTCTTGAACGATGTGCTTAATCCTGCGCCTAAGCAGCTTTGCGCAAGTTTTAATGATGAAGCATCTAAGCTACGTCTTTGGGAACGATCTATTGGTGAAAATGATTTTCTTGATGTTCGTCTTGGTCTTGGCAGCAGGCCGTTTAGTGTAAATATAAAAATTCCCAAGCAAGGGTTTAAACTTTATGATGATGAAATGGCAGAGCTGCCACCCAAATTGTTGGAGAAGTACGGTACTTTAGATAACGTACCTTTGGCATTAGATTTGTTTAGTAATAGGTGTGTTGGTATTATTGGCGATAAATCTAATATGGAAAATATCCTCAATGAAATTATTCTGAATATCATTTCCTTACATTCTTATGATGAAGTTAAATTAGTTTTTATAACAACTCCTGAGCAAAAAGTACTTTTTGAACGTTTTAAGAATGTGCCTCATACTTGGAGCAATAATAAACAGGTTCGTTATTTTGCAACTAATATTGAAGAAGTCCACTACGTTTCAAGTTTCATTGAAGAAATATTACAAGAACGTGAAAACGATAAGGAATCACAAATTAGAGTACCTCATTTTATATTTATTATTACAGAGCAGTCTTTAATCGAGAGAGAGTCACTAAGCAGGTATCTTAATAATCCTTATAATAGTGTAGGAATTACCACTATTTTTGCTTATGGAGATATCACTATACTGCCAAAGACTTGTACCACAGTTATTCATAGTGATGCGGAAAAATCAGGTTACTATATTAAAAATGAGAATAAGAATTGTTTTATACCTTTTGTGCCTGACATGGTTGATATTCCTAAACTAGACGCTTTTGCAAATTACCTTACCAATATGCCGGTTAAACGCGATGTAAAGCAAATGGGAATAGTAGACAGGGTTTCTTTTTTACAGATGTATAAAGCAGGCAACGTAAATGATCTATGTATAGAACAACATTGGGATAATAATAACTCTGCTAAAACCTTAGCTGCGCCTATTGGCGTTATGGCAGGTGGGCAAATCTTCAGCCTTGACATTCATGAGTCTTACCATGGCTGTCATGGACTTGTTGCGGGTACAACTGGCTCTGGTAAATCTGAATTTTTACAAGCCTTTGTGTTGTCTTTAGCAATAAACTACAGTCCTAGAGAGATAGCATTTGTCCTGGTTGATTTTAAGGGCGGCGATATGGCTAGACCGTTTATGGCTAAAGCGAATACTCCTGCAATGCCACATTTGTCTGCTACGATTTCTAATCTCTCAGGTAATGTACTTTATAGGGCGCTAGTTTCTTTAGAAGCCGAAATTAAATCTCGTCAGAGAACATTTAATAAAGCTGCCGCTGCTCTTGGCATAGATAAACTTGATATTAATTCTTACCATAAATATTATAAGGCTGGTAAGTTAGTTGAGCCATTGCCACATCTTGTAATAATTATTGATGAATTTGCACAGTTAAAGACTCAGCAACCAGAGTTTCTTGCGCAGCTTGTTAATGTAGCACAAGTTGGACGTAGTCTTGGTATTCATTTAATACTTGCTACACAAAAGCCAAGCGGTATAGTTGATCCTCAAATTATGAGTAACTCAAGGTTTAAAGTTTGTCTAAAAGTTGCTGAGAAGCAAGATAGTATGGATATGATTAATAGACCAGATTCTGCTATGATTAAGAATCCTGGTCGGTTAAATCTTTTGGTAGGTTATAATGAGATTTATGAGACAGTACAGTCAGGTTTTTCTGGAGCTGATTATGTGCCTCTTTCTAGATTTGTTCCTGACGAAGAGATTACCGTAGAGTTGATTGATAACACGGCTAATCCTATTCATAGTGCAAGACTGAATCTTGCAGGTGAAAAGACCGGTAAGACTCAGCTAGAAGCAGTTGTTTCTAGTATTGTTAAGCTGGGACAAAAGAAAAACCTAAAGGTTAAGCCACTTTGGCTGGACATGCTGCCTGAAGTTATTAATTTTGCTACTTTAAAATTAGGCAATAAAGGCTTTGCTACGGTAACGCTTGGTATGGTAGATTATGTTCGTACTCAAGAACAAAAGCCATTGACAGTAGATTTAGTGAAAAATGGTCATATTGGTATATATGGTGCAAGTGGTACTGGCAAGACTACATTTATACAAACCTTGGTTTATTCTATGGTGAAAGGATATGGTTATACTCCAGAAGAACTTAATATTTATGCTATGGACTTTGGCGGACGCAATCTTGGGTATTTGAAGAATCTGCCACATACGGGTGGTGTAGCATTTGCTGACGAAAGTTCAAAAGTTACAAACATTGTAGCTACTCTACAAGAAATTATTGATGAACGTAAGCAAATATTTGCTGCTAGCAATTGTGGTACTTTTTCAGAATACCGTAGCATTGGTCACAAGTTACCTTCTATTGTAGTGTTCATTGATAATTATTCTTCTTTCCGTGATAAATATATGGATGAATCTGAGAGAATAGTAGAAATTATTGCTGCCGGAAAAACTTATGGTGTATTTTTCATTATTACTTCTAGTACTAGAAATGGCATTCATTATAAGGTTGTTGAGCATATTTCTGCGTTTTATGCATTGAAGCTAAATGATAAATCTCACTATTTGGATATACTAAATGTACGACCGCCAATTACTCCTGAAAATATTTGTGGTCGAGGAATTACTATTATTAATAAAGAAGTAGTTGAGTTTCAGATAGCATTAGCTTCTTCAGGTACCAATGAAGCGGAACGCTTAGAAAATATTGTTGAGGAATATCAAGAACTGAAACATGCTTGGCAGGGATATATGCCTATAGGCATCGAGGAAAGCAGTAATGTTGCACCTAAGGCGGAGGAAGCTGATAAAAAAAATGCTCCAATTACTAGAAACTATACGATTAAACAGCAACAGCCAAAATCTGTAGAGGGAAGTGAGCACATTCTTGTCTTGGCAGCATCGAAGTCGGGCGCATTGAAGTTCGGAATAGACCTTGACGAAAAATTTAAGACTTCTGTTTTAGCAGATGATATTGGAGATCTTAGAGTGTACTTTGCTAAAATAATTGCGAGTATATCTACATTCGACAATAGACGCATTGTTTTGCTTGATAATGAGCTTAAGCATTTTGAAGATATCTGTGATACGCATGCTAATTGTCAATACTTGTCTTCTGTTCAAGACGTAGATGTATTTATTGGTAGTATAAAAACAGAATTAAACAATCGCTTGGAGGGTACTGATAAATGTAAGGAAAGGTTGTTTATCATTATTCCTGAATTTAATGGCTTTTTCAATATGATTACTGATGAGCAAGCTGATTTTGTGCGTAAGCTTGCTAAGTATATTAATCAGCCTAAGTATGGGGTGCAATTTTTCACTGGCTATAATGTTCAAAGCGATAAGCTACTTGACCGCTCGTTCCATGAACTTATTGTTAATGCGCAAAGTAGCATCGTTTGTCCAGGGGCATATGAAGCTGCAGCTGAAAAACTTGAGAAGATACCTGCTATTTATGGTGAGAAGAGAAATTCAGCTTATTTTACTATTGATGATTGTGTTGCTGAGATTAGGTGGTGATGAATATGGAGAAGATTTCTGTATCTATTAGAATTCCTGCATTAGATATAACCCATGATTTTATAGTGCCTTCTACCATGAAAATGATGGATGTGAGACAACTAGTAGCAGATATTTTATTTTCAGAGTATAGTGTAAAAAATTTAGTTAGCAATATTGTTTTTATCGATAAAAGTGATGGTAAAGCTCTGCGTATGGATGCTAGTTTTGCACAGATGGGAATTGGCGATGGTGCTAAATTAGTGTTGCTGTAATCTAAAATATCGATATGTTTTTATGGTATTGTTTAAAGGGGATGCTAACAATGTATTCAAAGAAAAATTTACTCGCTGCTGTCGTACTTGGTCTGTCCATGTCATTAACAAGTGTTGCACCTGCTATTGCAAGTGCAGATGATGTATCAGTAAAGGTAAATGTGCAGCAAAATGCTAAAGGCTCTGTTAACTGGGAAAAAGGTGCAGAGGCTGATGTTGAAGCCTGGGGTGTAGGCTTACCTCCAGTTAATATGCCTGCTGAGCGTGGTGCCGCTTTAGCGCTTCGTGCTGCTACTGTGGATGCTTATCGTCAACTGGCAGAAATTATTAAGGGCGTGCAGGTCGATTCTGAAACAACAATGCGTGATTTGTCGGTTGAAAGTGATGTTGTAACTGCTAAAGTAGAAGCTTTAGTTCAAGGTGCGCGTGTAGTTGAGAAGGTTGTTAACAAAGATGGTAGCTATAGTGTAAAAGTAGCAGTTCCTCTTTATGGTGTAAAGAGCGTAGCAGCAGTTGTTATTCCGGAAGCTAATAAAAATTTGCTTCCTTCTGAAGCTTCCCAAATAACTTCTGGCTATATTCCTTCAGCAGAGTTAAAAGCAACATCTTTCTCCTATACCGGTGTTGTTGTAGATGCTGCTGGCTTAGGACTTGAGGGTACCTTCTCTCCTGTAATTTATGATGTTAATGGTCGTGCCATTTACGGCATGCGTAACATTGACAAAGACTTTGCTATCAGCAAGGGCATGGTAGAATACTATAACGATGTGCAGACTGCAGCCGTTAATTCCCGTGCCGGTGCAAATCCGTTAGTTGTGAAGGCTGTGAGCGTTCGCGGTGGTGCTAATTCCGTAAATCCGGTTAATGTTGTTGTTAGCGTAGAAGATGGCGATAAAATTTTATATGCTAATGAAAAATCAGGTATGCTGGAAAATAAAGCAGTTGCCTTTGTAAAATAAACGGCAATGACGAAAGGAATGCTCGCATTAAAGGGCATTCCTTTTTTGTTAATGATAGAAGGTGAGAGCTATGCTGAAAAAGTTGGTATTGGTTTTATCCTGTGCTTGCGCTATGAATACTTGCTTGGCCAATAATATTGCTGATAATGTCGAAGCGGATGCTGAAGCTGCTGCAGCCTATAATTGCTTGTACGATGCTCAGGGAAGAGTAATTTATGCCTCCGACCGCAATAAAGCGTATGAGTACGCAGGAGGTGCCTTGACGGCTTATCAGGAGGCCAGAGCGACAACAGATAAACGGACTGCAAATGCAAAATATACGGAAGCAATAAAAAATATTAATCTTGCGCTGGCGATTATTCCGGAAAGTGCGGAATATAGGCTGTTGGCGGCGCAGATTTATCGTCATCGCGGCGGTTTGAGTTACGCAAAAAATTACTTTGCACAAGCATGCACGCTATATGAGAAGCAGCTTGAAGATTATCCCGACAGCGTAACGTTAAATTTGCAGTATGCCATAGCCTGCTATGCCGGTGATGCCCGCTATTATCCTGATTATGAGGACTATAAAAGCAGAGCTTGTTTATATGCGAAGCAGACATTAAAGCTGTTGGAACAGAATAAAAACCAATATAGTGAAGCAGATACTTTGCTACCGAGATTATTGGCCTATGTGCTTTTGCAGGACTATGATGCGGCTGCAAAGACAGTAAAGCGTATAAACAGTATTTGCGGAAAATACTCACCGGCATATACTTTGGCAGAAGAATATGAGCGCCTGGCTGCTGACGGCCAATGGTTGTGGCGCGTGAGCCTTAAGGAAGATGCAGAAAAGGATTTCCTGTTATATTCCGTTGATGAATGGGGTATTTAGGATAATCATAGCTTTACTGCAGAATAATAAATTTATTTTATGGAGAGAGAAATGAAAAAGTTTTTTACTGTAATATGCTTAATTGCGTTTTGCTTTATCGCTGTCATATCAATGACAAATAGTGCTGCGGCAGCAGGCAGTAATGATTTTGCCAAGCATTCGATGGCAGCCAGACAAAGACAGGCTGCCCAACGTGACCGCATAGTAAATCAGCGTAAATATGCCTTGGAAAAGCATGCGAGAGATTGGCAGAAAAGACGTAATCCGCTGGCTGAGCTTTTTGCTCATCATAAGAATAAAAAATTTCATGGCGAACCGGCGCTGAATGCTCCTGCTTTTGCTGTAAGAGTATTGGAGCTGTGCAATACCGAACGTAGCAAGGTTGGGATTGCTCCCTTAAGTCTTGCAGCTGATTTGCAGGATAGTGCGGCAATCAGAGCTGTTGAAATAACGCAGCTTATGTCGCATACAAGACCTGACGGCAGCAGATGCTTTTCTGTTGTAAAAAATAAAAACAATACTCTAGGTGAAAATATTGCCGCGGGAAGAGGTACTCCCGAAGGTGTTGTTGATCAATGGATGCATTCTGAAGGACATAGGGCTAATATTTTAAATCCTGTATTTAAGGAGCTGGGTGTTGGCTATTGTTGTGATGAAAATACTGAGTATGAATATTATTGGGTACAGATATTCAGAGGATAATGCTTAAAGGCAGGCTCTTTTTCTCCATTATTAGAAAATAGTAATAGTATAGCTTTGTAATATGCTTAAATTTATGATAAGCATTATGGCTTTATGCTGTAGTTTTAGCTATTTTTGTGGTCGTTATGCTTGTGTTAGGATATTTACGTTATAGATATAGTGGCGGTGAGACAAGACTTCTTGATTATCTAATTCTTGCTGCATGCACGGTGTTTTTGAGCTGCATCAATGATGTTGGTTTCATTGCGTATTGGCTACAAATATTTGCTTTTAATTATGTCAAAGATTTTGTGATTGGTATGTATGTACCTTGTAGCACTGGCCTAATATATTTTTTTGAAGTGATGATACGTAATGAAGTTTTACATGTTGATTTTTCAAATTAAGGGAATTAGTAGACATAGCGATTTTTCTTGCTATTTATCTAACAACTTCTTATAATTATAATTAGAAAAGTAATTAGCAAGGAGGTAGCTTATGTTAGAGGGTAAGAATATAGAATTCAAGCGTCAATATACTGATGATATTAAATACGCAGTGTTGGCGTTTGCTAATACTGAGGGAGGAACATTATATATTGGTATTAATGATGATGGTAGCGTGGAAGGGGTAGAAAATCCGGATGCTGTGATGCTGCAGGTAATGAACATGATTCGTGATACTATTCGACCTGATATTACAGTAGCAGTTGATTGCAGTACTGAGCTTATGGAGAATAAGCATGTTGTTGTGCTCATAATTCAGCGAGGAGTTGCCAGACCATATTATTTAGCTAATAAGGGAATTAGGCCAGCGGGAGTGTATGTAAGACAGGGGGCATCATCTGTTCCTGCATCAGAGACTGCCATTCTTCAAATGATTAAGGAATCGAGTGGCGACGTTTATGAAGAAGCACGTTCTTTAAACCAAAATCTGACGTTTAAAGAAGCAGAGGCATACTTTGCTAAAAAACACTTGCAGTTTGGCGATGCGCAGAAGCGCACCTTGCAGCTAATTAGTGCCGATGGAACCTATTCCAATCTTGGTATGCTGCTTTCGGACCAATGCATTTCTATTATTAAGCTGGCAGTTTTTGAGGGTAGCAAAAAGACTGTTTTTCACGACCGTAAAGAATTGAGTGGTTCGTTGTTCAAGCAGCTTGAAGATGCTTATGCTTATATTAATCAATTTAATTATACACGTTCAGAATTTCCTGGCTTGGAACGAGTAGACACACGGGACTATCCACCTGAGGCTGTGCGTGAGGCTTTATTGAATGCTGTAATCCATCGGGAATATGGCATTGGTGGACCGACGCTGATTAGTATTTTTGATGACAGGATAGAATTTGTGACGATAGGCGGGTTGGTCAAGGGCTTGTCTTTGGCAGATATTAAGCTTGGTGTATCTATGCTGAGAAATAAAAATCTGGCGAATGTTTTTTATCGTTTGCATTTAATTGAAGCCTATGGAACGGGGCTTTTAAAGATCGATGAGTGCTATGCGGATTGTGCAGTGAAGCCACAGCTTTTGGCAACAGATAATGCCTTTAAGCTTGTACTTCCTAATATTAATTTTGCTGCTAAACGGGTGAAAAATTATTCTTTGGCAGATGAAAGTAAGACTGCGTCCAAGAAAGAAGAGCGTTATCAAATTGTACTTGAATTAGCTCGCAAAAATTCTCTGGTTACGCGGAGTATGATAGAGAAGGCTTTGCATGTATCGACATCTACAGCAGTTCTTGTGCTCAAAAAGATGCTGCAGCTGGGACTGTTAAAAAAATATGGCGAAGGCAGGAATGTAAGCTATTCGTTAGCTTGCTGAGAGAGAAAATAATTTTTTACTTCCCATTAACCTATGCTTCATGTAGATTTCATTTTACTGTTGCATAATATATTACAATAAAGTATTAATAAGTTTATTGTATATGTAGGGAGACAGAGAAATGCAGGACTTATATCCGATCATGGTGTTGGTTGCAGGCTGGCGTTGGATGTTTTTATGTTGTAATAATTTCTTGGCAAACTCTAGTAATTACTACCAAATGATGTTATACTTAATTTAGTAAACGAAGTAAACTCATGGGAGGCGTTATGATGAGTAAATTTTGTAAGAAATGTGGTACTGAGTTAAATGATGATGCTAAGTTTTGTACGAGCTGTGGCGAGAGGATGGAGCAGGAGGTTGTAGTGAGAAGTAATATTACTGGTAACAGCTTTCCGGGAATAAGCAAGAGAAGTATTCCTTTGGCTATAATTCTTTCTATTGTGACATGCGCAATATATACGTTATATTGGGAAGTCAAGCTGACAGATGAAATGAATAAGCTTCTTGGCAAAACTAATGCTACATCTGGTGTGATGGCACTTATTTATACCATTATTACCTGCGGCATTTATGGTATTTATTGGCTTTATAAAATGGGACAGAATGTTGATGAGGTCAAGGGTAAAACTGGCGACACGGGAATTTTGTATCTGATTTTAGGCTTTATAGGCTTAGGAATTATCCCCTTGGCGCTTATTCAGGATACGATTAATGACAAGCTTGATGGTGTTTACTAAGATTTATATATGAGAAAATGGCAGAGTCGATTGCGGCTCTGCCTCTTTTTGCTAACCATGAAAACCTTCTATAAGCAAAATAAAAACAGCATATTTTGGTTAGGCTGTGGCGTACTCTATTACGTCATTGTGCGTTATACTGATTTCTCCCTACCCTGTCCGTTTCGTTATCTTACAGGCTATCTCTGTCCTGGCTGCGGCATTACGACGCTGTTGCTGGCTCTAGCGCAGGGCGATTTTGCTGCTGCTCGCAGTGCTAATATATTTTTGCTTTATACGCTACCGTTTTTGGCGGTGAGTATTGTGGCAAGAGCTTATTATGGCAGCGCAAGGACGCGCTATCTGGATAAGTTCGTTTATCCCTGCTATGCTGCTGCATTGCTCATCTTTGGCGTATATCGTAATATGTTGTAAAGGTACTGTCAATAGTTTTGCGCAAATTTCTTCAGACATCCTAGCAGAAGTTTAGT